>Ga0169931_10003446_pt1 | contig 25086 bp, 30 predicted proteins | sample Kivu_15m_20L_FD_129675 | JGI IMG/M metagenome (GOLD analysis project Ga0169931, IMG submission 129675) | Freshwater microbial communities from Lake Kivu, Western Province, Rwanda to study Microbial Dark Matter (Phase II) - Kivu_15m_20L... | ecosystem: Environmental > Aquatic > Freshwater > Lake...
AAAGAACTTGGGAGAGAAACCTCGCCACCACCGATAGAAACCGCTTTACGTGTATCAGAAGGCGATGGATATGGGTAATCAACCAGGGTCTTGAGTGTCCCTACGTTTCCGGTAAAGTAGCCATGCCAGCAGGCTGCAACAATTGTATTGCTGAGACCAAAGTCGGCTATTCCATCAGCAGTAGCCTCTGGTCCACCATTGCAGCCTCCGTCATTGAAGACCGCGCTTGGGAGCAGGGCAGTCAACCAGCCATATGGGTTGTAACTTGCAAAAAGTCCGCCCCCAGAGTTGACGAAGTCAGCAATCTTTTCGGCGTTGGAAGTGAAAATCGTATTGACGGAAGCACTGCGCGACCAGTCGTCGGGTATCCAAATCATGCGTGGTGAATCGGAGGTAATCCCGGTTGCAAAAAACGCATTAAGTTCAGTGGTCGTGGTAATAAATTGGACTGTTGGGGTAGTTGAGAACTGAGACAGAAATTTTGTAGACAAAAGAGTATTCCAGTTATTGCCACATCCACCCGCGGTGGTGATGCTCGAAATTCCGAGGATGGCAATTTTGCCATTATTGCCAGGCATGGACGACTGGTCGTAAACGCTCTTAACTACCTTGGCAATATATTGGTCGGTATTCTCGCCATATGCTGCATGGCATACGGGGTCCATTCCATCTAGAACAATTGGCCCACCGCCACTACTTGCGCTTGCGGACACGACTACTGGCTGCGTCGGAGATAGCAAAGAAGCCATCCCAAGCAAACCAAAAACAGTCATGGCAGATAACGAGATACGACGTAATGCCTTCATTTATTGTCCCCTTTAAGTTCTTACATATTGAATTATTGGTCAAATTCACCCTTTGCGTGGTCGTTTATATGGCCGTCAATTTTGGTTTCGATTCGAGATAGTGACTCAACGACAAGATTGTGGTCGCTCTTATTCTCGCGACGACCCTTTTCCACGAGGGCAACGAGAATGATGCTTACGGCACCAATCAGGGCGACTACTACCTCAATCACTCGTCGGCACTCTCAGTGTGCTGGGATTCTTCCGAACCCCTTTTGCCGCGACCCTGAATCATCAATCCAGCAAGTGTGCCCGTGATGAATGTGGCCACATTGGACAGAACACCAAAAAACATCTTGTCATTTTCTGCCTGAGCGCCGATTGGCTGTGTCACGAAAATCAACGCATAAAGAATCGCAAGTGTTGTGGTTAGTAGCACCGAACCAAGAATGCATCCAATGACAAACTTCAGACGAGCATCAAGTTCTTCTTCCGTATATTTGCGCCTATTGGTCATTGGCCATCCTCCTCGGTCCACCCAAGAATGTCTGCCGTGCATGTTCCCGTCACCTTGCATTTGGGGGGAACGCATTCTTCGTTTTCCCAGTTGTCTGGGTCTTGACATGAGTACCTGAAGCGCCCGTCGTATCCACATGATGAAAGTGTCCCTAGAGAAATTGTTGCCAGAGAAAGCAGCAATAATTTAATTTTCATACTGCCCCTTTTGCTGTGGTATCAGAACATCTTGTCCCAGGTGACTGGCCCTACGACCCCGTCGTCCTTGAGGCCGTTTGCCTTCTGCCATGCCTTGACTTTTGCTTCAGTGCCAGGACCAAAATCACCGTCAGCCTTAGCGCCAACAATTGCCTGAACCAGCATGACTTCAGGACCCTTGGAACCCTTCCGTACGGGCTTGCCTGGGTACTTGAATTCCATGGGACCGGCTTCTACGGCTCCCCCAGATGGCTTGATTGCCTCTGCAGCAGGGGCTACAGAACCATCAGGAGTAGCGTCACCCAAGCAGTACTGCCAGTGCCATGCTTCAAATTCTTTGGAGTTCTTGTCGGCGGTCTGCAGATAGAAGCCCCACTTGGGAGCATTTGCGCACATCCACTCAAAACACGCTCCGCCCATTGACTGGAGTTTTCCGCCAGCCTCGTAGCCAAGGTCAATGGCGAGACCCCATCCGTGGTTGGAGCCCTTGAGTCCAGTGGGGTCTGGAGCGGCCGAGGGTGCTTTGCCTGGCTTGAGATACCAGGTTTTACCCTCGTACTGGCGCGTTACCCGAGGCTTGCGTCCCTGGTCGGTCGTAGTGTAGCGGTCCATGAACATAGACAACTGACCTTGAAAAGAGCGGTAGTCACCGACATTCTTGAGTTTGTGCCCAGCAGCGAGAGCAGCGTCGTACATTTTGTTGAATTGTTCTGCAACGGGGGCATACATCTGCCCACCGGTCTTGACCTTGGCAAGAAGATTGGCTGGCAACTGACCATTCTTATGGGCTTTCAGCGCAGTCGGAACAACAAGTTTGATATATGGGTAGGCCATGGCGTCCTCCAGTAGATGTTTCTGCCAATTATACGCTATTTGTCTGCCTGCTCTTTGGACTCTTTATGTTTGCTAACCATTATTTGAGCGAGATTTATGCTAGTAGATGCAACAAATAGTTTCAATCCAAGGTCACGGGTATCCCCACTCAAGGTAATCAAAACAAGAATTGTCCCAGACAGTGTCCAGTTCATTTCTGTTATGGCATCCCATAAAAGTGCAACAAATTTCTTTACTACCCTCATGACTATCTCCCTTTTTTAGATGATGGTGCAGGTGCCGCAGTAACAACAATTGCCGTAGCAGCAATAATGACACGACGTGTTCCTACGGGAACCGCAGAGCCGAGCGGAACGTATGTGTCAAGCGTCCCTGAGCCGAATATGTCAATTTCTTCCTCAAACGCTTCTTTGATTTCCGTTGGGGCATTTTGTACTGCGGCAATAACGGCGAGTGCCTCTTCTTCACTAAGTTCTGCTGCAGGAACCTCTGCGAAAATATCCGCCGCTTGGTCAGGCGTGACCGATGCAATGATTTCTGCGCTAGTTGCTAGCGCCGTCGCTTCATCCTCGGATATCTCTGTTTCGAGAATTGCACCAACAACGTCCTGGAATTGTTCATCAGACAGGTCAGCCGAATCAATTGCCCCAATGAAGGCATCAAATTCCTCTTCAGAAAGTTCGGAGCCAACAATCGCGTCAATGGCGGCAATAAATTCCTCGTCGGTCAGGTCGGAATCAAGAATTGCGTCAACGGCAGCAGCAAAAACCTCTGGCTCAATATCGCCGCTCAGTAGGTCCGTAATGGCTGCCGCAAGTTCCTCTGGCGAATCGGCCTCGAGGACGGCTTCCTCAACAGCGTCAATAGCCTCATCGGGGGTCTCTGGCGCGTCGTCTAATGGTGTATCCGGAGTTGTTTCTGGCGTTTCTTCTTCTGGGGCTGGTTCAGGTACCGTTGTTTCGGGGGACGTCTCGTCTGGGGAATCTCCGGTTCCTGCATCAGCACCTCCGTCAGTAGTCGTTGGTATATCAGGAATTGTATCAGGCGGCTCAGTTGGCTCTGGCTCAATAACAGGCGGCTCAGTTGGCTCTGGCTCAACAACAGGCGGCTCCGTCGTGCTCGGCGGAGCGGTATCCGGGGGCAATGTTGTTGTAGTTGTTGGCGGAGGTGGGGCGCTGATAGTAAGCACTGCGGCACTTGATTGCTGCGAATAGACACCATAGGAGTCATTGTCTGCCCGTACTGTTATCGCATATTCCTTGTCGAGGCCACCCGTCGATTCAAAAAGTGCATAACCCAGAGTGAACTCAGTAACCAGCGCCCCTTCGTCGCCCACATTGCCAGTGGCAACGCCCCAACCGCTGCTATCGGTCGTCCAAGATATCGCATAACGTTCTGGAGAGATTCCGGTATTGTTCTGTGCGGCATCCCACGTCAAGACGATGGATGAGCCAGTATCTGTTGCTTGAAGATTTAGGGGCTGACCAAGAAATTTGGGAATCGTGGTCGTTGTGGTCGTTGTGGTCGTTGTGGTCGTTGCTGGTGTTCCTGAATTTGTGAAAGCAGATGCCGGAACTACTTGCCAGCCATCTCCTATGTTCCAATACAGTCGGAAGCATTCACCACCGCTCCATTCATAGAACCATGCATCGATATTCACTGATTCTCCAGCATTAAATGAATACGTTGGAGATTCCGTGTAGTTGCAGCCACGGATAGCCCAGTAACCAAATTGATTATCGCCGATAGTCGCCCAGGAGCCATCGTCGGAATACATGCGAAACTGGACAGTTTCTGTTGGAATGACAATGTTCCCTGTGTAGTGCAGCATCACCTGAGTGGTGCGGCACCCAGCCATGTATATCTCCGGCCAGTCATTTATGGAGTCATAATGCGCAGTGCAATCAGGTGTTGCGGAATCAACACGACTTGGTGGGTTTGAGGATATCTCATATCCACGGACATTAAGCCCTGTTTGTGGTGTTGGCTGAACAGTTAGTGATGCATTGGTAACTGCTGGGCCATAACATCCTGCCCAGAACAAGCCATTATCACTGCCGGTGATTGAAATAGTGACGACTTCATTTGGGCTTGTGGTCACGATGGAGCGACTTACCTGCTGGCCCGGATAGGGCGGCTCAACGCTCCCCGTACTTACCGTCTCATCAGAATCCATAAGCGCAAGTTCGTAGCGGCCACTAATAAATTCCTCTGACCTATCTGAAATGGTTGCCGAAAACGTCACGGTTGATGGCTGAGAAATGATTACTTGCTGTGTAACTGTGGATTGCGTATACGAGAAGTTCAGTGCGTTGCTTTGCCATCCGCCAAGCGAAGGGCGCCCACTCGAGCAATCATTTCCTCCAGTTGCTCCAGACCACCCCCCGCCAGATGACGAAAAACTGGAGTTCTCTAAAGAGTCAGTTGATATTGCAGAAACATGGACAGGAGCGAACCAAGCAAGGGCGGCAATCAGCCAGAATGAAATAAGTCCCCGTTTTCGCACATGTCCCCACTTTGCGTATAAAACATACAGTAACCATACTGTTTCTAAGTATATCGTAATAAAATGATAGACAATGCGAGCGCTTAATTATTAAAAACCAGTCCCTGACCCATTCGTAGTGTACACACCAGTTAAAATAAAGTTTTTTAAACGATACGCATTAAGGGTGGTGACTCCACCTACGGTAGTGGTCGAGCATCCAACTGCACACCCCCCTGTTCGTGAACCAACAGTTGCATGCATGGACCATGTAGTGCTAGACAATGCGCTACCACCATATGAGGAGAATGAACCATAACGAGTACTGAATGTTCCGATTCCCCAAAATGTTCCGAGGCCGCTGTTATTCAGGCCAAAGCCGAACCCAGGATGGCCAGATGTTGTACGCCAATATAAATGTGATGTATTGGCTACTGTCTGGGTTGTTCCCGCACAACCGTTTTGGGTTCCTCCGGTAGCCTGAATTCCGTCGATTTGTGCACCCGAAACTGCAACATAACCAGGTTGATTATCATTATCGGGAATCGCGCCAAATGTATAAGAAAACTCAGATGCACAACTTACTGTTGTAGAGAAAAAAATGGGCGATGTTTGAATATACCCTGAGTTCCAGGGTTGATTTTTTGCTGGTCTTGTCCAGTAAAGTTGGCCTGACGGTGAACTTGCTTCACCCAAACGATTAAAGTTGTATGCAACATAATAGAGCGTGCCACCGTCGGATACATAGCCAGATATTGTTTGCGTACCAGTTCCCCGCAGATACGTATCAGCACCACTATCGCTGCCAGATGTTGGTCGCTCGAATATGTTGACAGATGTTGTTGAATCACCATTGTTTCCAACAGTAAACGTTGCAGTTTCGTATGAGGAGCCACTCATGCCGTTCCAGTCCAATGTGGGAGTCGGAGGAATCGCTGGATTTGTTCTCCCCGTAGCATTGTCAGATGCGGCACCGGGAGTGTCTGTGCCGAGAGATACCGCCTGCGTACGTACATAATAGATTGTATCGTTACTTAAACTGCTTACGGTCACACTTGAAGCCTGACCCGATGATGGGAAATCCGCCCAGTTGTCTGGGTTGATGGAAGTTCCATACGCATACTGATACTTATACAGATATGTTGGCGTTGGTGGTGTTGGAACGTTCCCGCGCAAAATAACGATACTCGTACGCCCACCAACCCTACCGACGGTCGTATCATTATTTGTGCCATTCCAAGATGAAACCTGGGCGGTTGGTGCACCTGGGAGAATCTCCGCTGCAGTTGTATACGTTGCATGGGCGGTATTTGTCCCAGTTCCAGGCGACGATGCCGTGTACTTCAGATAGACGGTGTATTCAGTTCCTGGAGTTATTGCTGCTCCGAGATATGTTGTTGTAACAGATGTTGTTCCACTGGTTCCAGAGAGCGTCGTGAATCCCCCCGCATCGGGGGCACCGGGGTTGCTACCAGCAACAACAGAGTACTGCCTAGTACCAATGGAGTACGTCCCAGCGGTTCCTGTTCCCCACGTGAACTGCAGAAAGGGTGCTGTTGGGTACGAAACGTCGGGAGAATCTATTGATGGCGTAGCCGCAATCGGAGCAACCTCCGCCCCCGTAGTAAACGAGTCGCCCGCCGTTTCTGGTCCAATCTGCCCAGACGCATCAACAGCCCTCAAATAAAGTGTATATGTCGTTGCGTGAAGTAGATTTTCTGTTGCGCCTGCCGTGGTAACGCGGGTAGAAATCGTTCCACTATCATTGGAGCCACTTGCACCGGGCAAAGACCCGGTATATTGGCCAGCATCTGCGCCGCTAGATATTCTGTACTCGACGCGAGCAAGTGGAAATGTTGATATTGTAATAGTATATGAAGATGTGATGGAGACAACACCTGCTGTAACAGAAACGCTCGTGGGCACACGTGGCGCTTCGCCATTTCCCAGCCCCAGTCCACGAGCGCAGGCTGCAGTAAAACTCACAGCCAAAGGCATTTATGCAAACCTGGTTCGTGCAGCATAAACAACATATGTGGGTGTTGCTGCTGTTTTTATAATTGTGTACGTATACACGTCATACGATGATGCATTGCCAGATGTTGGCGCGAGTGCGCCTTGCCAGTTGGGCGTGAACGCTGTTTGTCCATCAATTTTGAGTTGCGATGCGTATGCTGCACTATTTGAGATATATGCTGCAACGGAAACGGTAACACTCTCTCCAACGCTCAGCCACGTATTGATAGAGGCAGCATTACTCGTTGATGACGCGTGACCGAAGTTTGGGACCCAGGTATTGGTGGCATTGCCTGTGTAAATCCAGGCAGCAGTATTGGTCGTGTATGGGTCTAGGTCAACGGCCGTTGCGGAACTTGTAGAAATTGCAGAACCGACGACAGTCCACTCCTCTATTGAAACGGCAAGTTTTGGGCGATTCAGCGCAGGTGAAGTAAGTGTCTTGTTGGTAAGTGTGGCAACATCGTCAAGTTCAACGATAGAGTCAGGGCCATTGATTGGTATGAAGCGATTGATTTCCCAAGCAGCCATCAGTACTCCTCGAGGCCTGCCAACGTCATCGTTACCTTGCTACTAACCGAAGCCTGTGCATACACTTTATGATTTTGCGCAGCACGTAAAACGATTGATGTGTTAATTATCTTCGTTTCCCCGGCCCCCAGGGAAACAGCGCTAAACACGGTGTCTGATGCATCTGCGGCTCCGCTTATGTCAATGTAAAGCGTAAATGTACTACTTGTTGAATCGGTATTACAAACAATTATCTGCTTGAGAATCGTAACATTCGTTGCCTGACTGGTCCCAGATGTGGTCGGGTTAGCAGAGTCATATATTGCCGCGGCTGAAGTAGGGAGAAAATTGGGCCCGTATAAGGCTGCTTGATAGAGTGCCATTAGTGCTCCTTGAGGGCAGAAATACTCGTATTCAGTTTAGCGCACGCTTGCACTTGCCCAAGACAGAACTGCTGCTATTGGTCGCACGATGCATCAAGGTCTGCTGAATAAGTTTCTGAAATTTGACCAACCAAGACCTGTATTAGTTCGTTGCGTTGCCGCTGTGCCGTTGACGGTGATATGTGCTGCTTATAAAGCAATTTCGGGATATGGAGGCACTGAGTTGCTAAATAAGTACGCACAAAAAGTTCATAATCATCAGCAACCGGCAGGTGCTGATTATGTCCACCAATATTTCTGTAGGTGTCTGCTCTCCACGCTCTTACGTGATTGGGAGCAGAAACAATATGACCAACCGTAGTTCGGTTTAGTTCTGGGGCACGCATGACCCATACCCCATACTCCTCTGACCAATAGTCTGCGCCGAAGCCAAACGCCCATCCATCTGGATAACGCCCGGACTGCCCATCGGGAAGTATTTCGCACCAGTCCGAGTAAACGAACCCAACATCGCTGTTATCAGAAAACGCCGAACTGATAATAGTGAGCGCATCTGGTGTCAGTTCGTCATCGTGGTCCAGTTCAACCAGAATGTCCCCTTCGGCGACCATAAATCCACGTCGCTTGACGGCTCCAATTGACCCAGAATAGACGTGAGAGCGGTGCATCTGGATTCTGTATCTTTCATCAGCGCAAAATCCATATAATTGCCGCCAGGTCTCATTATTGGTTGAGTCATCCCAAACAACCCATTCCCAGTCTGTGAATGTTTGCGCCTTTAGTGATGCCCAAGTACGAGCAAGAACTTCAGGGTCAGTGTTGTATGTGGGCGTGATGATTGAAATCATAGGAAGTGTTTCAGAATTGCAGAAGAAGCAAGAATCACCCAAGCCACATTGAACAAAATGATAGTTGGGAGTGTTTTCTCCGTTGATGACCAGATGAGCGCGATACTTGACGCAATTGCGAAAATGTAAAGCCACCACCATTGAGCACCAAAAAGAAGACCCGGAAAGATAATTAATAGTTTGGTAGTGAAGCCCCACGCTTCAACAATATTGGGCTTGTTCCAGTATTGCTTTTTGAACATCTTGACTACAGCGTTAGTTATCTTTGTAATTAAACTATTCATTATTTTCCTGTGGATAACCAACGATACCTACTACTTGCAATAGGGTAGTAAGGTCAAACACCGCACGATGTATTTGGTCTTTTGGCAAGTTGTAGTACATTAAGTTTCGGACAGATAAGTAGTTGGCGTTAGAAATGTACTGGGGTTCAAGTCCTGCAAGTCGCGTTAACCTAAATGCCTCGCTCTTGCAATAGTCAGCAAGTTGCATCTTGATGCGGCTCTTCACCCTTGCTACTTCATCCACGATATCTCCAATCAACATGAGCACTCACCGCCCGCATGACCATTGACTGATTGAATCGTTGCGGTTACGAATGTAGAGACTATCCACTTATCGGATGATAGTGGCATTAATCCCTCGTGGGGATGGGTCCAGTAAGCGGGAAATAACGCAACCCGACCGGCTATGGCATCAATCACTGTTTGATGGAAGGGGAAATGGGTTCCTCCACCTGCCTCAACCGTATTGAGATAAATAATTACCCCTAAGGTCCTATGGGATGCATTACCAACCCATGGTGACCCGTCAGTATGCGGGTTATAGAAGCCAATGTTCTTTGCGTATTTTTGCACCTGATATCCGGTATCAGCCGTCATGCAGAATTGAAAACTATCCGGCTGACACAAGGTGGGAAATGTTTCTTTGTAAAGATTAATAATTTCCCATAGGCGTGAAAAAATCTGCCTATCAAACTTATGCTCTTCGTTGCGTGGTTCTTCGTTTTGCGATATTTGCTCAATGTGCCAGTCTGTTGACACCTTCGTGCGGATATCAACTCCACCCATTGTTCTCCCAACCTTGGATTTCTGCATGTTGGTGGAGCAGTATTCAATGAGGCTCGCGCAAAAATCTGGCGAAAAAACACCATCAACATATGCAATTGCTGATGGTCTACCACGGGGGAAAGTAAATGGCACTGGGTCGTTTGGCGTTACACCGATGCCGAGGGTTGTCGGGAGCAATAGTTCACTCAGCGTCAGTTGTTTTACGGTTTTTTCTATAACCGAGTCCAATTCCCTCTCCTTGGAGTCTTGTTGGTCCATCAGAAACACCCCTTCCGTAAACATATTTGAAGTCATCCTCTGAGCCGAACTTAATTGATTCTGTATCGCCGCTTCGTAAGAAAGGAAATATCTGAACAAGAGGCTCACCGTATCGAATCACAAATGGTTCGGTGCCCTTGAGGTTTAGTACGACATTCATTTGGTGGTAGTAGTCGGTGTGAACAAGCGCTGGCACCACATCGTAGTTATTGTTTGGCTCGTATGGAATGCCTGTAATGATTGACGACCAACCCTTGGCAGTTACGATAGAGTACGGGTTTACCAGTTTTGGGTACGGAGAACTTTCGATTCCTCGAACTCTGCTCATTGGACATTCGCCAGTTGTTGAGGCGGGGAATGGCTGACTCTCGAATGGCACTAGAGAGAATGGCATTTGCCCAATGCTCACATCCCAGCCGCCGAGTTCAGGGCGTGGCACAAACGAGAAATCAGTCCATGCAGGAATAATGAATCCCATATTTAGGTACTCAAGGACTCCGGCACACCTTCTGATGCCATCTTTTGGTGCCGCCCTAAACCAGTTGGGAAGGTTTTTACCGCCAGCCTTGTAGGGCTTGGCATCCTCAAGTAACCGATTGTCCATTGGGATAAGCAGAACTTCGCCGGGTTTTACGCTCTTGCGCATCTGCCGATACTTATTTTTGGGCCTAGTCGTAAAGTTCATTAAATGACTCCTTGTGGTCAATCAGTATTTCCGAAATCCGTCCGTGTCTGCGGATTGATATTTCCCTTAGTGCCCACTCTGTTGTATCAAAGTTTGTGAACGCCGTCCTGATTGGTTCGGTGTTAATGACATTTTGACCTTGCGCAACATGCAGAAGATGTGCAATTTGGAACATTTCTCCATTGTTATGACCAATAAAATCGCGAGGAAGGGTTGTTTCTTGCCACAAATCTAACAATTCTTGAAGCGTATCGTTGACTGGCATTTCTGACATAGCCACCCAAAATGGCGTGTCTCGTCTGTCGGAGATATAGTGAAGTCGAACCATTGTCAAGATGTTGTCCATCATGGTGTTGAACGACTTGTTATAGGCGCGCTGGGACGCCCAGTGCGATGGTGAGTAGGAGGCAACATACGGAATGAGTTGTTCCATTTGCTGAATCGTGGAACCAATAGATGTTGCTTCAATCGGTTCCACGAACGAACCGGCAAGACCGACCCCACAGCAGTTCTTCACCCATGGTGAGGTCATATGACCAGCCTCAAACCTAAAGGAACGAGCAGGTTCAATCTTGTACCCAACAGCCTTACATGCTTCAAGTCGAGCATCTTCATCACTAATAAAAGACGAGCAATAAACATACCCATTGCCCCTGCGTTCTTGGGTAGGAATCTCCCACATCCATCCAGACGAACGGGCACGAGCACGAGTGTACGGTCTAATCTTTCCATTGGGGTCAGCCTCAGTTGGGAAAGCAAATGCCGAATCACACAAGAGGTACTTGCTGAATGATTTCCATTCGGTGTTCCCGATAGAGGTGCTCAAAACCCTACGGAAACCGGTTGCGTCAATCCAGAAGTCTGCTCCGATTGTATTCCCAGACTCAAGTGTTACTGACTTGATATTCCCAGTATCGGAAGCAAGATTCACCTTGGAAATTGTTCCTTCGATAAAGCCCACGCGCCTTCGTGATGCAACAGCCCTGAAGTACGAATTGAGTTTGAAGGTATCAAAATGAAATTGATTAGTATTTTTGTGAAGATGTTCTTTTTTGATTTGGTCTGTATATAGACCAATGCTTGCCGTGTTTTGCGTTAGGGGCCTACCCTGACGAATAAGTTCGCTGTATACCCCGTAAAGCCTCCACATGAATACAACTTCATCACCCCACACACTATGAAAATAATCAGGAAAAGCATTTGACCACTCTTCAAAACGAAGTCCATATTTGTGTGTCGCTCGTGTTTCAACAATCATTTCAGCAAGAGGAATCTCACACCGGTCCATCATCTTGCTCCAGTGTTCTGTGCTTCCCTCACCAACACCGACGATGCCTATTTCTGAAGATGAAATTACAGTAATTTCAGAACGAGGGAACGCAGACCTGAGCATGACCGACGCAAGTAAGCCAGCAGTTCCGGAGCCAGCAATTGCAAAAGATAGAGGCTTGTCGCTCATGCGTGGAACATTATCACACTGCGTGGCGCGTGCAGAGGGTATATGAGATATATCCCTGCATATGCATGATATCGAAATCAGTAAGTTCTTTTAGTCGTCTATGTAGTTCATGGGGGAAACTTGTGGTTCCTGAATCATTGTAAAGTTCTCCACCATTGGATGAATTAGAAATAATCAAAAGTCCACCAGGCTTAATTGCACCTACCACAGCATCAAATACATCGGGGTCAGCCATGTAGTTGATGACAATTTGCGCAAAGTCAACCTGAGGCATTGATGTCCTGATTGTGTGCCAAGATAATGTCGTGACATTTTCAATCGAAGTCGTATCGACTACCTGATTCAATAGGTGTAATGAGCAGTGGTTTGCTGTGTAAACAGTGGTGAGCGTGTCAGACGCTAGAAGGATTTCAATTGGTGACCCAATCACCAAGCCAGTCTGTGCCTGTGTTAGACGAGCAAAGAATTTCGGAAAGTGGCTGATTGACCACAGCATGGGTGCCAAAATCTCACCACCCGGTGCTCCGGTTACGCCATAGTAATGAAACTCTGTCGACCTGCTTGGGTAATCTACGCTTCCGCCTGCAATTGTTTTTACATGCTCAAACATATCCTTACAGACCCGAACATAATCCTCCAAATTTGCCAGAATGGAATTCGTTGATGTTTGGAGGGCAAAATGAGTTTCATCACCAATGCGAATGAACTGATTGGGCATTTCACACTTCCTTCGTGACAATGGAGAAGTAAAGTACGCCGCTCAACTCAATAAGTGCTTTTCGTAGACGACTACCAGTTAAAGATAAATAAATTGCATCTCTAACTAAATCATAGTTAGTCTCATCAATAATTACTGGCTCAATGCCAGCCAAACTACAAAGATAGTAGCAGCGTTCTGCCAAATAGTTGGCGTGGTCTTGTTTGTCGTAATTAATCATTCTGCTCAACCATAATCATAAATGGCGTGTCGAGTAGTGGGCATCCACTATCTTCAGTTGCCTGATGCACCAACCAGTCCTGAAGGTGCATCCCATAGTCCACGGGAATTCCCTCTGCCTGCCTAAGTTCCTCAATGCGATGAGTCACTGGGTCTTCTGGCAACACCTCATACCCCCAGCGCCGTCAACTTACTTGCAATAATTTGTAGACCAGCACAAATTTGTTCAACCCTTACGATATCCCCAGACATTTCGTAGTTATCCAGCGATGCCTCATCGGTAAAATCAAATACCTCTGGGTCAATTCCGTGACGCAATAGGATTGCCGTAAGTTCTGTTGATAACTGGTCGCGTGATGACTGTAGAACGCTAATTTTGGTCGCGTTAGAAAGTGTGTTAAAGAATGACATAAAATCTCCTGTTTTGATTACTGATTAAGAATAACATAGGTGTTGCCTACTTCCCCCGGTACTCCAGTTGTCCCCTGTGGTGTCTGGTATGTCAGGCCGCTAGGGGTTGTTTCGGTGATGATAATAATCGCCCCACCACCTCCGCCATTCCCCGTTAACCCTGTGTTTCCCGTTACCGCTGGCGCTGCCGCACCACCTGCGCCACCCGTACCGCCCGCGTAGTGGGAGTTGGTGTTGCAGATGTGGGATGCGTGGGTGGCATTGTGGGCGTTGCAAACCGTGTGGTGATGGTTGCTCTGCGTGGTGTGGTGATGGTTACTCTGCACATGATAGTGGTGGTTGGACTGGGCATGAGCGTGGTTGACGCAGTTACCACTTGGGTGGTGCTGCGTGCAGTATGTATGGTGGTGATTATCTCGTGCCGTGTGGTGATGGTTACTCTGCACATGGAAGTGATGGTTATCTCGAACATGACCATGCGTTGCACAGTTGGAGGTGTTCACTGGGCTGGTGTGGGTGTTGCATCCAGCAATGTTTGTATTTCCCGTTTGACCCGCGTTGACAGTTAGGTTTGGCGCACTGGCTCCGGTATTCCCTGCTGTTCCAGGGTTACCTGTCACCCCCACGAGACCGACCTGACCATCGCCAGCGCTTGCAGTAATTGTGCCAGTGCCGGTTATGGATTTGGCAACAATGACAACCAAGCCACCCCCCGGTCCACCTTGACCACCTGCACCTCCAGTTCCGGCAGTCGCTCCTGTGGCAGTTCCATCATTGCCAGGATATCCTTTTCCACCGGATGCACCGACAGTGTTGGCATTTGGCGTGTACCCGCCAACATTGCCAGCAGACCCGCTTTTCCCCGCCCACGAATCACTGTTTGTGTACGCAGCAACCGTATTGCCGTTTGCTCCGTCGTTTCCCGCTGACCCTCCACGGACCGGAGCCAGAGCGCTGTTTGTTGGGTTTTGCACTGGCTGTGAGTCAACAACAACACCAAGCACATTCTGTAGTACCCATGTCGGGGCAGCACTAGCGTTTGAAAGACCGCCCATTCCGCCTAAAACATTCGTGATATTCGCACTTAATGTTGCTGCCGTAATTGTGTTAACTGTGGTGTCTGTGGACAGTGCCCGAATCGTACCATTTAAGGTGAGCGTGCCTTTTACGAATATTCGAAACGCAGCATTAGTTAATATTGTTCCTGCATTAACAGTGAGATTGTTGTAGTACATGTCGCGAGTCAGCGTGGTATTTGATGAAATCGTTACATCGCCATCAGTCCCCTGACCATAAATAGCGTCATTGCCTGCTCGCTGAACTGTTGTTCGTCCGTAATTTGCTAAGCCAGCCATGGTTACATCGCCTGAATATGAAAATGGGTGCCGTTTTGACCGGTATAAATACCGGATGTGCCTCCGCCTACATCGACAGTAATGTTGGCCGGTAAAGAGACACCTGTTGAAATAGTTAGAACAACACCACCACCAGCAGAACTTGAAGCCGGTGCTGTGAATCCTGCTGCCGTTCCGGTCCCCGTATAGGCAATATATCTTGCCGCACAAATTACAACACCACCACCATCGGCGGAACCGGTACCAGCGCCGCCTCGCAGAAATACAGGTCCACCACTTGCCGTAATTGCATACCCTCTAATTGCATTTAGGGGTTGCTTGTAATAGTCGGGTCCGCCTAATGATGCTGTCGGCGGTGTTGCCTCATTCCCTACTTCGCCACCTTCACTCCCACCAAGACTATGAGTCACCGGTCCGATGCCGCCGCCAGCGATTGAGCCTGTGCCAGCAAAACCCGTGGTGAAGCCAATTAGCGAACCGTTCCCCAAGGACAGTAAATTTTTAACAAAAATGCGGTAGCCGTTTGGGTTAATGCGAACATTGGCAGAGATAGTCATGTTGTAGCAAAAAATGTCTCGCGTCAGTGTGTACACGCTAGAAGCAGGCGCAATACTCAGAATTGTTGTGCTTCCGTCAAAAGTGACAGAACCATCATTGCCAGTTCCATAAACAATATCTGGCGCGTCAAGAAATTGTGCTAAACCATTTGACCCGTATTTAACTAAACCAGGCATCAGGTCTCCTCAACACCAACCACTGTCATATTGACAGATGTCGCGGAAGAACATAATGCCGTCAATTGGTCGCTGTTTGTTGCGTTTGCTGTTGAGCCATTGTTATTCATAACTAAGGAACAGTTGAACGCAATTGTTTCATAGGCTGCAATAGTCATGGCGCTTAAAATATCGTGTGTTGCGGCTTCAGTGACATTCAGTGGCTTAAGGCGAACAGTCACAGTTCTTGCTGATGCCGTGGTATTTGTCAAAATAATCTGTTTGACAATCGTGGTCGTGCTGATTGGAACCGTGTAGTACACAGCAGATGATGCCGTCAATTGTGACGGACCTGCAAGTCTTTTCTGTGTTAAGGGCATTAGATAACCTCCATAAGAAACTCAATTTTCAAGTCGCGCACATCTGTTGTTATGGCGACAGTACCATTTTTGTCGGGAAGCGTCAGTGTTCTATGGCCGGTAAGTGTGGTCGGCGTAAGGATTATGTCGTAATTTTGAGAGCCTCCACTGCCGCCTGCAAGTGATACGCCATCGCCACCCGCAATGCTCGGCATTCTTGCTGTAATTGTTCCAACAACATGTAATGCCACTAACGGAGATGTCGTGTTCACCCCAATGTAGTTATTGGATGCGTCAACATAAAGGGTATCAGTGTCGACTGATAGCGCTGCCGCAGAGAGTCTCGTTCCGTCAAACGTTAGATTCGCACTACCTGCGGCTGCGTTTGAGCCATCTTTGTATACAACTTGGTTGGCACTGCCAGCAACCGGGCCAGTTGCACCCTGCGGACCCTGCGAACCAGTTGCCCCCTGTGCGCCAGTTGCACCCTGCGGACCTTGCGCGCCCGTTGCTCCCGTTGCTCCCGTTGCTCCAGTTGCTCCAGTTGCTCCTTGTGGTCCAGTTGCCCCCTGTGCCCCCGTTGCACCTTGAGCGCCTGTTGCTCCAGTAGCCCCCTGAGGACCGGCTGAACCCTGAGGTCCCTGCGCCCCTGTTGCTCCTGTCGCTCCCTGAGCACCTGTTGCGCCCTGTGGTCCCACATCACCCTGTGGTCCTTGTGCGCCAGTTGCGCCAGTTGCCCCTTGCGCCCCCGTGTCACCTTGTGGACCCTGTGCTCCTGTTGCTCCGGTTGCTCCCTGTGCCCCCGTAGCACCAGCGTCTCCTTGTGGACCTTGTGAGCCTGTTGCGCCCTGAGCACCAGTTGCCCCCTGAGCACCAGTAGCACCTTGTGCGCCCTGTGCTCCTTGTGCGCCAACATCTCCAGTTCGAGCAAATGTGATAATGACATCATCGTTGTTTGCAAATGGAGTAGTGCTAGAGCCAGTCACATAAGACGAAATGACCCTGAAGAAGCCAGTCTCTTCGGTGATTGAAGAAATGGTGAACAAAGCAAAAGCGGATGAATCACCTTTCTTGGACACACGGAAGTGACCTTTTATTGTGCTCGTGGAGTCATCAATGGTTCTCAGGTATGACTGAATGTCAGTTGAGTTGTCATCAACATCATCAATAACTAGTTCGGTTGATAAATTAAGAGATGAATTATCAAACTTTAGTTTCCCTGCACCGGGGTCAGTCTGGGCAGTGTTTGAATCAAAGGTGTAGTCGAATGTAACTCCGCCAAAGTTTCCTTGGGCACCTTGTGGACCTTGTGAGCCTGTTGCTCCCTGTGCTCCAGTGTCGCCTTGGGGACCGGTGGCACCCTGAGGACCGGTTGCTCCTTGGGCACCGGTCGCACCCTGTGCTCCGACATCCCCCTGTGGACCCGTCGCCCCTTGAGCGCCAGTCGCACCCTGAGGTCCGACATCTCCTTGCGCGCCCTGTGCCCCAGTGTCGCCCTGTGGACCCTGCGCCCCCGTAGCGCCTTGAGGACCGGTCGCGCCTTGTGCACCCGTAGCGCCCGTAGAGCCTTGTGGACCAACATCTCCTTGTGGTCCTGATGCCCCCTGAGCACCTTGTGGACCTTGAGCACCAGTTGCCCCTTGTGGACCAACATCACCTTGTGCTCCGGTGGCACCCTGAGGACCAACATCTCCCTGAGGACCGGTCGCTCCTTGTGCGCCCGTTGCACCCTGCGGTCCGGTATCGCCTTGTGGGCCCGTTGCTCCAGTTGTCCCAGTCGCTCCTTGTGGACCGGTAGCCCCCTGTGGACCGGTAGCACCCTGCGAACCCGATGCGCCTTGCGCGCCAGTTGCGCCTTGCGCGCCCTGTGGGCCAGCAGCGCCCTGAGGACCCGTGTCACCTTGTGGGCCAGTATCGCCAGTGGTGCCAGTAGAACCCTGTGGTCCCTGTGCTCCCTGTGGCCCTACTGCTGATGTGGGCTTATACTTCGTCCCATCAAAAACTAGGGCTTGGTCGCTCGTTGCCCCACTTGTGTCTACCTCAATACCATCGACAAAGAGTGCAGCAGCCTTGAAAGTATCATCGGTTTTTAGTACATCGGCACTATCGCGGTAAAGATTGGTATCTGCTGCACCGTCACCCGCCCCCCATACGAGGCGACCACCGGCCTGGACCTGAAGGCGAGCGTAGGTATCTGCGTCAACGAAAACAGTAATGGCATCAGAACCAGCAGAGGATAACTGCCGTATCGTTATCGGAACGGTAAATTTCTGTGCCACGACCTCAATCGCTTCCTATTTGCGGCCCCTCAGGGCCCTTTATCAGCCGACTACGACAATGGTGTAATCGTTGGCGGCAATTGTACCCAGCAGAACCACTGATACTGTATTCCCATTTGAGCGCGTTACGTCACCAATGACGGTAGTACCAGTACTCACCTCATAAATTTCAACCTGAACATCAGTTGTTCCAAAATTATGAGTAACATTGGTAGTTGATGTGCCACTGGCTGATGCAGCACAGCCCTGTTTTGCTTTACGCGCAAGAGAGGGGGTGCTAGTAGTACGCCCTGTTGCTTCACCTGATGCCGAAGCGAGGTTAGTTCGGGCGTTGGCTTCGGTGCTTGCCCCAGTACCACCATCAGCAACGGCAATGTCGGTACCATTCCACGTACCTGCAGTAATAGTTCCAAGTGTGGTGATACTGTCATCACCAGTATACGTACCACCAGCAACTGCTGCCAGAGTTGAGTTGTAAGCCTGTACGTCGGTTCCGATGGCAAGACCAAGGGTCGTGCGCATGTCGGCATAGGACGTGTCATCAATGAGGTCTCGTGCCTGCGAGGTAATGGTGGTTAGTGCAGCAGTACCCGAGCCAGTGAAGTATGGCAGTTTGTTCGCTGCAGAAGTTAGGCCAGCAATTGCGGCAAGTTCTGCGTCATACGCCTGAACGTCAGTTCCAATGGCTAGGCCAAGGTTGATTCGTGCATTTCCCGCATCGGTGGCACCGGTACCACCATTGGCAACAGCGATTGTGGTGCCGTTCCACACGCCGGTAGCAATGGTTCCTAGTGTGGTAATGCTGGATTGTCCAACATACGTTGAAGCAATATCAATGCTGTCTGCATTGGCCGTGATGCGGTTTGCCGTACCAACTACGTTGAGTGTTGAGCCACTCTTGGTAAGGCCGTCTCCAGCAACAATTGAACCAGCGCCCGAGAACTGGTTAAATGTCAGCCCTGTAGTACCGAGAGTAATCGTGTCATTTGTGGTTAGGACCCATCCAGTATCGGCATTGATGGTTCCTTCCTCAGCGAAGGTGAACATTCCGGCAGTGACCTCTGCCGAACTATCTGCATCGGTGGCCCTATCTGGTGCTCCAGAAGCCTTGACGACATAGATACCGTTTTCGGAGGCGGTGTCTTGGTCCTTGACCAAAACTCTGTTGCCAGTAGCAAGAGTGACACCGTCAATTGTGTCGCCATCTTCCAAGCCGGACGAAAGCGTGATTGCTGCAGTCGTTGCAACACGAACCGACTGCTTGACATCCAGACCCGAACGTGCTGCATCTACGTAACCCTTGGTCGCAGCATGACCAGCCTCGGTTGGCGTGGCGACACTAAGGTTCCCGTTCGCGTCTCGTTTGGCAATCTTGCTGGCAGTCGCTGCGTCCGTTGCGTCATTTAGGGCATTCCAGAAGGTACTGGGAAGCAGACCAGCACTGTCGGTGTCCGCAAGATTGAGTGTGAGTGAAACGGTGCCGTTGGATTCACTAACAGTTAGAGCATCGGTATATGAGCCACCAGCCGAGATGGTGTGGGGGAGGGAGCGCCATGCGCCATTGGCGTAAACCTTAATGGTGTCAGTCGTGCTCTGATAGATGAGACGACCTTCGAAGTTGCCCGAACCAGGGTCACTGGCAACAACTTCAAATGTTGCATTAATCAGTTGGTTCTGATTGAGGTCAATATTTGTTAGGAATTTTTGGGCCATTTTTATTCCTTAGGTTAAGTAGGCGAAACCAGAGAAGGGTGCACTAAAAATAACGCGAACCTGGGTATTTGATAAATATTGTACCTCACCAAAAACTACAGTACCTGCAGAATCAACAACCGTTACGCTTGGCTTTCCACCCAGCGCATGAGTAATCGTCCACGTTGAAGACACTGCGCCTTGAGTATGAACATGTCGGCGAGTGTTGCCCTGCGCTATGGACCCCGTTGCGACCGTAACATTATTAACTGACGTTTGTACGGTGACGAGATTTTGGTCTTCTTGATTAACGGTTACGGTATTTGGCGTATCCTGTTGAATATTGACAGTATTGGGTATGCCGCTCATCTAGTAACCTCGGGCAGCAGGGTAAATGTACCCTTTATAAGTTTTGACACCTCGTCGCTTTGGCTAATTATTTCCAGGTCATAAACGCCACTGGTTTCCAGCGCCGCAGTCTGGGCATCTGTCATCTCAACGGTAACTTCGCCATTTTCCTCATCAGTAAATGTGATGCCACCATTTTCTGTGGTCAACTCAATCATCACGGTGCTTGACTCAATGGTGCGCCGTATCTGCATGCGAGATGTATAGCCAGTAAAATCCCAAGGAAGCATTACTGATGCATCATCTGGGTCGGGATACTCAACGGTTATTACACGACTGAATGTAGAGCCCTGCTCACATGTGATGTTGTAAATGCCAGCAAGCATGATGACTCCCTCGAATGCTTAAAACATTGTAGACCAGCGGAGTATCTGCTGTGGAACTACTAAAGAATTGAGCCAGAATCCTTGTTTGGCCCGACCTTCTTGAGCCCAAATGCAGCAGCAACAACAGCGGCAGCGGCAACAGCGCCAACCTTGAGATTGTCTGCCTTGACTAGTGCATCAAAATCTGAGCCAGATTCAACCCAAATTCCCAAATATGCGGCAATAAATGCCGTAACTGCACGCTCAGCGGTATCTTTCACAAATTTGATTGACATATTTACCTCCGGGATAATTCTACTACATCATACTTAGTCCAGCCTCCATATAGAGGCGGACCAATGGGTCGCGGATGCTTGCGACGGCGGCAGTTACATATGACTCCGTAGCCATATTGACCCAGGCGGACCCGTTCCATGCCTGAAATGTATTAGGGGTGCTTAGGTACACAGTTCTGCCCGCATACAGGCCACCAGCACCATTGGTTGTACCTAGTGCGGTATCCCTGTCTGACGAAGTGGCAAAGACAAGAACACCCTGCATGAGGTAGTTGTCAATGTCCCCCTCCGAGAGAACGGTACCTGTTTGAAAGTCTTTAAATCCGCTTAATGGCATAATTACCCCACTCGTCCTGTTCCAATTGTACTAGTACCGATGATGAATGTATCGAATGCACTTAATGCCGAATGAGTAACGACAAACCCCATTGGTTTCACTATTGCAAGCGCATTGCCAATAACCTCTGATGACGTTATTTCACTGGAGGTATAGTAAATGCCTGGTGTCTCGTCGCGAAGCGTGTAAACAATAAACTCGAATGGTGGATTCAGGGTTACCAGGACCTGCTTGTCACCTATCAGATAACGTTTGACAGTCTCTTCGAGGGCCTCCAGCGAGCCAGCCTTATAACCAAGATATTTGGTAGATAATTGCCAAAATTTGAAGTCATCCGAATCATCCCACGCAAATGGTTTTGTGGTTGACGTAAACGCAAGTGAATCCGTGCCTACAACCCCATCTTCATCAAGGGTAAACATTGTTTCAGAGTTTGTAGTCCCAGAGCCCCAAACATAAACACGGAAACCAGATGATAATGATGTAGTTGCTGGTAGGTTCGCAATCCGCACTGGTGTTGAGGCAACTTGATATACGCCATTTTCGCTTGCTGTTGTTTGATTTTTGACTAGCACATAATCGCCAGTAGCAAGCGTTATCCCATCAATTGTATCGGCGTTATTGAGTGCTGTGGAAATAGTAATATTATTTGTTGTTGCTGCTTTCGCTGCAACCTGCTGAATAGCAAACGTAATAGAATCGGTTCCAATAACTGGCCATGAAGCATCAGATGCCGACCACATTGTCATTTTGTTGACAGTACCCTCGCGTACAAAAATTTTGTCTGGGGTCGTCGTGTCAACTGCCCGTTTTGCCGTTGCCGAAGAGAGGGTTGCCGACCCAACTGCCGTTGTTTCTACGACGAATGTTGTTGTAGTTGGAACAGATTGAACGAGGTATTGTCCGTTATATCCAGAGGGCGTAACTCCAGCAATCACAACTGCATCACCAATACTGAAGCCATGGGCTGCACTCGTCGTGAATTGCGCAAAACCCACTGATGGCGTTACTGGGGAAACGGATGAAATACTAGCCGAGGATGCTGGCATTTTTGACCATCGCGCTGGCGATGAACCAACTATATAAATCCCATTTTGGCTCGCAGTTGATTGATTTTTTACCAATACCTTATCGTCGGTTGAAAGAGTGACTCCATCTAGTGTGTCTCCATTATTAAGTGCTGTAGCAATAGTAATGTTCGCCGTTGTAGCGCAACGCACTTTTATGCTTGCTTCATAGTCGGCACTTTTGTTGGAATAAATTGATGTATGTGAGCGTGTCTGCCCAACAAACTGCAGTAGCCAGTCGTAGTATTTTGGTAAAGCAATATCTGGGTCGACAAGATAACTTTTATTATACGTATCATCCACAGCAACAAAGCCTGGCTGATTAGTTGGGTCTGTCCGTGCTATTAGGGAATATTTGTCTATTGTGTCCTCAACCCCTGCACTGATTGAGTGAATCAGGCGAGCCATTGGCCATGACGGGGTAGACACTTCATCTATTTCACGAAATACCTGTGGGGTTGTGTCTAGTGACATTCTTGTGGCCCACGAAGTAAAGATTCTATTCATATCGGCGATGACTGGTATGGTGACATAAATAGGATTTTGCAAGTGTCCAGTAATTGAAAACGCCAATGACGCAGTCAGATTTTCCCCAGAATACTGCTGGAATGGTTTTGAGATTTGGTCAGCAGATGGACTCAGTATGTACGAATAAGATGCAGTTGGTTCCACGTATCCGGCAGTCGAATTAGAGACCGTAAACATCTGTGGTGTTGCATACTGAACGGTCGCTGGTGACGTGGTGTAATTGAACCCCGTAAGACCAGTTCCAAAAATTAATATCTGGTCGCCAGATGAATATGAATTTATTGCATTATATTTCACGTATGTGCCATTGCCGTAGGCACTTGTGATTACGGCAGATTTATTTTTATTTACTACTACAGTTCCAGAACGCACGGCTGTTTGAACATCGGGGTTCACAACCGTAGTTTGTGATGACGACGATGATTGCGATACCAAACTGGAAGAAACGCTAAGTGTGGTATTGACAGTTATGGTGCTGGAACACTTTGCCAACGCATGACCAACAAGATTCATATTGTTGAAGCCAGTAACGTTAACGCCACCAACTACAACATTATTTAACTGAAATGCAACCGTGTTTGAATTGTTCGACAAAAGTTTGAAAACATAGAAAAGTGCATACTCGCGATTAGTAATTTCAATAGTTACCCCGGCGTTAGACGCCTGCCAATCCGTCAGTTCAGCAAAGTCAAACTCATCGTATGACCTTGGGCTATCAACGTCATCAAGCGCATACAGGGAGTTGTCGCGACTTATGTAATTATAGGCGTAAGGCACTAGAGTGTCTCCGCGCTCAACGTAACCGTGATATCGCCGATAGCCACATTGGGTAGAACTCCACGATTGAGGAAATTCAATGTGGTCTGTGAGCCCGATGTCTCATGGAAGTATCTATACATATTGCTCGCGCTTGTTACTGCTGACGAATAATTGGTTTCAATCGTAAATGTTGTTGTGCTAGGTATTGACTTGACGGCAATTGAAGCATTTGAGTAGGTGGCATCGGATAGCCGCACTCTTTGCCCAACTGACAATCCGTGTACCGCGGATGTTGTTATGACCGCGTCCTGTCCAGCGGTATTTGTTGCCGCAGTTACGGTATACGTCAAATCACTAGCAGGTGAAATTGTGAGTGCATCCACGGAGACGAGGCCAGGGACAGTTACAAGGAGCCGCGTGGATAGGACTGTTGAGCGGAGTCTTGGTGAAGAAATGCTGATTTCATCGTATGGGAAGTATTCTGGCGACAAATACTCAGCGAGGGATAACTTAATTGCCTCTAGAGTTGATGCCTGACTAAACGACGAGTCATAGGCAGCCGTGACAGAGAGCGTTGGGGTTGTCGTTTGGAAGTTGGCAACCTCAATATCGAGCCCTGCCATTGATGATGTCGCGGCAAATGATTGGATGCTGCTCAATTCGGATGACGTGAGCGTGCGTCCATATCCATAAACAAAGACGGAGACGCTTCCCTTGTAGGATGAAGATGAAACGTTTTTTGATGTATCTGGCAAAAATACAGACACACCCCTATCAGTCCCAAGGTCCATGAGGTCAAATACCTTGCACCTCGAAACATAGGGGAAGTTGGACAGTATGGCTGCTTCAAGTTGTTTCGCAGTCACATAAGTTGTAGAGATTGATTCAAGAAATGTTTTGGCACTATTGAGGTACTCTGAATCCGTAAGAGCATTTGTTCCATTAGCAAAGGTGAGTACTGTTGCCGTATTGATATCTGAATCAACGCTAAGGGGGAGGAGGCTCGCCCCTACCTCTGCAGCAGGTATTTCGCCAAAAGAATCACACGTAAGTGTAATTGTTCCAGTTGGTGTTGCAGACGCAGTAATCACTGTGTCCTCTGAAGCAACAAACAGAAAGTCTGTAAACGTACCGTTAGCAGTGTCCGTATATCTATACCTAAACTCCGTTCCAACGGGAATAACGCCACCAGACGTTCCGTAGAGTGTGACTGTTGCAGTAATTACTGCACGTGTTCCATAGTTGCGCTGAAACCCAAGTAGCGAAACTATCCCCTGCATGATTCCGTCCGGAACCCTATTGATGGCATTGGTGGCTATAGATGCCGTATATGCCATAGATTGAAAGATTGAGTCCTCCACCGTCCCCCGCCGGAGGTTGAATTCTGGCATGACCGTGCGTGCCACCTCTATCATCTGGCGATAAAGCGAAGCAGCCTCAACGTCATGAATAGTGAGATTGACGTATCGTGAAAAATCTGCAGGCATTATGACCGCCTTACAAAGGTAAAGGAAAAGGATTGACCATCCTCGGTTTCCGCATTTTCAATAGCAACAATTCTTACCTCTGGAACATAGCGCGCAGCATTGATGA
>Ga0169931_10003447_pt1 | contig 25073 bp, 18 predicted proteins | sample Kivu_15m_20L_FD_129675 | JGI IMG/M metagenome (GOLD analysis project Ga0169931, IMG submission 129675) | Freshwater microbial communities from Lake Kivu, Western Province, Rwanda to study Microbial Dark Matter (Phase II) - Kivu_15m_20L... | ecosystem: Environmental > Aquatic > Freshwater > Lake...
AAAATTGCTGCGAATCGAATCAAATTTAGAAGCCAAAGGTGTATATTATGCATTTAAAACTTTTTCATTTATATTCTTATTGTCTGGTTTTCTAAAAATATCATTTCTTGATTGGTTTTTAAACTTAGATGATGTTTTTCTATGTTTATACTATGATTATTTTTTAAGTTTTTTGATTTATTTAGCTTCGTGATTCGCTTATATTTTTCGGGGTTCGTCGTTCCAACTCTAAAGTTACCAAGTAGGATCGTAGAAAACTGGACCTTTTTTCATTATTTTGGAATGTTTCGCCGTAGTATACTTGCTCACTTAGTTTTAAAAATGCAACTAAGTTATTAATCTATAAGTAACACATCAAAAGTAACATTCATATCGGCAAAAAACATCACTTTTTAATTGAAGAATACTCTTTTTTAGTTGAACATTCAATTTATTGTCTACTTTCAAAAAAGAATAAAAAATGAATCATCTTATGTGTATGGGCTGGTCTTTGGGCACTATGCTTGCATACTGGCTATTGCTTCTAATCTTTTCAGCTAGCTGCTGGTAGCTAAAATGGTTGATGTTCGAAGGTCTGGGTGAACGATTGTTCGAGTCTCCTCGTCTGTTGCCCCTATCGTCCTTTTGTGTCTATCCTCGACATCTCTCTCGGGTTTCTCGGTCAAAGTATTGAGCCAAAGCTTTGTTTTCTTTTCGCTTAATCTGATCGAGCTCTTTAGTCTTGAGGGGATTCAGTTTTCGTAGAGGAAGCACTGGCATGTGTAACTTCGAGGCTATATTTTAGAGATTTATAGCCTCATTTTTTGTTATTTTGTTGTTTAGAATAGGCAGTACTAAGTTTGTTTTATGGATGGTCATAATGTTTTTGTGCCACTCACTCATCCGTTATAATACAAATAAACAATACTAATAATTCATTTCAATTTGATAATTTTTGACAATAAGGCATAAACTAGTTAAAAAAAGTAGTATCAAATATTTAATTAAATAATTTTTAATAAATCAGCGATGCCTGGATTCGTGGCCCTACTTTTTTCTCGAGTCATTTCCTTATTTTTTTCTCTAGGAGGTAATATCACTCTGATTGAGAATCATTTTGCAAAGGATTTCTCTTTCTATCTCCATCATTTAAGCTAGAAAAGGGCTATCCCACAAATCACAGCTCTGCTCTTTGAACATTGTATCGTAAATATCTTCTAGGCAAGGAAATTCAGTCAGCATCCCCATAACGAACAAAAGACAGAGTTGTTGTTGCTATAGCAAGTGAAAAGTATCTTCAGCCAGCAGCTGTTGAGTATTTTTTTGTTGTTTCTAGCGCCACATCTTCATTTGCTTCAGAAGGTCTCCAACTGCGTGTCTTTCGAACACATAATCGACACTCTAACGAGTCAACTCGTATTTTAGCATTTTGTCCTCATCGAAAAGATTCTATGACTGCATAATCGTCACTACTGCATTGAATTTTTAAGAAACAAGCTTCATTTATTTACCTAAATCACAAAAAGATTACTCAAAATAGTCTGCATCGAGCGGAAGCCTTTGTGATTGATGAGCTCAGCAAATGTCCGAGATGGCATCACCATGCTCTAACTCCTTCCCTTGTCAAGAAATTTGGCAATCTGAGCAAGAACCAGGGCTGCCTTTTTGATGAAGAGAAAGGCTGAGCTGAGAGCTGCCTTGGTGTTGGCAAAAGGCAACTGAGTACTTAGCTCGCCTAGTTGCAGAAACAAAATTGCCAGATTTCGTTTATGTTTGACTTTGCGCCACTCAGCGAGATATATCTCTTACTTTCCGCTGAATCCTTTTGGACTGTTGTTTTTAAGCGATAGAGCTGGCTATTAAGCATACTTGATCGTATTGCTTTTATTTATATTTGGATTTACAGGAGACACAAGATCGTTCACAGATTTAGTTCTTTTGTATTTTTTGTCGCCGTCGCTCTTAAGCGAAGGCATAGACTCACAGTATTTTCTATTCTTAAAGTATGCGTTGATCTATGATATTTAAAGACGCTATTCTGGTTTTTACTTGAGCATTCCTTCAGTAAACTCGAGAATCCTTTCGACTTCGCCACAAATCTCAGATCTGCTTCGACTGCTTATCACCCTTGATTAATCTTGCTTAATTCTGCCTAAAATAGCTTTAATGATCAGGCCGAGACTGTAGATATCAGTCAAGGGTGTTACTGGCTGTCCTGTTTTGACTTCTGGAGCCGCAAACTCACTGCTCGATGCTTCACACTTAGGCACTATTTTGCCAAACTAAAGCGCTCTTTGAAAATTGATGACTTTGATGTGCTAATTTTCAAGTAGTTTGATGTAATGAAGGCAGAGATGAGCGTGACAAATGTTCGAGAGTCCCAAATAGGCCAAACTTTAAATAATTTCTCCGATGATTTTAATCGCTTATTATCAAGCTAGCTACCTAGATTGAGCTCTAATTTTTCTTAAAGCACTTCCTCTAAGGTCCTGCCCCTCAGATCGTCGAAGATGAGGTACAAGTTTGTGGGTGTTTTTAGTATTTTGTGGCATCTGAGTATACGCACATGGTCGAGATTTTTGAGGACAGTTACTTTATGACTAGATGAGTACTTTCATGGAGCAACAAGTTGTACTGTTCATTGATTTGGTTGGCGGACATTTTCATAACGTTTGAGAGTATACAGCTACTTTGTTTCGACGTGAATTGCTTTGACCTACTCGACTGGGTGAGGACAGGGCTACTATTGTTGACGACATGGAAGTGAGTCTGGTCGAAACGGTACTTGTCCACGATTTTCATCGTTTCTCTATGCTATATTATACAGCGACTGACTATAATGCCGAATAGAGTCTGTTTAATTAGATCATTTAATCAAAAATAAAGGAAAATTAAATTTAATCGTTTTTGATCGTTAGTGATGCATAAGGAAGGAGGCGAGGAGTTGTTATGGTTGCTACTGTAGTATAGTGGTTAGTACCTCAGATTGTGGCTCTGAGAACCCAGGCTCGAATCCTGGCAGTGGCAATTTTTATTATCTATCTTCTTTTTATTCATCTAACTCTGGATATCTCATATCTCTTTACATGGTCGATCGCTGTTATTTTATTATGCTATCCCAGGACCAGCAAGAAAAAATCATAAATGCGCTTCTAAAGCGTCCTGAAAACATCCAGTGCGCTGACTGCGGAGCAAAATCCCCCTGCTGTACTTTTACTTCAATCCAGGGGCTTCTTTGGACTTCGGAGTGTTCGTCTGCATGAACTGTTCGGGAGCCCATCGCGCTTTGGGACCTTCAATCACTCGCGTTAAGTCTACTAAACTCGACAGTTGGAATCGGGACTGGCTGTAGAACATGCAAATCGGCAACTCAATCATCAATCAGTACTGGTAGAATCTACCAGTCACATCGTATTTTTAGATTTATTAAGAAAACCTCACATCAACAGCTCACAATCAGACATCAACAAGTTTGTCCACGATAAATACATGAAGAAAAAGTTTGCAGATAAAAGTCAATAGCACCACCCTCTTAAGCGAATGAAAATGGGAATAGCTGTCAAAGCAGAAAAACCAGTGATCAAAGAAGTTCCAAAACAGGTTACAAAGAAAGAAGAATCAGTTGTAGATAAGCAAAGAAGGAAATCAATAGATTTGCTAATGAATTTTGATTAGCCTAAGAAAGCCAGCAACAACCATCAACAATATCACAGCGTCTCTGAACCCAAGATGTAACAAGATTTACTAATGACATTTGATTCTAATCACACTGAAGGTCACAACAGCATATCTAGCCAGAGTTCAGTCAGTCATACTAACAATTTAATGGATTTTTAATCAGTCTTTCATCAGCAACTAAATAGCAGCTATTCTAATCCCAATTTGCATACGCATACAGCTCACAACAGCTTCAGTATGCCTACACATCAATCTAGTCAGCCAGTTACTATGAACTTCAACATGAATATGTACCCGAAAGTTCTCAATATACACATGAATTCGCCTCAAAACAATCATTATCATAACTATGCCCAGTCCAGTCAACCTTTTTTACAGCAAAATCAACCTCAGGGGCAGTTTCAGTTCAATCCAACTAGTAACTATCAAGCTCAAAGCAATCAGTCAATGTGGCCCAATCAACAATACTCTGCAACACACAACAGTACACAAAAGACACATGATTTTAGCAATACCAATAAGAAAAGTTAGCAACTCAATTTTACGCTTGACTCCAATATAGATTTTAGCAAAAATACTAAAAAAGAAGAATCGCAAAAACAAAGTACATCGTGGGCTGATGAATGGAAATGATTTATTCGCATCTTTACCTTAATTTTATAAAATTTATCCCTTACTTTATTATATCACCAGAATGAGACGAACTCAAGGAATTACTCGCAATCGCATGCTCACTTTCACATAAATCAAACAGGCTAAAAGAATCACCCCGCAAAGATCTTCCTTAGACGGTCTTAGCAGGTTCTCTAGCCGTAGACTCAAAGGCGAAATCGAGATGGTCGATGCATAGACCCTCAAAAGACCTTTTATGTAAGAAATATCGACGGATGGCACTATATAAGGAGCCCGACCACCATGGATCAATCTCTATGAAGAGTGCCAGTCTCTGCTGATGGACGTCGAAGAAAAGCGTATATATTAAATGAATCAGGCAAGGAAATGATGCTAAATCAGAATAAAAGACTGAGCTGTGTCCGAGTTACTGAGTAGAAAGAGTGCGAAGTACGCATTTACGAATGCGCAAAAGAAGCCACAAGAGTACTTGGATCTCTATTCAGGGTATCAGAAAATGTGAAAAAATAGTTTAGCACATCCAGTAACACGGAAAAGATTAAACAGCAGCTAACGCAAGAATATGCCAGAGTCTAAGTTTCAAACTAGCCGCAGAAATTCAACAAGCCACTCGCACTCTTCGTGCTCAAGAAAAATCATTTGTCTAGCAAAGAAAACAGTTCTAAGAAACAGAGAAAGTTTCATTTCTGGATGTGGCGATGTAGAGCGCACTAGGAAACGGAGTTTTCATGGACGAATAGCTGATCGAAGACGAACAAATGAAAGACCTTGAGGAACGCAATCAAGAAATAAAAAATATTGTCGAATCGATTTATGAACTAAACACTATATACAAAGAACTAAACCAGCTAGTTATTCTACAGGGATCTTTGCTTGATCGAATTGACTAAAATGTTTAATCAAGTCGGGTTGCGGTTGAGTCCGGACACAAACATCTTTAAAGTGTAAATTTTAAACTAGTTAGGCATAAAAATATCAGAAAAAAACGAGTAGATGCGCTTGCAAGGTCACGATAGTCATGATGGTATGCATCGGAATCCTTTTAATCGTACTCATGGCTAAGTGGTTTAGTTGATCACTCATTACTGTTTTATATGCCATTTATCATTTCATACTTAATCTTTAATTAAATGCTGATTCGGTAGGCCCTGGATCGGCTCGTCCAGGACGATTCCACTAACATGTTCTAAGTCGCTTTCAGAGAAAAAGACGTCAAATTGCTAAGAGAGGAGTGTCTTTAAAAATTCAAATCTTTTTTCTAACTTTACCAACAAGTAAGATCGTAATCAACTAGAAAATGGTTTTGACTAAAAAGGCTAACAGTTTGAAGGAAGAGCTAACCCGTATCAGCCCATAAGCTCTTTAAGAACTAGAACGATAAGTCTAAGCAGTTAATGAAAGCGAGTAATCACCACCCACGAAAGCCAAGAAACCAGCTCGCTCAGGCAAAAGCGGCAAATTTATCAAAAAATCTTAAAGAAAACGAAAGCCGCAGCCCAAGATCATGTATACTTGACTAGTAACATAAAAATCATATTTTTTGTAAAAAACTGTTGTTTTATTTAGTTCTGAGATTGATTGACAAAGGTATAAATACTTGAGCATAGTTTAATTTAAGGTTTAAAATCAGTTTTTGGAAATATAATAAAAATAACATCGAGTAGTATTTTTACATGAAAAGTGAGTCTTCTTCTTAATCGCTCAAAAATTAGCCACGTGAGTACGGAGTGGCTGCCTTTGTGCTGAAACTATACGACATGCTTCGAGTACTTTTGCTTTGAGTTAGTAGCCGAATAACGCATAAGTCATTTCTTGGCACCCCGAAGGCACTAGCTTTACTATCACTAACATGCAGGCCCTCAGTTAAAGAATTCTTCCTAGTTACTTTAGACACCAGAATAGTCAATCGTTCATCAGACAAGTAAAAATTTTTAGATGCAGCTCAATATGTACAGCTTCACTAAAATCAAAAACAACCATCATCATCGCTTTACTCATCCACATTTCCAAAGAGGACATCCTTCAACCTTGAAATTTGTCAAGAGAAGGCCTTAAAGGAAGAAAAGAATGTAAGAGAATTAAGATATTATGGAAGAAAATATTGAAAAATCTCAGCAAGGCAAAAAAATTATAAGCAACATCAAAGAGAATATAGCCAATATTGGTAAGCCTCAGAGATGTCCTTCTGCGCAAAAAACAAAAAGAGTGTGCTTCAACGTAATTGAGACCGAGCAGGGCATCGAGGAGTAAAAAATAACTACCTTGATGAATCCCAGTCTCAAATGGGTCTAGCCGAACAAACAAGACGTCTGTTGGAGCAGAATCCGTTCTTTTAAATCGATAGATTGCTCTCTCAAACTCATAGACAACCCACAAGAAGGATAGTAGATGCTAACAGTCAAAGACAGCTGCACTATTCGCGATGGGTAGCTGCTTTTAGACGGATAAAATTGAAATAAGGACGATAATGATTTTATTATTTTACGATCATTCAACTGTCTCGCCCTCAGGGTTAAGCTTAGCTTGTTCCATCTATTTCTTTTTTTGCTTCTATTTTAGCATCTTGTTAATATTGTTTATTTTCTAGTGGTGCGCAGAATAGCCGCTAATATTCATTTTCCGAGGAGAACTATAATAGCTAGGCAATTTTCCTATAGAACTTGGAATGTCATAGTCTCCAGCTCCAGGCTGCATTAACATAAAATTACGTTGCCGTTTTCAATGTGAAGGTTGACTCTTGAACTTTTGCCCATCTTGCCCAGCTAGCCAGACTTATCTTTGACTAGCTAGTATGATCCAGGACCAAGACCTTTGGTGGTAGTCAAACTGAAGTCTATTCTATCTGCCTTCAAAACCACGCTGGACTGAGCCTTGTGCTTGACAGATCTACTTGAAGGTCTATACTATGCAGCACTAGGAGTCTAATTTTGTTTTTATGTAAGTTGCATCTTGCCAATCGCTCCTCCCTGTTTTGCTAAACAACTCTTAAGGGTGTAGGTATCAGGAGATGGGGCCTTGAAAGAATCATGTTTAAATCTTCCTTATTGTCTGGGAAAACTGCAACCGTTATCTGACTATATTTCTTTTCTAATAGTGTAGTTATGAGGGCTCGGATTATCTATCAAAGAGTTAATGTCGAAAGTATCTTTTCTTCCGGATTTCACGATGACTCCGTGTAAGATTTTAGATGGAAGAAGTGTATTGTATGTACTAGGGGAAGGAAGATCGCTGGCAGGAAAAAGGTCTTAGGGTTTGGTATAGTACTGAGTGTCCTTAATGAGTCGATTGCTTCTTCTAGGAACTATTCTTTTTTAACCAATATTGTAAAAAGTAGTAGAAGCGTCGTCTATTTTAGCCATATGACTTCTTGGTGACTTGCTGAACGAAAATTGACTGTAAGTTTGCTTATGATCATTTAGATAGGTTCCTGGTCCTGGACTTCCTTTGTGAGCTGCATCGTGTCTATTTGACAAACTAAAACTTCTTTGAGTCCTTTCTAAACGATTGATTACTTATTGAATTTATGCTTATGATCTTAGGTGTCGTACTGACCTGGTCCTGGTACGATCGTAGCATATTCAATTGGATTAGCATAGCCAAAGCTAAAATGCGGTAATTATGGTATAGTTGATTTAATGCTAGGCTGGTAGAGTCTTGCCATATTCTAGATTAATCTATAGTGTTTTTTGGCCTTAGGAATACTCATTTTGCTGCTGTCCTTCTATCTTAATGCACATTTACAACTGTCACTGCCATACTAGGACGATACTCTTGTGGCGATGGATCATTAGGATCAGCGACTGCCAAAAAAGCGTCTCTTAGCTGATTAGACTCCTGGCCTAATTTCCATCTAGGAGGTGAGGTACGGTCCATACGATTGATTTCATGAGTGCCTGGACCAGGGCTGCTTTTGTCACCTTAGTCGAACCAGCATTCTTAATATTAAAACGTATACTTTTTTGAGTTAGTCCAAAACATTTAGGACCGGTTGGGTAGTGTTTTGTAGCCATATTGTCTTGCTTAGGTTAAAATTATTAATCGTAATGATACTAGCTAAATAATTTAATAAAACATGGATAATATGCCTAAAGAAAAGCATCAACTTTCGTCATCTTCTTCATCAAGCTCAAACGAAGATTCTTCATTTTATCCAGCATCTTTGTTTTCTTGCCTGTTTCTGACTTCCTCAGCTAGTTTTTCTTTCACATACTGCTGCAGTTTCCTGATTACCTGACTATCGAGGTCCTTGAGATCGAACTAGCCTACCATTTTGGGTCTGCCCTCATTCACGATATCCAGAACTCCCTTCATGTGCTATTTCTGCAGTTTCTTTATGTTCAAACTGAGCTCTTTTTTCTCCGCCATTGAAATAATCGATCCTGAAGCCCCTGAGTAATCGTTACCAGGCTTCGATTACCTTTTTTGCTGAGCATAACCCGAAGATGATCTCTGGTAGGGTTCTGCTGGCACATCTGAGTATCCGTAGCCTCGTTGGTTCTATATGCTCGGATCTGAAGTGATTTTTTGGTAGTAATTTTCGAATTATTCAGTGATTCTAGTGAATTAAGGGTTGCTGACGTTGAAAAGATAGCTGTTGCTGACTATCTTGGCGACATCGGCATGAAACTGAGTAGGTGTGACGTATTGATGGGTTCTCAAGTTGTTTTCTATCGTTGAAAGATCCATCGGTTACTTGACGATTTCGATATAGTGTGGAATTCCCAAAGCCACAGGGTCAACTGGTTCTCTGAACGGCCAGGAAGTCCTTGAGTTTTTCAGTAAATTAAGAATGCGCAGACAAGGTCTCAGGGTTTCAGGTATGTTCTCAAAAACGTTTCTTTTGCTGCTTTGCTTCTGCATAGTATATTTCTCGTAGACTGCATTTTCGTCATCTTCATTAAAATGGTCTTTTTTGCTGTTAGCTCCACCTTTCTTAGCAGCTTTGCTCTCTTTCTGACTAGTCTAAGAGTTACCTTGGTGACTTTACGAACAGGTTCTGGGGACTAATCTTCCCATACATTTTTGGCAGAGGAAACTGCGCGTTTGAGAGGCTTTGGTTCAAGTTGAAGTGAATAGTGAGCGGGCAGGAGTCGATTGAGAAGGGCGACTTGTCGGAAGTTGAGGTCGACGTGGAAGATGGATAAGGGGTCTTGGGCTTTGTGCTCCCAAACACTCTGGTGTACTGATTGGTGGTTCTAGGCATGGTTTTCTGGTGATTAGTGCATGCCAGCTCCTTTAATTATTATACGTCCTGTATTTTTTTGGTTCCCATTTATATACCACCTACACTTCAACAGCCAGTCTTCACCAACCATAACCCACGACTCTCCTTTTTAAGCACACCGACTTCAGTCATCACCTTCACCATCTTTAATGCTTGGCTTATCTACATTTTTCTCTGATTTTCATTAAGATTTTTCCCTCCATTTTTAGCATTTGATTTTGAGTGCATTTTTCTGACGAAGCAGGCGTTTTCAACAGCAAAGCAGGATGTTAGAACTGCTTAGAAAAAACTTTTTTTAGTGTTGTGTATTTTTAATTTTTTGAAGGCTGACTCACACAGAGTCGATACGTGTGGGCACCAGATGAGTGACTCAAAAAGAGTGGTAAGCTGAAGTGCTTAGCGGGAAAGTTTTGTATGATGTTTGTAATAATTTAGATTAATCTATAAATAAAAAGGGCTTCTAGCAGGATACGCAAAAAGATGCATTTCTTATAACCTCTGATCAATAATCAACTCACATTAAATTGTAAACTATTTAACTGAAAACTATAACGAAAATAATTTTACAAAGCCTAAAAAATAAGTCGTCAATCTCTGAGACTTTTTTAATAATTTTTATCTATTTAAAGTTTTTTATTAAAATAATAAAATATCAGAGTGAATCTTTTTTGGGCAAGAGTTAAGTCAGATTCTTGACCAGATTGACATCTAGACCCAGATTCATCACTTTTTCTTACAAGACTGTCCTTTTTTTCATAACATTAATAGTGTCTCTCATGTTATCCTCAAGTTATTTGTACCTTGTGACCAGCGTAGTGATCTGCTGAGTTTGACTAGCAATAATCTTCTTTAATTCTTCTTTTTCGTCTTATAATCTTTTAATTTTGTGCTCGTAGAAGACCGTATGTTCCTTGAGGTGACCCTTGGATATGATTTCATATTGCTTTTTGCCCTCCTCAACGATAATATGATTCTACATCTGATATCGTTCATTTTCAACCCCTATGTCTTTTATTTTCGACTAAAGTACTGCTATCTTTTCTTTAAGCTAATGAATCTCATCTGATTTCTTCTCCAAAGCTTCTCTAAATTAGTTTTTTAGTGCTATTTAATCAAAAGCATTAAAGTCAGGTCCTTTGTCTTTGTTGAGCTCAGCTTTCAGCTGTGCAATTATCGCATCTTTCTCCTCTCTCAAACTTTGCAGTTACCCCTCTAGCTACTTTTTGTCTAAGGCAATACTGACCAAACGATTGCTAAGCATCTACAGCTAGTTATGGGCAGTTGTGATTTTTTCTTCTAAAGCTCTTTAGGAATTTTCATTTTAGTTGTTTTGTAGCTCCATCAGTTGCCTTAATTTTCTTAACTATTCTTCAAGAAAACCACGATTCTGATTCTTATTTTCAGACTATCTGATAATTGAACGACTTGTCATCAGCATCAGACTCTTTTCCCCTTAGAGACGCTCCTTGAAATCGATCTAAATGTTTGTCATGCCCATCTTCAGCTTAAGAATTTTGGCCTTGTACTCCGACACTGTGATTTCGTGTCTCTTTTTAACCTAAAAGTGCTCTGCGTTGATTAGGTTAATTTCTTCTCTAAGCTGCCTGTTTTCTTTTTCAAGCCTGCCAATACTCTACAAAGAGTGCTTTAGCTTCAGTTAGTAGAGTTGTTTGACGTTAGCAACATCATTTTCGTGCAATTTGCTCATTTTGACTTTTAGTATATCCAATTCTTGTGCATTTTTCCTAGCATCATCCTTCATTCTGCTTTTTAGCAGCTGATTTTAATGTTGAACCGCAAAAAGATCTTTCTTAAGCAGAGTTATGATGCTTTCTGTCTGTGTTCTGAGCTATACAACTTCTCCGTCTTTAATTTTGATGAGTTCAAATAGCTGGGCATACTCACCCTTAAATATTTTTTGTATTTCTGCCATATTTTTTTCTTAATTTTCGCTAGTTTAGCATACCAATTTGTTAAGTTTGAATCTTAAATTTTCATATTTCTGGCATTGTTAGTCCAGTCTTTGTTCATATCTTCTTTAAGTCTGTGTCTTTTAACGTTACAAGTTCTAGATCAATCTTTGCTTATACTTATCTTCTTTCGTCACAGTTTCCTTCAATTTTTACAGTTCTCGTTCTTTATTTTATAAAATTTTATTGAGAGCCCCCATTTATTTATCGCACGTGTACTTCACTACCGATACTTAGTTTTCTCTTGTTTCTTACAGATCACGCACTTTTTTGTCTCCCTACAGTCTTAGTTCATACAGCTAAGCATTTTTGCGCTACAACAAGTTACGCACTTATTCTTTGATTTTTGTCTTCTAGGATTAGCTGCATTCACGTTCTCTTGCCATCAATAACTACATCTTTTTCATCGCTTCGTCTCGATCGTTCAACTACTACTTCAGTTTACGAAGCTGAGCCTCAAGAAGCTCAGTTTGAGAATTTTGATTTTGTCTTAAAGCTGACATAGTAAGGAAAGCGTTGGCTTCACATTCTTGACGAGTTTTGTGAAGCTCTAGAGCCTTGATTTAAGTTGCTTCGACTAGTAAATTCTGAAGCCTATTGATCTACAGAAGCAAAGTGTCGACTTCTGCCCTGTGTTCAGCCATGATATGATCGACTTCAGTAACAGCAAGAGGTCCATAAAAAGTTGATCTTGAGTAATTAAGCGGCTCAATAGGTGATCTCAAAGCTCTCGTTTAGTTATGATTATGTGGTTGTTGGGTGTCAGTTGGAGTCTTATGAGGATGTTGAGGCGTGAGATGTGGACTATCGTGGAAAGAAAGATGGTTGCCTGGTGAATAGGCCAGTACTGAATACTTTTTATTGCTAGTTTTTGAGGCAGTTTAGGGTAGCGGATGCTTAGGTAGAGTGCTCATTTTATTTGTAAATCTTATTTATAACGTTCTATTATATCCATTCACTTAAACATATACATACATATATTCCATTTCATCATTTTTATGGCAGATGTTTTAGTCTAGAACTTCTATTTTTTTTATTTATTTTCATGAATAGGCTCAAAAATGGATTTGTAAAGGTCAATTTTAATTGTCATCAAGTGTTATATTAGCTCCTTATAAAATAATTATTGCTCACTTATCGAACTGATGTCTCTACAAGACTTCCAAATAATGACCAAACTGGGTGAGGGAGCCTACTCTAGCGTTTTCAAAGTCAAACGGCTCATTGACGAAGCCATATACGCGCTCAAAAAGGTTAAATTAAACCATTTGTCCAACCGATAGATCCACAATGCAGTGAACTAAGTGCGCATTCTGGCCTCGATTCGTCATCCGAATATCATCGGATATAAGGAAGCTTTCTACGATCCGCCCAGCAAGTCACTTTGGTAAGTTTTTGCCTATTCAGTATCGTCATGGAGTATGCCGACGGAGGAGACCTTTTACAAAAGATTTTTGACTATAAGAAACGTGGAGTCAGCTTCAAATAAGAGTAAATTTGGGATATTTTCATTCAGATCGCTAAGGGTCTCGGCATGCTTCACAATCTGAAAATATATCACAGGGACATCAAGGTAGAATTTTATCAAAGTAGAGCGCAAACATCTTTCTTACAAAAAACGGAGTGGCAAAACTCGGAGACATGAACGTTTCTAAAGTGGTCCGAAAACAAGACATGTGCTAAACTCAAACCGGAACGCCCTACTACGCAAGTCCTTAGGTCTGGAACGATAAGCCATATGACGCCAAATCAGACATTTGGTCTCTAGGATGCGTTTTGTACTAATTTATAAACCTAAAGCCGCCATTCAGAGCAAAAGATATGTAGGGTCTTTACAGAAAAGTTTCGAGAGGCTACTATTCGCGCATCAACAAAGTTTATTCTTAGGATCTATCGCTTTTATTGAAGGCTCTGATTCGAGTCAATCCAGAAGATAGACTCACATGCCGTAAAAACATTTTTATTCAGAATAAGTACTATAACTGCCTTACCTTAAAAATCGTTAAAAAAACAGAGAGCTTTAAGTCTAGTAAAAATCCATTCTTCTAAAAACAATTAAAATCACAAAAAATATCAACTATCTGACTTAGAAACTTCCCAAACCCAACTATTCACCTCTTCGTTTCAGATCTCTTTAGAAAAACAAAAGCAGTTTCGAGCCAAAAAGAAAAAGTCCCTACGATTTGCAGCTAAGTCTGCCACCCATCAAATCTCAACGAAGCAAAAAATAGATTCAAAAAAATAAATACGAACACGTATCTCCGAAGCCTAGATACGGCAGTTTGCCTAAGATAGTATCCAATCGCTACCAGTACAGGTGATTTTATCGTTTCTTTATTATATATTATCATCATAGTGTCACATTTATATCATGAAAGAGCAATCAAAGAAGTATGGTCTAAGCAATCAAGGTGCAGCAAGGCTTTACTAACGTTCACAACAACTACTAAAACCGGGAAGCGGTATACTATTGAACACTGAAGCCATAATAGGGTAGTAAATAGACTATGTTTCATGCATCGCAGTACCTTTTTCAGTTGCTCAAGAACATCTCAAACATTCGTAAATACCATTAGCAGTCATAATAAGTTAAAAAGAACTCAGTTAGGATGTCAAAATTAGATAAATATTGATTTATTAAGCCATAAATGGCGAATCTTTGCTAAAGAAAATCGATTTGTTTATCATCTAATGGACTGCAAATATAGACTAAAAGCTTTTTCTAGGCTTACTCAAGTGGCTACAGGTAATTTACTTTAGATTGAGGCTAATATTAAGTCAATTGCAATTAAAATAAACTTAACTGCGTAGAATTGTCTCGACTATCAGTCCTTTCTTGCAGATTTTTCATCGAAAATATTGTAACAACCAGATTTATTTCTTCAAGCCATCTCTTTGATGCTACCTCTTCCACAATTCATGCATTTTTAGTAAGAAAAAACAGTTTTAAATCTGCTAGGAATATGGCGAAGAGCACTACCAAGCGGTTTTTCGAACTTAATCATATAAGATTGGTTAGACATTTTTCCACAAAAACCAGTGCTCGAACTCCACCGTTTTTCAAATATACTTTGCTGGCAAATTTTATTCGCTTCATCTCGAATCGAAAATTTCGTTCGTTTATCCTGCGAGTGCCTGGGGATCTAATGATAATGCATATGAATGACTATAGTTAACTGATATAAATAGAACATTGCATGATAGGTCATCCAGTAATCAGACACAGATTAATTATAAAAAAACAAATAAGAAACAAAGATATTTGGCAAACAGAATAAGATGATGACACATAAACTCAGACCTCTCAGGAACCTGTGGCCCCAACTTTGAGTTTCAAAAAATGCCATAAGAATGCTTGTAGGACTAGAGTCACTCAAATGTTAGAAAAAAAGTTGCAGAAATCATAGAAAGAACGAAAAACGAGTCTCAGGGCCATTTCTAAGATGTACCTGAAAAAACTTGGAGGAACGAGGTCATAAGGAGGACATTAGAGTCATCACTAACCAGATTAGACCGTGTCTAGGAAGGTAAGCTGGTCTGACTAAGGCTAGTTCATTTATTTTTCTAAGCGTAAAAACTCAGCAAGCGTGTCTTGTGCCTAGAAGCATTCTTTCGCTCTCTAGTAATGATTTTCTGCTTATAAGTAAGCCATAAAGCTATAATATTTTTAGCCTTATAAGTCCTAGTGCTATAATTTTACTACTAAACATGCGTGGCCGAGGCCGCTTCTAGTACGTCGACTAGTTCCGCAAGATAAACTGCTTGTAGAAGCTCATGAAAATTGAAAATTACTTCCCGGATGACCGAGATGACGTCAAACAAGACAACAACAAGTTTATTCGCTACAAAGAGGAAAATTCTCTCGAATAGTTTGCAGCCAAACAAGAGGATCTTTTTAACCCTATCATCGATATTTACACAAAAGATATGCAGGAAACTTGTCAAGAAGCGTTTATGAAGCAGGGGGAGGAAGTGGCCAAAGGTACAGTCACATTTCAGGGATGGTCACATGAGCTCAACTAAGAAATAAAGTTAAGAAATTACAACTATAAATTTCATTTTCAAAGCGCACAACCACCCCCCAGACTCAAGGCTAAAGAATAATCCCAGATCAAGTAAAAAGTGAGCACCATGGGGTAACAGCCAGTTGAAAAGACATCTCGGGAAATATAAAATACATAAATATAGCTAGCTCAGACTTCTAAATACGATTTTTATTAAATAACTCGTAAACTTTACAACAATTTTGACCTAACTAGCAAGTAAAACATTTTTATGCGTGATTTAGTGGTTAAAAACTAAATAGTTGCAATGCGATAACTCAAAAATCTACAAGCTATTGATGCAATAAACGGTGATATGGACTAGCTTACAAGGTTTAACTACGATATTGAACTGAGATCTAACTATTGCGTTATATAGCATATCGAGAGCTCAGTAGTGAGAGGAAAAAACAAAATTCCTATCGAATACTTCAGAGACATCGGCCTTCCTTCACGAAATCTAGCCGCATATACAAAACAAAATTACTTCACCAATAAAACAACTAACAATTAGTAAATTGGAAATTAGTTCAACGCATACTAGGGAGAAATGTGCTATCTGTATCATTTGAAAGAGGATTAATTAAAAATAAACAAAAGTTCTATGAATTTTTTTGATGTTGCTAATATCACTATGGGTAGGATCACCCCTAATAACGGACACATGTGCGTTCGTTCTGAAAAAGTGACGTAAGCTCAAATAAAGTCTTTGCTGCAAAAATTATAAAAATACGATCTCAGATAGAAAGAAAAAGGCAATCCTCGGTAGCACAAGGCAGTGGGAACCGAATAGATGTAGTAGTAAAAAATTAATGATAAGAATAAAAAAGCTTAAGAGCACAGCAGCAATGACAGCTAGAGCATAGAAAACATCATAAAAGATATCGATTGCATGAGAAAATAAATAAATTTCATGTAGGACAAAAATACTACAAACATCACGACTTAAGGTAACTTTCAACTCGAAGTTTTCGTAAAAATGGAGGTCCTTTTGATCCGGCTTCTAGATTCAGTAACAGAAAACACTAAATTCAAGTATACTTTGAGCCAGATCGGAGATCATCTGGATGAGATCAGAGGTAGTAACGAAATGGGATACGAAAGAATGCGACTTTTGTGGTATATTGCTACATGCTATGACTAGATGATGAAAAGAGAACGGAAACTTTATGATTTGAGACATATGGAAAAAGATGACAAACATGTAATGACGGTCACTAAATATAAGGATTTTAAGTTTATCAAAAAAGAAAGCACGCAGCCGAAAACAATATACAGCTTGCTTAATAAAAATGAAAAAGATAAGAAAAAAAGCAAAAGTAAGAGCAAAAGTCCATTGAAAATGAATAAAAGCAATCTAAAACTAAACAAGAGTAATATACAACAAAACAGAACTTTTATTAAAACTCCAATAAAACAAAAAAACAACACACCAGCAAGCACTACAGCTCCCAGAAACAGAACAACTACTATAAAATGATTCTTAATATTTATATATTTGATTCAATAGGCTCGTCTTAAGTTAAATTAAACTTTGATTTGTCTACTATAATATTTTATTATTAGCCGTTATGTTCACAGATAGCAGTCCTGAAGGTTAACGCTACCAGCGTATCAGTAAAATCGGATAAGGTACTTACGGGGTCGTCTACAAGGCTCGAGATAAAATCACTAACGATCTTGTTGCTATCAAAAAGATCAGGCTAGATCATGAAGATGAAGGTCTACCTTCGACTGCAGTCAGATAGATTTCGTTGCTGAAAAATCTCAGCCATCCCAACATTGTGCCTCTCAGAGAAGTAGTTTCGGGCTAGGGTAAGTTACAGCTTGTTTTTGATTTTGTGGACTGCGATCTTAAAAGATTCATGGAAGGCACAGTTCTGAACTAAGAACAAGTCAAAACGATCATCTACCAGTTGCTGTTGTCAATGGAGTACTGTCATTCGCGCAGAGTGGTTCATCGAGATCTCAAGCCTCAAAATATTCTAGTTGACAAAGACTCTCTTAGAATCAAATTGGCAGATTTCGGACTAGCTAGACTATACTCGTATCCAGTCAGATAATACACTCATTAGATCATCACACTATGGTATAGAGCCCCTTAGATCTTGCTGGGCACTTAAAACTACTATCCAACTGTCGACATGTGGTCGGTCGGCTGCATTTTCTACGAAATTGCTCACAAAAAGTATCTTTTCTGCGGAGATTCATAGATTGATCAACTGTTTCACATTTTCAAGATCATGGGCGCACCCAACTAAGCAGTGTGGCCTGGAGTGACCCAGCTCAAAGATTTCAAACCGACCTTCCCCAAGTGGACTGGAGGACAGCTCGATTCCCTTTGCATGAAAATCTCAGAAGAAGGCAAAGATCTTCTTAAACAGCTGCTTATATACGATCCTAATGAAAGAATAACCCCTGAAGAAGCTCTAGATCATCCTTATTTCAACTCTCTTGACAAAAATTCCTTCGCGTCTCGCAACTATTCGTGATCTGCTGAATCGTCTATACATATTTTAATTTTTTTAAGAAAATAAAAAGTAGACTTGAATCAGCTAAAAACATCATTTGTGCGCATACTTCAGGTGAATCGAAGAATAGTTATTCTAGATTTTATCCTTGAGTCCCTAACGATTTCCGCGGTATTTCATTTGAAAACGCTATTTAGTTTTAGTATCAGCACCCCACTATAAACGACTCTTCATATCATTTGTACCCTTGAAATGCTTTTTTTCGGGGATTTTGACATACTTAGATGGCACTACGTTTTGCGAATTTTAGGTAATGGCGGCTAGCATGGAAGTACTATCGTATTTGTTGCCTTGCTGTTTTTTGCGATTGTTCATTGCGCCAATATCTTCAAAATTTCTCTATTTAAGGTACTAAATACACTTTTGACCGGTCTTACAGGTGATTAGTATGCTAGATGCGAAAAAGAAGCCTCAGATCTACTTCTTTTAGGAGCCAACTATCGAAACATACTCGGTTCATGTGCCTCAGGAAATGCTTTAATAGATAATTTGGGACTACACTGCGATGTTTACGTGAGCATATTTTTGCTTCCCGCCTTCTGAATGGGTCTTTTGGGAAGTTTATTCACAGGCGGACTCGGGTACGGATTCGAGACATCCTTTATTTTGCCTATAGTTTTGAGGAAGTTTTGAGGATTGGGACTTACCGTCCTATGTCCTGAGGTGGCTTTGGTTAGTCCTGAAGCTAGGGAGTAGGATTTGAGCATTATCTTAATAAATCTAATAAATTAGTGTATTGACTTTATTATAGGTGCATGATGATGTGTGTTGAACTCGCCCATAATAATTGATGAGTGCTATCTTAAAGAAAGCAGCCAAGTATAAACGCATCAGCTCTATACTAGTCGAAGGCGAGGCTCACCTCAAGGACCCTCTTATGCCCCCTCCACAAATCTTGAAACCGCCTGCCAACCCTAAGGCGCCCTCACCTGACGATGTGACTGATTTCCCAGCATACAAAACCATCCCTATTCCTGAGAGCATTCCCTACAGAGAGGGCAAATACAGACCTGCTACGATTCCCTTCCTAAATGGTACGTATGCACATATCAAGGATATTTCCCATACAATACATACCTTCAGCAAGGAAAGGTATACAACTGGTGTTCATGCGGTCTAAGTCTAACTAACCCCAGCTGTGATAGCAGCTGCAACTTTGCTGTTACTCGTAACCGACCCGTCTCTTTCAATGTCAACGAAAGCGGCTACTATAAGCTCTGTAACTGCAAACAGTCCGCAAACGCTCCTTTCTGCAATGGAACTCACCGAGAGCTCATCAAGTATCATCACAAGACTCACAGAGGATTCTACGAAATCTGGGGTCAAATGAGTTTCTGGCTTGGATTCGTCTACATGTACTGGAACTGGTACACGTGATTTAATCCCTTAACAACATACATACCAAAACGAAAATCATATGAAAATCTATTAAAATAATCAAAAAAGCATTTTTCATAGATATTTAAGGTCAAATTAGCCTTTCTTTCTTAATTTTTAATAAACTTATGATCACATCCTTACAAGTTCTCTTTATCTAAGCACTGCCTTGAGCGTTCCTTGTTGTTAAGTAGGTGTAGTGAAGCTAAGCACTCTTGTTAGAGCCAGAATTTCCATTACGTTGCGTTTGAAAAGATAGTTTTTTTCGTATCTGATACGGTCCAAACAGGTAGGCTCACAGAACTGATGGTTCTCCAGCAAAACCTTAATTAAAATACTAATACTTAAAGATTGATGTGTCTTTGACTGATATTGCGATTTGTGACTTCACAGCGAGTGCCGGTCAGCCAAGAAATATTTTTCCAGTCTTTTTCTTGGTCCTCCAAAAAGACCCGTTCGTACTCAAGATTCTACCTTATTTTAACTCTAATCTAGGAAGAATCATTAGGCTGACTTCGGAAATAGAAAGCCTATACTCCATAAGCAATGTCCCTTATGGCATTTTGCTAAGCCTATTTCTCTTTTGGAGGCACTCCTGCCTAGGCATAGTCGTCATCCACTGGCAACAAATGAATGCCTCTCTAAGATAACTCATAAAGAATTGATGCCGCAGACCAGTCGCCTTTCGTCAGATCCTAGAGCTAAGGGTAGTGAGGATGGGTCAGTCTCACACTTGCGCCATCGATTTAAAACTGAATCCTATCTTAAAAATGAAGTACATGAGTCTAGTAGGCAGCTCTCCTTCGCCTCTGAGCAAATGTCTTTTAAGTTCAATGTCAAGGAGGGCTCGACCTGCTTCCACGCACCTAAGTTACCAAGCCACATAAGGAAAATCTGTGCAAATATTCTGAATATAAGCAATAGGTTCAGGTTTGTGTATTCTGCAAGTGGTTTTCTTATCAGCAGGATCGTATTCGACCACTGTATCATTGGGAAGTAAATTCCATTTATTCGACGCCACATCGTACTGCGCAAATCTCAGACTAGTTTGGTCAAAAGTCCCCAAAAATATGTGAGGAGGTATCTGGTACATGACGTTGAATGGCTCCTTGATGACATTTGTTGGCATTTTAAACTTGTCTAGAACTTAAGTTCCCTTGTAAAATTTCTTGAGAACAATATTATTGATTTTTTTGGAAGGCAAAAGTAACTAGTAGAATTCAAGCATGTAAACTCCACCGACTATCATAAATTCTTGTCTTTGCTGAGGCGTATAGGGGTTGTAGTTGACCCACTCGAACTTGACAATAGTGTTCGCATTCATCCATTTCGAAGGAATTTAAGTGTTGAGTCCGAACTACTTGATCTCGATAGGTTTGAATTTATTAAGATTTTTAGTAGTAGATGAGTTCAAAAACATTCCAACTTTTGCAAGTCTATTCATATGCTGCAGATACTACATTATCTTCATACCCTAGACCTTCTTATTGGGCTATTTTTTGCTTATTTCACTATTCTTTTACTACATTTCTTCTGCACTGTTTGCCATCTAGATCATTATGTGCTATAATTTTTCACTTTATAGTCTGCGAATTCTTGTAATTGCATCGTGATAGTATCTCTACTACTAGTACTAACCCAGAGCTCGACTTTTTAGCATTGCGTAACCTATGTGTTTGGCGTATATCTATGCTTATTAGCAGCTTTTTAATGTTTTTAGAGGACCTTAGTATTGGGTCTATTCGAAGACGCTTATGAAAGTAGACAATCTGGGTCCATCAGTCGAATAGCTCTTGTGGTACTGTTCGGTCATATGCGTCCATCTGATATCTTATTCTTGCTTGGCCACAGCGGCATCCTATTGCTTTTTTATCTCCGTGTAATGCTGGAAGTACTTTTACTTTTACAAAACTATTTCGACTCGTTCCTACTCAGCTCTTTTTCTTCTTTGTATTTAAGCATGTCGGCCCTACTCTGCGAGTCGTTCCATTTCTTCTTATTTGAGTCTGGCTTCCTCCTCTTCTTTTTTGCGTTGTTCTTCCTTGCGCTGTTACTCGAGTTGCTTTTTCGTTAGCTTAGGAGCTGCTTTGGCTGCTGCTTTCGGAGGCATTGGGTTTCTATTTAAATAAGTTGTATAATCGCATTCAAATCATATAAAAAATCATACAAATGCAATATTTTTAATCAATATAAGATGTTTCATGTTGTGAGACTAATTAATTGCTTGAATATTTTTTAGACTAGCTTGAATATTTATTATTTATTGTATAACTGATGTGGCAGGTCTATCAGTACGGCCAGGGCAAGTTGAAACTCGTAAAAGATCAAAAAAGTCGTCAGCCGAACACTAGAGTCTCCCTAATCGATAAGTAGTAGTTTAGCGATCTTGACAAAGTACACCCATCATAATAAGATTTTCGGAGAAAGAAAAGACTACTATCAGATTGAATAAAGACCCATAGATAAGAAGGCAATTGAGACCTAGATGGGCGAGTAACAAGTGGTTGGTCACCTGAGCTACCAGGAAAAGTTAGAATTGTATAGAAAAAAGCTACAGAATGAAAAACTGGAGAACAAATACAACAATTTGTTCAAAAAAACAGAAAGGAGAAGATTCAACATGAGAAAACCTTATCTACACAAACTATTGGTCAATTTTTAGTAGACCTACAAACCCGAAGAAAGTTTCAATCTCATTACCGACCTTAAATAAAGCGAAAAATATCTCTAGCTAATAAAAATTAACCACAATCGGAAGGCAACTTTCAAAGTAGAACCAGTAGCAGCTAACACCCCTCAAAGATCACGATTTATCTCTCTTTAAAGCAGTCTTCCGTAAAAAAATATTAAAACTTTTCCGAAATGGTAAGAATATGCTTAGGGATGTTTTGTCAAAAATGATAACGAACATACAAAAATAAATATATAGCATATGGCTGAAGGGATGTAGACATATATTTAGAAAATGCAGAACAAAAAAATAACTAAGTCTAGCAACTCGTTTCTCTAGCCTACCTCGCCGAAAAGAATGAGGAAAAACTCAAAGCATGAGCATCCTGATACAGTTCCAATACTTACTAACAACTAGAGTGAAGATGTCTTCAGAAAAATAGGACCTTCAGATCTGTATGCTCGCAGTATCACCTCAAATATATAAAATCGATAGATCACTAAACCCCACTAATAGCATTTATTTAATCGTTCAAATATAAGCAAAAGTGCATAAGCACAACGTTTCTCTAAAAAATTTAAAAGAAATGTTCTTTCTGCAGCTAACAAAACATTCACTAAAAGTGAAAATTGCTCAAAAAGAGTAGTAGACACCATGTCTGGTTTCTACCATAGCAGATCAGCAAAAAAGAAAGATTATGAGAACATGATGAGTTACCTTAAGAACGATAGACCTTTGACGAGCTCGATAAGAAGAAAAAATTATACAGTAGTGGGAAAGCAAAGTATCAAGGAAGTTAGACAATATCGAAATTTATCTGAAAAGGAAAGATTACGACTAAAAAACTGTAATTATGAGTTTTATATGGGTCTGCTTGAGCAAATGCGTTAGTATAGTGTCGAATAGCTGCCTCTGAGTGGGAAAATCATCGAAGCGATCAGAGTGATAGTATAGTCTAACTATCTTCTTCATTAACAACATGTAGCTGTAGTCCAGCAGATAGCATCAAAGGGGGTCTAAGATTTCATGTCAAAAGAACTGGTTAGACAGCTTGAAAAGTATGCTTTAAGTCAATAAAATGTATGATTTTGATTGAGTAATATTTTTATAATTGTAAGAGTTAATTTTAAAAATATTGATGCAAAGGCTTTGTATCACTGTGCTATGTTGGATGGTCATAGCTGCCACATATTTTCTTTTTTGCCGTTCATAGTTCCAAAGAGATTCTGCATAGTATTGAAATCGCTAGCATTGGGCTCTTATTTACCTCCGGATTGCTTCATCTATGCTCCTAGATTGTCTCTGGAGCTATTTTGAAGAGTTAATCCCATATTAGTGCTGAACATTTGTTGCATTGTATTGAAGTCTGCCACGTTGACTTTGCTAAAATCAAAAGTTGGCTGTTCTTGGCTTGATGTATGCTTAAGTGGCTATAAAATTAGCTGAGGACATTTTTGAGCTGTCGAAAATTCTTAAGTTTTATTGGCTTGAAACTGAGTCATACCCGTATTGGTAGCAAAAAGGTGTTGCATAGTGCTGAAATCAGCTGTATTTATGTTTCCAAGGTCCATTTTAGCTATCGTTGGCTATTGAGTTTTGGTAGTCTGTTTTTCTGTCATGTTTCCTGGATTCATAGTCTTGAAAAGATTCTGAATAGTGTTAAAATCGTTCATATTGACTCCTGCTAGCTGACCCTGCTCGTTGATTGTCAAAGATGGAGCTGCGTTTATTTCTTTGTTTGTTTAAACTTTTTGTTGCTGTTTTGCCATTTGTTTTTCAGGCTGATTTTAAAAAGGATTCATAGTTTTGAACAGTGATTGCATAGTATTAAAATCTTGCATATTTATCTATGTTTTCGCTTGAACAGCTTGTTTTGTTACCTGAATTTGTTGCTGTGTTGGACTCATTGTGTTAAAAAGCGACTGCATGGTGTTAAAATTATGTTAGTTTGGCATATTATTTTAATTTTTAGCTGGTTTTTAATTTTGACCTTGAGGACTTATAGTCTGGAATAGCGATTGCATGGTATTGAACTCCTGTAAGTTAATCTAAGGGATTGCAGGGATTTAATCGATATTGTAGACAGGTGTCTACCCTTCTTTTTCCTTCTGTTAGTAAGTGCCGCTATCCACTACGGTCTTGAACATATTTTGCATAGTATTAAACTCTTCATGCTTAGCTACTTTCATCTCTTACTTTTGCTATTCTTGTTTCTTTTCTTCATTATGTTCTCCAAAATAGTTAGGAAAGCTGCTATCCTTGACAAATTAATTCCAGTTATCAGATTGAGCAGCTGCTCCTTTTTTCTTCTTCATAGGATTAAATCCAGGTAGTGCCATTGTGATCTTTTGTTTACCACCCATCGTGCTTTCTTGCAAAGTAAAGTCGTTTTGATCAAATTCGTGATTCTGGAAGGCTTCTGCATTTTTTCTCGATTGAAGCAAATGGGAAAAAGTATTGTTATCGATCCTCAGCTAGAATTATTAGCCAGTCTGGGAGAGCGAGAAACGGTGGTCGCTGATCACAAATGAGTGATTGTACAAAGTTTTGTTGAGAGTAGTAGGTACGGTAGAATGGAAAAGTTTGCCGTTAATAGACAACCTGTTCTTACCAGACACCACTGACTCCTCCAATACCAAATTGTACACCCTTTAGGCTATTGAAAAGGTCCACAAATGTCTTCGCTTGGATCCTTTGATGCATTTGCCGATTTCTTCGACTTCGTACTTCAATGCTACTGCTTGATGCTTACTCATTACTATATAGAAATTGGCATCAGTTAGAATTAAAGTATAATCAGTTTTTTGAACACAACAAAGGTATGTATTTACGGATAAAATAATGCGATCATTCATGACGGTTACGTTTGACTGAAGTCGGCTTGTAGTGTCCGCGGATCTGATCATTGAGCCTGTCGAGTTTTTCTTGGTATTTTTTGAGGTTCAGATTGTTTAACTGCATGGTCTG
>Ga0169931_10003448_pt1 | contig 25067 bp, 30 predicted proteins | sample Kivu_15m_20L_FD_129675 | JGI IMG/M metagenome (GOLD analysis project Ga0169931, IMG submission 129675) | Freshwater microbial communities from Lake Kivu, Western Province, Rwanda to study Microbial Dark Matter (Phase II) - Kivu_15m_20L... | ecosystem: Environmental > Aquatic > Freshwater > Lake...
TGGGGATTGGGGATTGGGGATTGGGGATTGGGCCCAATCCCCAATCCCCAATCCCCAATCCCCAATCCCCAATTAAAAATGCATTATTTCTAATAATCGAAAATAATTTTTAGCCAATTTATAATTTAAAACTTTTTAAATTAATAATCAACTCTAAATAATACAAATAAAAGTTTATTTATATAATTATAACATTTAACAAAAAATGAATAAGGATGACATAACATCTAAAAATTTGCAACAGAACTACACAAATCTTATTAAAAAAGAGAGACACCTTCTTAACGAGAAAATTATATTTCAGCACTATTTTGAAAGAGAATCAAAAAATGAATACAATTCAGCAAGAGAGAGATTCGAGGATTATTTTAACGATAGATTAAGGAGGATAAGAGATATTCCTTTCCTAGACAATGCACAAAAATATGACGTTGTTAGAAACGAATTGCAGCACGTTAACAACAAGTGGGAGATGTTTGAAAAGAGAAAAGATGAGAAAGTAGACAGACTACTAGCCATGAATCAAGAGATTGTGCAAAGCATGAAAGAAATCAAAATTGAAGTTATAGAATTAAACAGAAAAATAGATATTAAATCAAATACCAAGGATGGGAAAATAAGCGCTGAGTTATTTCACAAATTTTATGATGAGAAATTTAAAAAACTTCAAAACACGAAAAAGAAATTAGAGGAACAGAATGAAAATTTAATCAGACAAATCACAACTATAAGCAAAAAGATTGATTCTAAAGATAAAAATAATGACCTTCAATTCATTGATTTTCATCAGCTACAAATCGAAAATAAAAAATATCTCAAGGAAGTAGATGAAAAAAATAAAATGTTGCTTAAACAGAAAATGACTATAGGAAAAATATCGCAAGATAAAAATAAAATGAAGGATAAACTTAATTCTGAAATCCAAAATTTGAATAAAATTAGCGAGGATATTGTCGACAAGGATGATAAAATCGATAAGATAGAAAAGATGATTCAGAAACAAGAGAAGAAAAAGAAGAAGGATGAGGAACTAACTCAACAATTAGATAGAAAACAACATAAGAGCAATTTTATTATAACTGTAATTATATATATTAAATTTTCCTTCTAGATTGATGACCATGTTAGACAAAAGAATATTGAAGAAGAGCTGAAAAATATTTTGATGAATTTAGAAAAAAAGCTTCAAATAGAAAAAATTAGGATGAAAGAAGAAAAAATTAAAAATACTAAATTTGCAACAGGAAATTATAGCGAAATGACAATTTAATAAAAGAATGTATAACTTAAATTATTTTCAAATTAATTTCGATTATTTAAATAAAATTTATGATTAATTAACTATTTTTAAAATTCGAAATTTTATAATTAAGAGTTATGTTAATGTTTTCATGGAAAAAATCTTCAATTTGCAAATGAACTTTTAATTATTCAATAATATATAAGTGCATATCACAAAATAAAAATAATAATATTGTAGGCATGTATAAATCCCTTGATGAAATTCCAGAAAATTTAAAAGAAATTCTTCCACCACACGCCCAGCATATATACATGAAAGCCCATAACAGGGCTTTACTACAATACCAACATCCTTCCGCAAGAAGATATGGAGGGAGCTTGACAGAAGTGGCTCACAGGGTTGCTTGGGCGGCAGTCAAATCTAAATACGTGAAGGATGAAATGCGAGGAATATGGAACCCCTTACCAGGTGTGAATGAAGATGAATACGAAGAAGAGCATGAGGAAGACCCCCTGGCACAATATCAACCTTAATTAATAGACGTAATATAGTTATAAAAAATGGATATCAATTGTTAATTTTAAACTTAAATTTACAGAATAAAAATCTTTTAATTAATTATTTCTTATATATAGCATATTATGAATATTATGACATTTTATCTAGTAAAAAGATTTTTAACTTTTGAAGCTCCATCTAAAATGACATCTTTAACTTCTGTTCCCAAATGTTTTGCTTTTTCCCATATTCCTCCACTCTTTTCACCTTCACTTTGTGGAATATCTTCTCCTAATAAGTGTTTTTCTGCAACATCTTTTTTATCATGAAATTCTTCATGGCTTATAATATCTTTTTGTTCTGGTATATCTTTATAATGTCCCTCATGAAATTCTCCCGTTGATTAGCTTGTACTATGTCCTTATTCACTTCAGGGATGAGTTGTTGATCCATTATATTTTCTTCATGTTGTTCTGTAGCGTTTATTGATTCAGGGATTTCTTGATTTTTATGATGTCTTTGTTTGTGTCCTTTTTTATTCATTATTATTATCTAACAGAAATCGGGATTTAATATTTTATATCTATTGTTCGTTAATAAGAAATTATAAACAACTAAATAATAGTTATAATAGAATATAAATAATTTATACGTCATACATAATACGAATGTTATATAAATATTTTAATTTAATATTTTCATTTAATGAAAAAATTTGAGCATAAGAAAAAATTGGTTGCTAAAAGTGGCAAAATCAAATGTGTAGATTTTCATCCCACATTTCCCTGGGTATTAGTTGGATTCTTTTCAGGCAGCATAACTATTTATGACTACAACACTCAAGCATCTCTTCATTATTTAGAAGTGACGCAATTTCCAATCCGAGCTGGAAAATTCATTGCAGAAAAAAATTGGTATAGCTTATATTTATTTGAATAGGTTTGTTGTCGGGGCAGATGATAAGAAAATTAGAGTATATAACTACAACACATTAGAAAAAGTAAAAGAATTCGAGGCACATTTAGATTTCATTAGATCAATTGTGGTACACCCTAAGGATCCCCTAATTCTGTCATGCTCAGATGATCAGACAATCTCATTATGGGATTATGAAAAGAATTTTTCTCTTGTAAGAACCTATGACGAGCATAAGTTTTATGTAATGAAAATTGCTATCAACAATAAAGATTATAATATGTTCGCTTCGGCAAGCATGGATCAAAAAATAAAAATCTGGTCTTTTACCAGTCCTAACTCTCATATGACATTAGAGGGGCACACTAAAGGAGTCACTTCAATTGCATTCTGTCCATTAAATGATAAACCATATTTAGCATCAGGCTCAGATGATAGAACTGTTAAAATATGGGATTATACTAATAAACACTGTGTTTTCACATTTGAAGGACATGAAGATAATATCAGTTCTTTATGCTTCCATCCTGAATTGCCAATATTAATATCTAGTGCAGAAGATCACACTTGTAAATTCTGGAATGTAAATGTTTTTAAGCTTGAAGAAACAAAAGTATTCGGTTACGAAACAATCTGGGATATAGGCTCACAACCCAGTCAAAATATGATTGCTTTGGGTTGCGAAGAAGGAATCATCGTACTAAAAATGGGTTCGGATCAGCCATTAGCCACATTTAAGTAAAGATTATTATATTAAATTCATCTTTTAGCAATACACCTAACCAAGCAAAGATAATTTATGCAAAACAAAACGCCATTTTTTCATTTAATTTAAAAATGATCCAAAATGAGCTGAAAGATGGCGAATTGATAGATATGCAAGCAAAATCCCTTGGAACTACAGAATTATTCCCTATTTCTGTCAAATTTTCTCCTAATGGAAAATATTTCGCTGTTTTGTCAGACAAGGAATTCGTTATCTCAACATCAGGAGTTTATCGTAGCTCTTGCGTTGGAAACTGCAGTGACTTGGCATGGAATGATTCAGGAGATTTTGTAATTAAAGACGGTAATGCATTGAAATTTTACAAGAATTTGAAAGAAGTGAAAACATTTCGTCCAGGCTTTTCCTTTGATGCAATCTACGATGGACCATATGTTGTTTTGAAAACATCAGATGCAATTTTTATCTATGCAGATTCTGAATCCACATTATTCCTTAGAAAGATAGACGTTTGTGTTAATTCAGTCGTCTGGAATGACAACAAAAAGTCTCTTGCTTTGATATGTGACGACGTGACTTACATTTTGAATGTTTATTCAGAAAAAATAGAAAAATATGTGGAGGAGTTAGAATCTTCAATGATAAATAAGGAAAGCGACGATGTTGGGTGTGAAGAAGGATTCGAGCCAAATTACGAGATTACTGATAAAATTGTATCCGGATTATTTGTTGATGAAGTCTTTTTATACTTAAATAATAAAAACAAAATTAACTACGCTATAGAAGATAAAATTTTCCCTGTAACAACCTTGAACTCAAATTACTTTTTACTCGGGTATTTGCCTTCCTCTAATAAAATATATCTCATGAATAAGAGTTTCAATTTAATTGCCTATACCTTCCCTTTAAGCTTTGTTAATTATCAAGTCGCGATCATGAAGAAAAAGTTCGAACTAGCTGAAAAATTGTTTACCACAATACCGCCTGAATATATTGAAAGAGTAACAAATTTCTTAGAAAAATTCGAACTTCACGAATTATCTTACAAAATTTGTCAAAACCCCAATCAGAAATTTGCCCTAGCAATTAAATTGAAAAAATTGAAGGATGCCAGGAATCTAGTGGCAGATCAAGGATCACCTGAAAAATGGAAAATGGTGGCTGATTTAGCCTTCGAATCGGGAGAATTTAAACAAGCTGAAGAGGCGATGGTTGCTGCAAAAGACTACCAAGGACTACTTTTGTACTACTCACTTATACAAGATAAAGATAAAATATATCTACTTGCTGAAAATTCTTTAAATGATGGGTTTCATAATATTTCATTCTCTTGCTACTTCCAACTTAATGAGATAGATAAGTGCTTGGAAATACTTATTAAATCAGGAAAACACCCGGAAGCTGCATTATTCTGTCGCACTTACTGCCCTTCTAAATTGCAACCTGTCCTTGATTTGTGGAACGATGAGATTAATAATGGAGATAGCTACAGTAGAATTAGTAAAATATAGTAATCTTACTTTTTAGATATTAAGGTAATTAATCCTCTTGAAAATATGGATGAAAAAAGCATTACTGATATGGAGAATTTAATGCAGAATTATTATGATTTAGTCAGAACTTCAAATATCAAGCATTCTAGTAACCTCTATGAATTTCAAGAGTTTGATATGCAAAATTATATCAACGAAAATGGAAATTTGGAAGTTGATTTAAAAGAGAAATTAAAATTAGATTAATTTTATTTTAAAAATCATTTAATTCTTATTATTTTTTATTGAATTAGGAATAAAATAAATATTGATAAATTTATTAATATATATTAATATAACCGATTTAAAAAATTTTGTGGGAGATAAATTGAATAAATGTGTTTTAAATTCTACTTAAATATATCTCCTGTACTTAGAGATTTATATACATATAAACTATAAATTATAAAGCAAAATTTAGTAGTAATAATTTTATTTTATAAAATAGGTTAAAATTTTAATATTTAAAATAACACACATGTTTAGGTTATTGGTATTGTATTTATAAAATTTACTTTTCTATTCTATCTATAATAAATTCTATTATTTCGGCTAGCTTATTCTTTTGATTTGTTGCCATCTCTCTCTGAATAAAATTATTTTCAAATCTGTAACTTAAATATATATAAATCTCCAAGCCTAATATTAATAAAGATAATACAATTATAATAATCTTCTATTTCTCTCAAATACTCGTAAGTCAAATTTTTTTTGCTGATAGCATCATTTAAGGTTATGATTAACTCTTCAGGTATTTTTACTATCCCATTTTCAATTTTTTGTTTTAGAAACAAAAAAGCATAATGAATCGTAATTTTACTGAATCTGATTGGAGCGTTATTAAAATGGAAATATGTATTCAAATCATTACACGGCTCATAATAAATACTGTTAGCAACTCTTAAATATTTTGAGAGATCTCTGAATGAATATAAATGTTCAAAATCGCAATAGAATTTGAAAAGTTGTATGATTTCAGTATATTTAAATGCTGGCTCACCGTGTTTTTTAAGTAATTTATTTATAACGGATTCGAATTCTATGAGAATATCCAAAGAGGGAAATAGTCTAGCCTCTTTAATTTCTTGTTCAACTGAAGAAAAGTTGTAGACTATTTTCTTGTCTATTACGACTGGATATTCCTTTTCATCTTGTTCTAAGTCAACTGAAGAATTTATGTCTATTAGATATTTTCTTATTATAGACAAATCGCTCTCTTTTGTGGCTGTCACATAACCGATATTTTTTGATCTTCCAGCACGCCCCGCAATTTGTTTTATTTCTTGTTCGGTTATTGAAATTTTTTGACCATCTACAGATTTTTCTAAAGTTGTGAAAATGATTCTCTCTATATTTAAATTAAGCCCTAGTCCGATCTTAATTTATTATTTTAATAATACCGCATCTGTAGCACACATCACGTTTAATTCACGTGAATTAAATTGTTTCACTTGCTCCTTTTTAGTAATTGGAGGAAGATGTCCATAAATTATTGCACTTTTCATTTGAAAAGTTTGAATTTTTTTCCTATAAAAATGAAGTTTTTCTTTGTTAAATCCTATTATACAATCACCAGACTTAATATCTTTAAAATCTGATAAGGCTTGATCTTGAATTTGTAATTTTCCCAAGCGATTATATGTTCTTTTAACAAGAGTATCTCCTGTAATTTTACAGATTTCACTGACTAATTTCAAGGCTCTAGGATCTCCACAAAGATGAATTTCTTCTGCTATAAGACCTAATAAAGCTTCAGTCCAGGCACTTCCTCTATATTCATCATTAATCATTTGAATTTCATCAATAATAGCACATTCGTAAGAATTCTTAACGTCGACTTTTTCTATCGTGCATGAGATGTGTGTTGAATTTTCTACTTCAATTTTTTCTTGGCCTGTTAGTAAAGTACATTTGACATCATTGATATTTAATTTTTCTTGTATCTATCGTAATGTGTGAAAAAAATTCATTTATAAATAATTATACCTCCCATGCTAATAATCTTAATGGTGCACAATATATTCCTGACTTAGCCTTTATTAATCTCTTTAATGCATGTGTGGTCTTTCCTGAATTAGTCGGTCCCATATGATAAATAATTTTCCTTTTTAGTTTCCTCGCTTGAGGATACCAATTTTGGGGATTATTTAAGTCAACCAAATTTTTAATGAGTTTAAAATATCTTAACTCACTACTGTAATTTTTGTGTATGAAATAAGCATATAAATTAACAAGGGGAATATTTTCTTGAACAATTTTTATTTTATTATTTTCTGTATTTTCCAAGTTATTACCAGTAGATTTTTCTTGGATCAAAAAAGAAAAATAGTTATTGTCGTTTTTTAAAGTGTCACAAAACTAAAAAATTAAAATAAAAGTTTTCTTACTCCCTCTAATGTATCTTTATTCAAAAAGTGTTTATCAATCTCATACTCTTCTTTCATATATTCCATCACGTTTTTAGTCACTATTATTGAATAAAGATTTTTGACATTTAAAAAATTTTTCTTGAATTTGATAATCTCTTGCAAGGAAGAGTTTACATATAGTTTTCTAATAATTTTAAAAAATACTGTGTTATATTGTGATTTTAAATTATTCATCATTTATAAATAATTCATTTAAATTATACAACTCGTAAAATTTTATAATTGAATTTCCACCGACGGTTTTGATAAAAATTTCAACACTAATGTAATAATTTTTATATTTTAATAAAAGATAACCAGTTCTAAATAAATTTAATGTTTGATTATAAATTATTTTAGAAAATAATGATTTATAAGACATACCTTTATATTTCCTGTTTTGATAATAAAATATTTGATTAATTCGCTTTAATCAGAAAAAATATAATACTTAATGATTTGGAAATCAGAAAATGATCAAAAAGTTGAAGAAGATGTTAATCGACCAAAAAAGTCAGTCGAATTAAATTTTAAAAGATATTCGAAAATTTCAGAAAATGTACTTTATGACTATCTGTTTGATAATCAAAATATATTCATAAATCAAGATGAAAATGTTATCATAAATATTTCAGAAGAAATTACTTGGGGTAATTTTGAATGTGAAACAAACTACAAAATACAAGAAAATTTAATTGAGAAGAATGAAGGAATTAGGAAGAATATTTTGAGATATTTTCATTCCAACTCATTTGAAATTTCAAACATTGACATAAACGAAATTTTGCCGAAATCTGTGATCGATTTAGAATCATCAAATGTTCCCTTTAACCTAAATCCTAAAATTTATCAAAAACAATCTATAAAGAGTAATTCTTATGATTCATCTGAGATTCCTTTAGATCAAGAAGAAATTAACCAAGAGATTACAAATAAATTAGATTCAAATGTAAAAAATTTAGTAAAGGGAAAAAATCTTTACAAAAATTTTATCGAGAAATTAAAAAAAGTTTCAGATACAATAAAATCTCATAAACCAGACTCTAGCATATTCTATCAAGACATAATATTTTTTAAAATGCCGATAGTGACTTCGAAAGTCACGAAAGTCACCTTCAAATGTAAATTTTGTGAAAGTACTAATCATTTGTCCAAAAATTGCACTGATTTTAAGGAATATTCTGATGAATTTTGTGTATTTTGTCTTGGCCCTGATCATAAACTTGCGGATTGTCCCTTAAGAAAATGTCTCAATTGCAACAAACTTGGTCATTTATATTTTGAGTGCGAAACGAAGAGAAATATAGAAAAATGTACGAGATGTAGGAATATCGGTCATGTCTCAGACGATTGCTTGATAAATCCATCTGGTATTAAAAAAAACATTTTAGAAAAAATTGTATGCATCTTTTGTAATAAAACTGGGCATTTGATATGTCCCCTAAAAAAGGATTACTTGATTATAAATGATTACACTGATAACTGTTCTGTAAGCGAGGATGATTCTGAAGATACTGAAATTGTTTCAATAGATGCTAAAAACTTTATTCAAAAAGAAAAATACACACGAGGGTGTAAAGAATTAAAAAATTTCTGTCCAAAATGCGCTGGTGAACATGAAATAAATAAATGTGACTTTAATTCCTCTTTTAGTAATGGTAAAAAATTCGAAATTATGAGATCGAATTTTTCCAACAAATTTTTCCTCATGGCGCCTAGTAGGCTTGCTAAGGATAAAAATTTTTTAGATGAATCTTTTACAAGTGAAGAGGATGATAATGATGTACAAATTAAAATGAAATTAGGTGAAGTATCGAAGGATAATTTTAGTAATATTAATATAACAGAAAATTAAAATAATATAGGCTTAATTCGTCTTTCATTTAAATTTTACATAATAGAAATTTCTTAATGAGAATATAAGCATTTTAGAATATAAATATTCAAAATTTAAAGTATTTCAATCTATTTATTCTAATGTTTATAATAAAAACTCTATTAAATTAGATTAAAACCATTTATTTAATATTAAATATTATCATAAAATTTATAAAAATTTTCAAGATTATTTCATGGTTATAAATATGAATTTCTAAAGTTATAAATAATTTAATTTATAAATTATAACCTATATTCTATTTTTTCCTTATAATATAAATTATATAATTGAATAGAATTTTACAAATAAATTACTAAATATTATAAATACTGAGATAAACAAATTTTAAAATAATAGTTTTTATTTTAATAATAAATTCAACATAATGGAAGGGAATTCAGACAACTTCAACTTAAAAGATTTTTTTGATGACTTTAATCAAGTAGAGAATATTTTCGATGCTTTTCCGTTCAACAATACAGAATACTTCGAACAAGAAAAAAACAATTTTAATTTTTTCATATTCCCGGATGTTGATGATTGGAATACTTTCGACAATAACAAGAATATAATGGACAGTGACCAACTACTTCAAAAGATAACAAAATGTGAAAAAAACTACAATAATATTATCCAGAACAATATAATAGCATCCCCGACAAAAAGTAAATTAATATCATTCAACTTTTCAAGGTGTAAAGGACAAACTCGCTGAAAATTTTGAATCTAATTTAAATTTAATAGAAGGTACCCTTCCAGGATTGATAATTTCACTTATGCATAAGGAGAATTCCCCAGTTACAGAAAATTTTTTAATTACACAAATCATACCTCGATTCGAAGATTTAAGGAAAATAAATGGTTCTAAATATCATGTAATATAATGTAAACTAATTTAAATGATAGGGAGATGTCCATAAAGTTTTGAAATCTACACTAACCTCATCCGGAATCTTCTTCAAAACTATCGACGGAAAATTTTATTTTAAAGAAAAAGAAGCATTTGATTATATAATTAAGGTCACTGAAAAAGTTTTAACCAAAAATTTGGAAAAGGAAAAAAAAGAGATGTTGAATTCTACCACTCAATCTTCAAATAAAGGGAAAAAGAAAAAGTAAAATTAAAAATTTTTATTTATTAAATACAGAAAATGTTCTTTTTCTGATGAGATTAATTATAAAATATGCAAAGTTTACAACATTCTTGATCAGATGCTCTCTAGATGTAAAGGGACCCTGGGCATGGAAAAGTTAAGCAATTCATTTAAAAATGTGAACACGAGTATTGAATTACTTCAGAAAATCGGAGATCAAAATAAACTCATAGGCATTATGATGTGTTTCAAATACTTTAAATCAATCATCAACAAATATTACAAAATGTCTTCCAAAAAGAAAAAAATGGACTCCTTGATTGATCTGAATAAATTAAACGAAAAATTAGACACTCTAGGGTTAAAAATAGAATACCTCGAAAAAAATATTTTAACTAAAAATGGGTCTAATTTTTCTGGAAATACTTCTTGTATTTCCGACACGATTTACGCAGTTAATAATGATTTTTCTCACATGAACACTCAGCAAGATTTATAACTAGAATATATATTAAACATAATTCTGCTTGTAATTTCACCCACGATGAATCAATTAATTACTTTTCGTGTGGATGTCTCAATAATCGTAAATATAATCATTTATTTTGTAATTTGTTTAAAAACAAATCAGTTACTAATTATAATAAAATATTTTTATTTAAACTTTTTATTTTTATATATCTAGGGTATTAAAGAATATTCAATGGATTGAATATTGAACTATAATTATTTATAAATTTTTACCTAAAGTCATATATTAATTTTGATTTCAGCTACTATTTATTATCCCAATTTTGATTACCTTTTTCTCTTTGTAGAAGTTGATTTTCCATGAACAAATAAACAAGAATGCCATTAATTAATTTAAAAATTACAAATATTCCACCTACTAAAGCACACACATGAATAATAAATTTTGTAAAATGTTTTTTATGTAATGTAATCTTCATCGTAATAGGAGAAATATCGTAATTCATCATTATAGTAGGCATCTCCAATTCGATCTCTTCTATGATTCTTTTCTTATGTAAAAGGGAAAATTCATAAGTAAAATATTCTTTGTTTAACAGCTCATCCACAAAAATATGAGGAATAAGCTTAACATAGTAATCATAGCTATATTTATTGTTATCACTCTCGCTATAATTTGGCAACATTATTTCTGAGGCATGAAAGTTTTGAGTAAACTCATTCAACCCAAAATTTTGTAATATTTGGTTCTTAACCTGTATATCACCAAAGGACAAAGAAAATAATTTATGGTTCATGCTAATTTTTGAATATAAATCAGGTTTGCTAACCAAGTACTCCCATTGATTTCTAAATTCATGAAAAGATATATGTATATTTCCTGGTGCTTTGTTGATGGTTATAAATCCCATTATATAACAGCTCTCCCCGTCATTTATTGATTTCTCTATTAAATCTAATTGAAACGGAGAATAATTTCCTGTTATCTTTTTATTATATTGATCCATTCTGATTTTGTCTAAATCATCTTTTATATTCATGTCATGTACTCCAACACTGTCTTGTTGATCCACAGATGCAATATCACATGGTAAATTAAAAAGTTTTATATGAAAATTGACTTTTATGGCTTCTGTTATTGCTTTATCCTGATATATAATTGTCTCTTTTCTTATTGATGGTGTCATATAATCAAGTGTCTCCTTAAAAATCAGAAACAAAATCAAACTAATCACTATTAATGAATTCAAAGCACCAATTACAGTAGGTTGTATAATTTCTTTAGTTGTAATTTTTTGGAAGAGGTCGAAACTTTTGATGTTTTTCATTTTTAAGTAAAATAAAAGGCTAATTAAATAAATTACGGGCATAAATTTTTTCATTCACATGTCTAAATTTTTTATCGTATTAAAATAAAATTATTATAAATAATAAAATATTGTTAAATTGCTAAATTAAATGAAGATAAATTTTAATATAGTCTTATGTTTTGTTTTACTAATAGGAGTCATAAGCAACCTGAAAATTTCTAATTTGAAAAACACTTCGGAAGCGAAAATGTAAAAATTTTTAAATAATTCTTATAGTTTCAAACCTATAGATTTCATTAAATTCGCTGAAGGTCAAAAACTTAAGGATTTAACATTTTCAAAAAAAATATTTCAAAATGCCTTGGTAGACACATGGGTAGTATTGAAGCAAGAAGTTGATATAAAAAAGCCATATATAGGAATTTTTTTCAAATACACATCTATAGAGAAGGAAAAAGTAGAACTTTTGTTTAATAAATTCTGCAACAACATTTCTAAAACAAATTCCCAATTATCTGGTGAAGCAGAAAAGATTCTGCTACTAAAATGCCTAAATGACAAGGTACAAATAGGAAATTACATGCAAATGAATTACTACTACTGGCTTTTCGAAAAACCTGTTGAGAGTTTTCTTTTTTCAGAAATTTGTAGACCGGACTGCGCAAAAGAAAGGGTATGCAAATACAGAATTAAGGAATTTATCAGAAGTTTCTTGAAAATTAAGCAACTTTCAACTGAGGATATTTGGGATGTGAAAATCAATCTCACCCCTAAAACTATTTATTACGGAAAAACAGATAAAGCCGCATCAGATCAAAGGCGTTCTTTTGTTGCATTACCATTTCCTAAAATCAAATCCATTGAAGAAGTTAAAACTCCTCCAAATGGTGAAAATGGTTCAATGTATTTTGATGAATTCCAAGTCGAATTTGGCAAATTTTTAATGCACATGTATTCTGGTTTTGAAAATCCAGATGGTGAAAAACCATCGGAAGAATTTTCCTATTTAAATCCTTTTAATACAGAATACAACGATACTATTCAAATATTTGAGAAATTAAATCCAAAGATAGATAAAATTGTGACTGATGAATACTTCGGCATCTCACAAGATTTTATTCTAAGCTACAAGTCAAAAGATATTTTTAAACAAAAAGAGCAATTGGAGTCTTCGTTTTATGATTTTATATTTAAATTACTTAACAAGAAATTCAAAAGTGTTGATGACATTTCTAAGCATAAATATCTTACTCAAGATATACCTTTTAGCAAAATGAAATCAGACATAAATCTCCTTAGCAATGAATCTAAATAAAACTACTATCACATAACCTTTAATTATCGTAAAATCATTTAAAACATCTATTGCTAATTTATTTTAATATATTTTATTTTAAATTTTCACTAAATTAAAATACAATTTAATTGGAAATTCAAATGATATTTTCAAGAACAATCAGAAATAGAAGAGATAACACCTACAATTATCAGACACCAGCTAAAAAACTAGGGTTTGACAAAATCTCAATGTATGAAGAAGAAGAATTTTCAGATAGTGAAATTAGAGAAATGACTCAAGTGAATGACATCAATTCCAATTTTGAAAAATTAGAAAATGATATATTAGAAGGTAATTTAATTAGAGTGTAAATAATATAGAATTGGGCTTACAGATTCCATTTATAAAAAGGAGGATAATGTCAGTTCTTTCTTTGACTGAATTAGATGATCGAAATATTATTGAATCTACTGATATGTTGGTTCCTTCCCTTATTTTACTTTTCTACATTTCTAATTTATATTTTCTAAATCTACTTAAACTGACTTATTTGTATTTGGTTCTTACAATCGGGACTCTTATTATATTTTACCTAATAAATTTGATGTCGAAGGTATTGAATTATTAACAAATAGGAACCTATAACTTTATATAAAACCATTTCGATTTCGATTTATTGCTTATTACCAACATCTCTTCTCTCCTTGTTAGCAACAATTTTTACTCTGAATTCACTATTAGGCTACATTGCTTCTATCGCTTGTGTTCTCTATTCCTCAACGATAGCAACAAAGTTTTTTATTAATTATATAAGAAGTTCAGATAAGGATATGATGCTCTTTTATCCCTGTATATTGTTCTATGCATGTTTTACTTTAATTTTATTTTGATAAAAATAGACTTATAATTAATTATCATAAATTTTTATTTTTAAAACAAATTATTTTAAAAATATCCCTGTATTAATCAATTGAAGATATGATAAAATTTAACATATTCTATTTATTAAGTTTTCTATAATTCTCATTTTCATCTTTATCATCGCAATCTTTTGATATATGACTGGTTGAGGATTGAATAGATTCATTATGTTTGGAATTCTGACCAACATTTTTATCTTGTTTTTTAGTTCTTATCACAAAATCGGAAGGTTCCTCAACGTCGTATTGCTCGAATTCCGAAATTTCAGAGAGACTCTTGTAGCTCACAGTATTTTTATTCTTAAGTGAAAAATTTTTGTCAGATTTATTTGAGCTTATTTCTATCATATGATCATTATATCTAATAATAATATCAATATAATTACGTATTATCTTTGTTAAGGGATAACAAATTTAAAGTCATATCTGTTTGTGAAGAGGTTTCCTTATATACTGAATTATTAGCAGAATTAGCTTGATTGTTGAGTCGATTTTGTAAATTATTCAAGGATTGTGTTGAGTTGACTATGCGATTTGTGCTTGAAATGATATTTGAAGCAGTATTATTTGAATTAATATTGCCTGAAGTATTTAAACTATTAAGGATTGGATTAGTGTTTAATATAGAATTTAAGTTAGAAGTTGTATTATGGTTTTGAAAAGATGTATTTGAACTGTCACTGGCTGTGCTACCCCTTCTATTTCCAGATGAGCCAATTATATTAATTAAATTTCCTAAAAGATTGTTTATAATATCTGATTGATTCGTTTGTGTGTTGGTCGTGTTGTAGTTAGTGTTACTTGAAATTTGATGTGTTATCGGATTGCTAATCATTGGTAATGTCTCAGATTCTTGATTTATTAAATTAATCGAAGACCTGGTGCTGTTGTTCACATTTGAAATAGATCTATTAGGAAATATATTTGGATTTATTACTGAATTAAGAGAAGAATTTTGAATCCCTCCGGATGTCAGATTTTGATTTTGATTCAAATTGTTAGTTATAAAAGGATTTCTATCTATTAGATTTCTACTAGAATTTAGTGTCGTGTTTTGGGAAATATTATTAGGAGATATGTTAGTATTAATGTTATTAGTGTTATTATTGTTTGTAGTTGTTGTAGAATTTTGATTTGGGTTGACAAGAGTATGTACATAAATGTCTATATTCGGCTCTGGGAAAGGATTATATCCGTTTTGAATCAAAGACTCCCCAGGACTGAGCAATGAAGGGACCTGAAGGTTTATTTTAGGTAAAGAATCGGAAAAGGCAGTTTGATTTGAAACACCCTGATTATGAGAATTTTGAAGTCTTTGTATAAATGGAAGTTCTGCAGAGGAGCCACCTATATTATACTGATTATGAGAAGTAGTTTGATTCTGCTGAGGATTATTACCTGTGTTAGAATAATTTACATTTGAACTTATGTTAGGATTGTTCAAATTATAATTTCTGATCAATTGGTTGCTATTCTGAATATTTCCTCTTATATTTTGTAATAAATTATGCTCTAATTGATGTCCAGCTAATCCTGTGATGCTACTACTCTCATTAGTATACATAGAATACCCAGAGGTACATGATAAAGTATCAGATACTTCAATGTTCTGATTATAGCCCAATAGCAATTGAGGATACAAACCAGGGTTTAAAACTAGATGAGATAGATGTAGAGATAAATCACATAACATTCTACCACACCTATCTAATAATGGAATAAGCTGAGTTGTATTAAACAACAATTCGTAATCATTAGAATTTAAGCTGTTATTTAAATTAATAGGAATAGCTGTTTGTTTGATTTGATTTTCTTTCTCTTTACCTTCGACAAAGTCATCCTTAATAATGTGATTTTTATCTTTTTCCTCTTTCAAATAGGCTTCCCTGACATCTCCTAATTTACACAAGCTCCTTTTTCTTAATTTACTCATTTGTTCATAAATTTTAGAAATCTCATTGATATTACCAACTGATTTTTCAAGATAATAGAAAGTATCAATAGAGCGATGTTGAGGTTCAACATTAGCATCGCAAGGGACACTAGGGTAAGGAGAAAGAAAAGTTGTTGTTGGAGATTGTGAGGTATAGGTCTTAAAAGCTGCAATTCTAGGAGAATTAAAGTCTATCCATTCATCCCATCTTGTACCCCATCCGTTATAATGGACATATGCTTGATTATTTCTAACTTGAATTACTTGGGCTTCCAACCATTGATCAATAGTATCTTTAACATCAACCCATTGCCCAACCTCATATCTTACACGGTTAAAGTCAAATGGTACTATTGTCTTAGATTGAATTGTAAGTTGTTCATCGAATTTATTGCGACAATTCAATAAATTTTGAATAGTCGAGATATTTTGGTGCATCGATTCAAAACTTTCAGAAATATCAAAATGTGGAATTCTCCTCCTTCTCTGTCTTCTCGAACGAAGTATAGGGAATTCGATAAATGTTGGAAATAATTCATCTCTTGTATCGTTTGATTCATTAGTCTGTGTTCCAGTGACATTATTATTTAAATTATTTGTCTCTGTAATTTATTTAAAATTATTTACCATTTTGATTTTGGTGAGTGGTTGACTCATCTAAAGTTTTTGCTACCATATGTATCACACTATCATCTGATATTTTGTAAAATTTTAATTTTTCAGTGCCTTGTAACAACTTTCCTTGAAAAATCAACCTCTGTTTGGCTATTGGTATATTAAAACACTTTTAAAAATTTTATTCAAATTGTACCTCTTGTATTTTATCTTTTAGGTCTTGTATTGATCCGGATCGTTTAATCGTGAGAGGAAAAACATTATCGAATGTTTGTATTTTAATCTGCATTGTATCTGATAAATTGATTTCTTATTTTTAAATATAATTATTTACCTTCTTTTTTACTTTCCATAATTTAAATTATAATTAAAAATAAATTTTACTTTAAATTTATTCAAAAATATTTTTATTAAAATGTATTCAAATTATTTGTATTATTAATTAAAAGTCGAAAAATAATCATAATTAATAATTCCCTAAGCCTAATTTAGTTAAATTAAAAAATTCATTTAATTATTCTTATATTATTGAATAATTCTTCTTCGTTTAATTCTTCTTCTGCGATTTCGCAATTGAATGTGTCTTTTTTATCGGGAAGAACTTTTTTATTATTTATCATCGGAGTATCCAAGTTTCCATAAATAAATAGACTAAATATGAAATAGTAATTACCTTTTATTATTTTGCTTTGGCATACTTTCCATGTATTGAGAGGAATTCGAGATATTCAAGTTATTTGGTATGTAACCTGTTTTCGAAAAGTTATTAGAACCTGGCATCTGGTTTGTTTGGTTATAATCTGATTTGCTTCTTTCCCTACCGAAATTATCGAATGATCGATTGCTTATGTCATAGTTGTGATTTCTTGGATATAATCCATCATAATCTCTTGACAAATTGTTTATTGCAAAAAGCGATTGATTTGTGTTGGGATTTGTATTTGTGAAAATTTCTTATTTATGAATTAAAATTGTTTTATATACTATTTCCAGTGCTATGTTTTGAATCCCCTCTTATTCCACTTATGCTCATCCAATGATGCTAATTATTCAATAAAATAGAATATAATTACCATATTGTTACTTGAGTTAATTTTATTTTTTGTATTGAAAGTTTTTTTAAAACCTAAATTTTTTAAATGAAGTGTTTCCTTTCCTTGCATCATCTGAAGCTTAGAATATTTGTTACCCTTATTGTCGTTATCTTTTAATTTCCTCCTTTTTTGATTATAAAAATTATGTTCGGAAGTAAAGCTGTTGTTCGAATATAATTCATCGTGAGAGGTCATCATAAAAGTATTATGGTGATTTTTATTGTATTTATTGAAGTTTTTTTGTGTGAAGTTATTTTTCAAATTATTCTCGTTGGAATTTGTTGGTTTTAAATTAAATTGTTCAATTTTAGCATAAGGGAAATTTTTAAGTAGCTGCATCGGAATTTTCCTAATATTATATTGATAACAGCTCATATCCTGAGAAGAATTATTCAAAGACATATTAGAAGGTGTCTGTGAAAAATTACCAGATGTATATGGATTAAAGTTAATCATCATAGAATGGTGAAGATTAGGATTTTCTCTCCTATTATAATAACCTCCACCATGCTGGAAATCTGAAAGATAACTTCCTTCTACTGAGTTAAAATGCAAGTGAGAAACATCCTCATAATTAGGATAGTAATTACCATCAAACCTTTCTTTTGTAATGAATGGATGCCTTAGTGCTTGTTTGGCATTCCATCTATACATTGGATCGATAGTCAAAAGTCCTTTTAAAAAATTCACGAAACATTCTAATTCATAAATAATATCACAATTCGAATGAGAGCTATTCAAGTTTTTTTTATTGCTCGTTTTAAAAGTTAGTTCATCTAAAGAATTTAAACCCAACGGAATTTCATATTTTGGTTCAACATCGTTAGGGAATTCTTTGTAGTATTCATCAACAGATTTTATCCTAACCATTTTGTATTTCGTGTCGAAAGTAAAATATTTTTTTGAATTTCTTCCTTCCTTCAGCATCCTGTCAGGTATATCTCCAATTAAATGAATAATTTTATTTAATTGGTCATATTCACATGACCCTGGAAGCAGAGGCTCCCCGAGGAAAAGCTCCGCAGCAATACACCCTATAGACCACATATCAATTTCGTGCGAATATCCGCACCCTAAAAGCACTTCAGGAGCCCTGTAGTATCTGGATTGGATGTATTGATACATAGTGTGGTTTTTAAAGCAGGCACTACCAAAATCCGTTATTTTTATTATTATGTCATTTTTTGTATTGTCCTTATCTATTTTTAGTAGAATATTTTCTGGCTTAAGGTCGCAATGAATTAAATTTGCCTTTTGTAATTGATAAACTGCCTCTAGAATTTGTTTCATGATAAATCTGATTGAATTAAAAGAAATTCCTTGAAAATAGTTTTGTTTTAACAACTCATATAGGTTCTCGTTGAGAAGTTCAAAAATAATGCATAGATGTTCTTTAAAAACAAAATGGTCATAAAGTCTTATTATATGATGTAGATCTTGTTTATCTACTTCGTTATTCAAAAATTCTAATATTTTAAGTTCTATAATCGCTTGATTTTTGTTTGCCTTTTTATTTTTGATGATCTTGATTGCATAATACTTTTGATCTGATTCTCTTATACATTTAAATACTTGACCTGATATACCTTGTCCTAAATATATAAAATTAAAAATTATACCTATTACATCTATGATTTCATATTTTTCTTTGGGTCCCTGAATTATATCATTTACATACACGATCAAATTGAATTCCATATTATCCCTTCCGTCATTGTAGATACCTAACTTATTTTAAATTTTACCTTCACTAGGAACTGTGAGCTCCCTTCTGGGCTTCAACACCTCAAAGTAGTCATAATCACTTTTACAATTTTTGTATGTTTTGACGATGTTGACTGTTAGCATCTTCAAAGCACTGTCTTCCCTAACTTCTCCTGAAATCTCTCTTGCTAGAATAAAATCCATCTCTTCATATTGAAGACTATGCTCACTTAAAGATATCCCTTTTTCGAAAACTTCTTCTATATTTTCTTTTTCTTTTACTAGAGGGTTTATTTTTTTAAAGGCTAAAAATTTTAGTTTTTCTTTCTTCTCCATTAAAATTGGAATTACTTTATAAAATATTAAATGCGGTGTTTAAAATATTCATATATTTGTTTATTAATTTCATTTTTAAATAATTGTTAAAAATATGTTTAGGTAACTTAAATTATGATAATAGATATTAAAGTTTATTTTGAATTTTATTTAAAAATTGAATTTCTATCATATTTAGATATAGGGATATGTAAAACGCAAAATATTAAAATAAAATAAACATTTTACATCAACATTTAATTTTAATGTAGAAATAGGAGGGAAATCAGAAACACAAATTTTAAGATTAAATTATTTTTAAAAAGTGAAAATTTTTAGGTGGGCGAGGCAATGAGCCCCCGTAGACGCTTTTTAAGCAGTGTGAGATAACAACATCCTGTAACACACATACAAAAATTCAAAAAAATTTATATCTCATTTAATTAAACATTTTTAATTTAATTTTATTAAAAAAAATTTAATGGAGAAAAAGAAAAATAAAGAAGGAAATAAGGGTAAAAATGACAAGAATCAAAAAGGAGATAAAAAGGACAGTTCTTCAAAAGGAGGAGATAAAAAAGATAAACTGAAAACTTGTAATTTTGTAAAGGCCAGACATATATTATGTTCTAAATTAAGTCAGATTGAAGAAATTTACCAAAAATTAACAGAAACTCATGGAAACAATCCACCTACAAGTGAATTCGCAAAATTCGCTTCCGAATTTTCAGAGTGTCCTAGTAAAAAGAAAGGAGGCGAATTAGGATACTTCGGAAGAGGATCTATGGTTGGTGCATTCGAACAGGCCGCATTTAGCACCACTCCTGGGGAAATGAGTGAAATTATAAAAACTGTGCATGGTTATCACATTATTCTTGTAGAGGATAGAAAAGCCTCTCTTAAATAATCTGAATTACAATTATGATTTATATTCATTTTATACTAATTATAATTCTATTAAAGCGAATTTTATAATTGTAATATATCATTCAATACATCATAATCAATATAAAAAATCGATTTAATATTCTTATAAAAAACATTAAAATAAATAAATTCTTACTATAATATTCTACTTCCTTTTCGCAAGAAACTTTGCAAAAGAAGGAATAGGCTCGCATTTAATACCTGAGGGATCTGAACTATTAGCTTTTTTATTTCCATCATCCCTCGTAGCATCGAGTATCATAAATGAATTCAAAGTATAATTAATAAGACATTTATCGATTTCCTTGTGTCTTTTCATTTCATCACATTTATTTACATATTGTTTGTAAGTTTCTTCGAATTGTTGCTCTAATTGAGAATATCTATTTTCAATTTGTTGTCTGGATTCTTCAGATCTATTCTTTTCTTCGCTTATTAATTTATATTTTGTAACAATCAAGTTAAAACTTTTAGTCATATCATTGTAATGTGACTCAAGCTCTTCATATTTTTTAGCAATTATAATTGGGCCGACATTAATGTTTCCATAAATCGAAACTTCGGGACCTTTAATATGCTTGGTAGCGCTTATGTCACTCGTACTGAATTTTTCTGTTTCGAATGTTTTTTTTGAAACAGCTTCCATAACTTGCGAGTAAAGGGATTTTATTGTTTTATAATTTTCTTCGAATTTTTTGGTGACATTGACTAAATTTTCTAATTGTTCATGTAGCTTTTTATTTTCTTCTTCCTTTCTTTTATACTTAGATTTTAACTTTTCCATCATACCAAGTATCTTCTCTTCTCTAGGAGTTATTTTATTGGTTGAACCGCCTGTTGATATCAAACCTGCATTTATTGCGCTATTTGTTGAAGATGGTCTCTCTTTTGCATTCATTAGGATATTATTATTTATGAAAAATTATGTTATTAAATTAATTTCAATAGTTTATTAGAATTCTAAAATTATTTTAATTTTTAAATTCGATAGATTTGATAAAATGAAGTCCATTTTTTCAATTTTTTTGATTTATCTGCATATACTTAACTTTAGCATCTCAAATCACTTGTCATCTTCTCCAAATTATAAACACCCAAAAATACTTAAAAATAAAATTAACGTTCAAATTGATTTAAGTAATAACCTTGGATCATTTGATGAAAAAGTATTATACAATTTAGAATTCGATAATAACGAAATGAAATCAGTTTCTTTTGAAAAAACCCTTCCTAAAATAAACACAGATATATTCGATATGAAAGTGAAATCAAATGATGTAAAAATCTTAAAATACGAAATCGTCGAAAAAGAAAATAAAAAATATTTACAGTTAGAATTTAAAAATGAAGCAAATAATAAAAAAAAGGATGGAAATGTTAATATAGAATACCAATATAAAACCAAAGACCTTTCTTTGATAGAAGAATCTAAAAATAAGTTTGTTCTTAAAGATGTTGGGTTCTTTGATGAATATGCATCTAGTTATCCCACAAACTTTGGAATAAAAATAAAAAATCTTCCCAACAATTTGAAATTAAACACGCTAGTAATTGGAGATGAAAAAATTGACAAGAGTAAAATAAGGCCTTCTAATCTTAAAAAAAGAGTCGACGATGAAAAAGAAAGTAAAGATAACGAAATAAAATTTAAATTCAGTATCAAAATGGGTATAGAAGGAAATAAATTTCCGAATGAAAGAAAATTAAGAATAGAATTTTTAGTAAATCAATCTGCGATTGACCCTAATTCATCTACACCAAAGAGAATCCAATTAAATTCCAATCCAATCTCATCTCCTTTAAATCCAGATGGTAGTGGTGTAGTGGTTAAAAAAAGTTACTATTACAAAGAAAAAAAGAAGGATGATACTTGGGAAGCGATTGTGGCGATTTTAATGTTAGTCTGCATTTGTTTCCTTTGTTGTCAATGTTGTAAAGGGAACGCGAACTCAGCACCCATAAACAAACAACAAAATAATAATGATGCACAACACGATGCAAATGCCGATTTAAATTATTACTAAAAAAAGGAATCAAATTTTATATTTGTTTTTAATCTAAATATATTATATAATTAGTAAATTGTATTTTTATTTATTTTAAAATATGACAGATGTACGTAAATATTTACAAAATTCTCTTAAATTCAATTTAGCTCAATGTTATTAATCCCAAACCTTTCTTGTATGAATTAGTTAACAGAAAAGTTATTGTCAGATTAAAATGGGGAATAGAATATCATGGAAAATTACTATCTTTTGATAAATATATGAATGTTCAATTATCTGATAGTGAAGAATATATTGACGGAACTTGTAAAGGAGCTTTGGGAGAAATTTTAATTAGGTAAAATATAATTATTATATTAATTTTTTTCACAATGTCAAGGTGCAATAATGTTTTGTTCATAAAAGAAACACCAGAAGAAGATTATTAAACAAAAATAATTAAATTTTCATTAAAATTAAAATTTTTTATTTTATTATCTCTAATATATTTTTAAAGTTAAAATTATTTTTTTGTACAATTATTATATAAATAGTATATAGAGATAATTTTTTCAGTAAAAAAGAATTTATGTTAAGAAATATATTTTAAATTACTAGAATATAGAAATGTGGCTGTAATTATTACTGAATAAAAAAGAAATAATATTGCGACAAATACTAATTTTTTCTTAAAATTAATTGTTTGTTTTAAATTTACATGAGTTTAAAATAAATTTTAAATTTAGCTTGTTGAAAAATGATAAATCCAACTACTTATGAAAAATTCGATTCTAAATTATTTTCTTTTTTACTATTATTAAAATATAAGATGGAATATTTCATGATAAAATTTGTAAAAACATTTAAAGTAAATTCATATGCCCAGTAATATCATCGATTTCTTTAACTTTAGCAGGCCCTATTGCACAAACAGTTATACTTCCTGAAGGTATCTGAGTCCTACCAGCATCTCTTACCAAATAATAAGGCAGGTTATTATTCTTAGCTTTTTCCCTTATAGCCAATAACTCTTCTTCAGAGTTTACCCCTAAAACAATTTTCGCAGAACCAGAATACTCTTCCCATTTAGTAACATTTATAGGATAGGCTTGAATAGCATATTTATATGCTCCTAGAACTATATTATTTAAGAAATATTAATTAAATACATACCACCATGGCCAACTTGAGCAGCAATTTTGCCTTCTCCCATTTTTAAATCTTTTCTAACTACCACAACCATTTTATAATTTTTATCGTTAAAGTTGGAAGATTCTTCTATTTTAGTATTCATTTTCATCTGGAGATTTTCTTTCATTTGAGTAAAAAATAAAGGCTCTTCAACCATTCTAATGATTCTGAGATGAAATTAAAAATAAACAAGTTACAAATTCAAAACTTCCTCTTTTTCTTGTGAAATTTTTGTTGCTAGATCTATGTAATCTTCCTTAAATCCATATTCTTCTAGTTCCTTTTTTAATTCTGTTAATTGTGAGTTCATTTTTATCTGGAATGTGAATTCAATAAAATTTAAAATTAAATATAAAAGGAATAATCGTGAATTCTTCATCAGGAATAATTATTAAATAAAAATGTTTAATGGACAAGAAAATTTGATGGAAAATATATTCAAAAAGATCGTTGAATTTGACAAAGAAAATAAAATAAAAATTTACAAAGCAGATTTGAAAATTGCACTTCAGAATGAAAAATTGAAAAATATGCTTATCTATTTTTGTAATAATGTGAGAAGTTTTGAAGAAATTTCAAAAATAAAAGAAAAAATTCATTTATATAAATGCAATCAAGAAAAATTAAAAAAACTTTCTGATCTAAAGGAAAGAAAAGAGCAAATGAAAAACTTATTAATCGAAAGGGAAAAATCTCTTGACGCGATCAAAAAAAAGAAAGAAGATAAATCTAAGAAAAATAAAAATATAATTGATAAATTGAAAGAATTAAAAAGAGACGAAGAAAAAATATCTATCAAATCAAAAATTTTGCAAGATTCAAAATTAAAATTTTCAATCATCATTGAAGATTTTTCGAAATACGATTTTTTGGAAAACTACAAAATTACGAAAAAACAATCTTCAGAAAAACAAGCAATTCTTATGGATGAAAATTTTTCTTATGAAAAATTCTTAGAAGAAAATCAAAAATTTTTCGAAGAAAATATCAACAAAGACTCCAAAAAAATTCCAAATGTAGGTTATAA
>Ga0169931_10003449_pt1 | contig 25063 bp, 29 predicted proteins | sample Kivu_15m_20L_FD_129675 | JGI IMG/M metagenome (GOLD analysis project Ga0169931, IMG submission 129675) | Freshwater microbial communities from Lake Kivu, Western Province, Rwanda to study Microbial Dark Matter (Phase II) - Kivu_15m_20L... | ecosystem: Environmental > Aquatic > Freshwater > Lake...
CAGTGGTTTGGCTGACACGGCTACAACAGCTACACATTATTATGTTGAAATAACTAGCGGAAACATATTACCAAAAACATTAGCAAATGTTAGAACTGAAATAGTAACTACTGCCGCAGTTAACTCGGCAGCAGCTACTACAGTAGGCACAGTGACTAGTGGCACTTGGAACGCAGGTGCAGTGTCGTCTACTGGTGCATTTACATCAACATTAACAGGTGTTACTACTACCGCCGGCGGCCAAATATACTTAAATGGAGCAACTAGTAATAGAATTGATTTCAACACTAACGGTGTTGCAGCACCTGCATTTACAACAAGAAGTGCCGGCACAAAGGTAGTTTACTATCCTGCAGTTGCAGCGGCAGCAGTAGATTACGCAGTGGGTATAGACTCAAGCACATTGTGGCACAGTGTTCCTACTGCATCTGCATCACTATTTTTCAGATGGTATGGCGGAACAACTATAGCAGCAACACTAACTGGTGCTGGAACATTTACTGCTACCGGCGATGTTTGTGCTTTTTCAGATGTTAGATTAAAAGATAACATTGAAATAATTGCAGATCCTCTAGATAAAGTTTTAAAACTTCGTGGTGTTACATTTACAAGAAACGATCTTGATGATAATAGAACACACATGGGTGTTATTGCTCAAGAAGTTGAAGAAGTAATTCCGGAAGTAGTAATTACAGGCGAAGATGGTATAAAAACTGTTGCATACGGTAATATGGTTGGTTTATTAATCGAAGCTGTTAAAGAACTAACAAATCAAAACAAAGAATTGTTAGCAAGAATCGAACAGTTAGAAAGCAAAAAATAAGATATTGACATTACAACTAAATATGTTAGTATAAAATATTACAGGATTGATTAATGCCATTACCCGCCACAGGAACTTTTATATGCATCGACACTGTTCAAGTTTACTACGGGTTTGCGTCTGGTAGTGCTAGGTGCTTAAGTGCTCTTGGTACTCTAATAGGTATTACCATCGGTAACCCTGTTTTTTTAAGCGCAAGTTTCGGCGGTCGATAAAACGAAAACTCACAGGAGAAATCAATGACAACAAAATTTGAATATACTACATTTACGCTTTCTAACTATCCTACAGTAGCAAGCAAATATAAAAAGATATGCGAAGATTTAACGTTAGAAAATAAACGTTCTTTCTTTAATAAAAACAAATCTCTAATTCAATTGCTTGGCGATTTAAAGTCAGAATATGAATCATCGTACCCTAAGGATGAACTAACTATGACAGATAGTAAAGAAATCGAGTATTGGGTTAAGCGATTAGCCAAAGAGGGTGCAGTTGAACTAGTATCACAAGGAAAAGTTACAGCGTCTACTATGGGCAGAATATCATCGTTGCCTAGAAAACATTTTGAAGAATGTGTTGCTGAAGTAACAAAAGTAGCTTCATATTTAAATCATGTTTCAAAAGAAGCAGAACGATCAGTTACATCTGAAGATATTATCCCCGACGACTTTATGGCATGAAATTAGCAATTTGTGTTCCAGTTCGTGACACAGTTCATTCAACATTTGCGTATTGCTTGAACGAATTAACTTCTCATTTAGTTAGGTCAAATGTAGATTATAATTTGTTCTTTCAAAACGGCAGTGTGTTACCTGAACAAAGAACTGCCTTAGTGAGTAGTGCATTAAATGCAAAATGTGACTACATACTTTGGCTCGATAGTGATATGGTTTTTCCTAAAAATTTATATCAAAGACTGTCGTCACATAATTACGATATCGTAGCTTGCACATATTCTACTAGAACAAAACCATACAGAAATGTGGCCTTTCTAACGCATGATTTCAATGACAGATTAACTGCATCTGTTGGCGTTCATAAAGTATCTAGTGTGGGCATGGGACTTATGTTAACAAGTATAGATGTTTATAAATCTATAACTAAACCGTGGTTTATGTTTGATTACGATGTTGAAACAAATTCGTATTTAGGCGAAGATATATATTTTTGTCGACGATTGGTTGATAGTGGATATAATCTTTACGTTGATGTCGATACTAGTAAAAAATGTTATCATTTAGGAACAATTGAATTGAGAACTATATAATGTTACAAACAGCATTTAGTTTAACTAAGCGTATTTTTAAACGTTGGCCTATTATTGAAGTAGAAGAATCGAAGTTTAACGATAATAGCATAGCAGCACGTTATACAGATACACCATTTGTTTGGATTTTGAATAAAAGATACAAAGATCAAATAATCGAAAATTTCGACTATAACTTTTACCCGGAAGAAAAGGAAACAGAATATCTGTTTGCTAGATGCTTTTTTGAATCTAAAAAGCCAATAGACTGGAACGTGATAAAACTAGTCCCAACAAATGTAATATCAAATACAGTCAGAAGTAAATCAATTGCTAGCTATACATATGCTGATGTATACTTTTATTCCATGCTTGATCGAAATATTACAAAAAAATTATTAGAAAAATCAAAAGAATTGCGCTACAAGCTAATAAGACCTAAACAAAATTTAGATGAGATTATTTTTTCTATAGATTTACACAGACTAAATGTTTCTCATATATGGTTAATAGATTTAGATGTAGATGTTGATTTAAGATATAATTTTAACATCAAACCCGACAATACTGATACAATTTATCATATTCCTGTTAAGCATAAATCTACCGGTTTAATTTATGCCGATTATAGCGCAATGCTAATTCCAGTAGATTATATAAGACACATACAAGCTAAAACAAAAGATAAAATTTCACATCTTATTAAAACGTCGATTTTTGAAACTGAACCAATTGGTGTGTTAAACGATTTAACAGATCCAAAATTTGCATGGATTAGGTCGTATGCAACATCGAGTATGCTCTATAAAGACAAAATGTTGCTTCCGACTAAATCTCAAAAAAATAAAATACTATCTGCTTATATGTCTCTCTCATCTGACTTACTGTCATCTAAATATGCTATTGATGGCGCAACATTTGCATTAATTGATATAGAAAATAACGTAAATATAGACTTTAATGATTTTATTGCCTTGGATAAAAGATTTGATGAATATAAAAGTATCAATTTTGATTTAGAAGACACAAGAAAAGAAATTATACTAAAAAATAAGATAGATAAAATTGCTAAAATTTACGGAATAGAATCAGAAGAATATAAAAGAGTAGCTGACGAGTTAAAAGCTATCTAACCAATTTGGTAGATCGAGTTTTCCTTTTTGTCTATCATATATAGTTTTTATTTTATCAACCATCTCTGGTTTATCTAAAACAAGTTTAGCGCCTCTATGCAACGGTTTAGGCCATGCGCCTAGTTTAATCCACGCATAGCCGGCGCTTTCTTTATTGCACAATGGTATAAATTCTTCAAACACAGTTACACAAAATGTATAATATGTAAAGTTACTGTCATCGCTGATAAATGTATGAATCGGGTATACTTTTTCTATGTCGGGCAACGGACCCATTTCTTCCTTACACTCACGTAATAGTGTTTCTATAGGACGCTCACTATTCTCACTCTTACCTCCCCAAAAACTCCAAGTAAGAGGATGAGTTACTTCATCACTACGTTGTTGTAGCATTATTCTACCTGTATCAAGTGCTAAAAAGCAGCAACCGCTTGCTGTTATCATTACAAGTATATTCTCCAGAACCCGGGATTATATGTTCCTTCAAACGCATTAATCCACTGTGTTCCTGTCCATTTCAGCTTGTCTAATGTTGTTAAGTTAGTAGTGTAATGTGTTCCTGTTGTTGCACTTGCATCAAATGTTCTGGTCCACACACTGCCATTATATTGAATAATATCGTTCTTGTCTGCAGATACACTTCCCCATAGACCACCTTCAGGGATACTATTGAGTATTAAGTAACGTTGACCGTTAGCCACTGCAGGTAATGTTCCGTCATTTGGGTAACTCAGCTCTGGATTTACAATGCTGTTGACAGGGCTTTGTGTATTTGCAGGCACTGTATCGATGTCAAGTGTAACAACAAGTTCGTTCACGGCTGGATCTGGCATGGTGCATGTTCCGATAATATCATCTGTTGTATCCATTGGATCAGTTGTTTGTTTTAATCGTATTTGTGTTACACCGTCTCTAAATTCACCGTATGCCTGTAATACATCATACCAAAGTAAAGGATCTCCGCTACTATTTGTGTTTCCGCCCAAGCTGTTTAGAAGAACTGCCGTCGCTACACCTGAATTATTGATAGTAAATCTCATCTTATAGTTTTCAAGTGTTATAACTTTGTAAGAAGTAAATTTCGGAACAATATCAGTAACTGACTCGATTGAAGCAGCATCTCCGGTTTCGACATCGTGTATATTTGCAACGATAGTATGTATAATAGTATTTCTTCTAACTTTTGCTGCAGGATTAATGAATATAGGTATTTCAAATGTAAGTGTTGAAATATCAATAATATCGTCTACGCCTTGAGGTATTGTTCTGTTAGACCATTGAACATTAGATAGTTCTACTGTGCTTAAGTTGCTCCAGTCTAATGCATTGTTGTTAGTGTGTATGTTTACACTAGGGTTGAATAGAACTAAGATTTGTTCTAGTAACTGCATCTTTGTTTCAGTGTTACTAGTCCATATGTCGCAGTTCATCATTAATTTATAAGGCACAGGTTGATATCGTTGTAAGGTGTATGTGTCGCCTGCTTCGTTACTATATGTGTTAGTTTCGTTATCGAACTTTTTCTCAATTACAGGAACTTTATCTTCGAATTGTGCATATGTGCGCTTAGTAGGATCAATCTGTAAACTCATAACATAGCAGCTAATGAAAGGAACAGTATTAACAACATTCTCGCTATTTTGTTTTAAGATATGTGCTGCAACACGATTCATATCTCCGTAGCGAACAGGAACAGTTTGATATATAGGTTCCCCCGATTCGGTTTGGCTAATAACAAACTGAAAACCTGCAAACAATCTTATAAATTGCTGAATGTATTTGCGTAGCTGTTTATCGTAAAAATATGGAACTGCAGTTATATTTGACATTATACATCAGCCTTAGGTAAAATCACTTCGCTTAGTGCTTGCTTTTCGCTTAACTCTTGGTCGTTTACAACAGTAACATTTTCTTCGTTGTTAATGTATGTGCTTGCGTTATATGTTCTGTCAGCCCAAGTTTTAGTAGCACCATATTCGGTAACACGAGCCCACTTGTGACCTCTTCTGACAAACATACGGTCTGGATTAAAATCAGTACGGATGAAATATTGTCCTTCGCTTGGATTGTTCGGAAATGAGGTACCACTGTCTACTGTTTCGCCGTGTGTATAAGAACTGTTATCATTTACAGTGCCACCAGAAGTGCTACGGTCATAACCAAATAAATGATCTAAGTTCATAGTGCCATCTGGGTCTAAATCAGATGCAGCGCCAATAATAGCATCACTAATTTTAAATTCTTCTTTGTATGTGCTAATGTTATTTTTAAGACTGCCTGTATCTTGTGCGTTGCCAAGTATATCATAGTATTCTTGGCTGTCGTTGATAGGACTTAGTTTAACACGCCATATGTGAGGATACCATGTTTGGCTAAAACCTTCTGCACCCTTTGATGCATCGTTTACAACATAAAATTTACTTATAGGTTGTTTGTTTGCATCTAACGGAAATTCTTCACGCAGTGTTGGTAACTCTAACACATCGCCTGCTAGTAATTTTCTGCCAAGTATTTCTACCATAGTGTTTATATGAAATGTTATGTAAAATTGATCGTTGCTTAAGAATAAACCAAACTGTGTTAAATCAAAATCATTGTCGCTTACGTTGTATACGCCACGTAGCTCGTATACATCAGGATCATATTTACGGTCTCTGTTTTCTAAGAACAGCAAATCTTGTATTTTTGTTTCGTTGATGATGCCTTCTAAGTTTATAAATTCACCACTTAGTGGATCAACTTCTCTACCATCAATGTAGTTAGGCTGGCTTTTATCGTTCTTGTCTACTTGTGCAGCTGGTCCTACATATTTGTGAACAATGACACCAACTCCGCCAATGCTGAATTGTTCGCCGATATTGCGATCTAAGAACTTGTAGTCGTTTGTTTTGAATGGTGAATATAATGTGAGTCTTGGCATGATGTATATATTTATCCATATTTTTGACAAATTGTTCTTGACATCAGTTCTTAGAGTAAACTATGTTATGTAAATAAGGACAGTCGTCAAACTGCATATGCAGAGTATATCCGAGAAAAACATATTATCAAAAAACTTGAAAATTCCTATTGACAAACCAAGACACTTTGCTTATATTAGTATTGTAGACAGCGAAGGAGAGAACGATGCGTGAGATGATCGAAGGTTACATCAAAACTTGCGAAGAACTGATCGCACGTCATATGTTGATCGAAGACGAGGATGAACGTGCTCGGGCGGTTGTTGCTCAAACAAAGATGAAAGAAGATTTCGAAGCTCTGCTGGAGACGCTCTGATGTTTCTTAAATTCCGTGAAAACATGATGTATGCTATTGCTCTTCGTGAAAATTGGAACGAAGACACCAGCATCAATTGGAATTTCGTCGACGCTGATATGTATCCTAAATGGAGCGTGTTGCTGGACGGCGAAACATACACCGAATGGTTTGATAAGGTTGCTGACGAAGTGGAAGGCGTCAGCAATGCAGCATGAATTTTTTTAAATAAAATAGTTGACAAACCAAGACACTTTGCTTATATTAATAATGTAGGTAATGAGGGATATATACATGCGTGAAGCGATCATCACCAAAGAGTGGGGCGAAGTTGGGTTTGGTAGCAGCAAGCGGGACGGCTGGGCTTGGGAGGTTGCGTTCTTTGTTAGCGGTGACGAAGATCCTATTGATCGCCACTATTACAAAACAGAAGAATTTGCAAAAAATGCTGCTTCTCTGTTTGAACGTGGTCTTTATTACATTGGCCAGTATGGCGGTGTAGAATTTGAGGAATGCTAAATGGCTAAAGCGGTTACTAAATCACTTACACCACGTAAAAAGAAAACAGTCCGGGCTTCTCGACGTGTCACTGGTATGGCAGCAATGCCTACTGGTGATTTCCAAAAAGCAAAATTCTACGTTCATTACGAAGTAGAAAGTCGTGAATGGGGCGTGGCTGTCAAGTCTTATGTGAAAAAATTCATGTCTAAGCAAGATCAGGCAGCTATTAACAAGTTGCCGGAGAGCCGACTTAGCTACGGCAGTCATTGGGCTACTACGGCGCAGATGTATATTATCGACCAACCTGTGCCAGAGTCGTATGCTAAGGGTTTTAAGAAATATCTTGCACAACTAGTAGAAGAAGGTAAGCATATCCTACAAAGCGAAAAGCCCACTTCCAAAAAAGAAGTGTATGTTCCTACTATTCAAGAAAGGCTTCAGGAAGCAACTGAAGAAAAACTTGAAGAACTAGAACAATGGATTGACGATTTTCTTCGTGATCCTAAAGCTAATCCTCTTAAAGACAAGCATCCTCTAACTTATTTTAAGTCTAAAGAAATCAACCTCGGTCACGCTCGTTTTATTAACGAGTGGTATAAAGGTTCTTTTGAAGAAATGGAAGAGCTTGTAACTCTACCTACTCCTGCAAAGCAAGACGAGATGCAAAAGCAACTTGCCGAAGGATATGACCACCTTACTAAACTTCAGCAAAAAGAACTGCACGAGTTTTACAAGCGTGTAATGCAAGCAGTAGAGATTCTACGTGCTGAGAAAAAGCAAGTCAAAGCACCACGTAAAGTAAAGCAAAAAAGTGCATCCGAACTTGTGAAAAGGCTAAAGTTCAAAGCAAGTGAGCCGCAATACGGCATTGCTAGTGTAAATCCTGCAGACTTGATCGGTGCAACTGTTGCAGTAGTGTTTAACACTAAGAATCGTAAACTGGGAGTATATTATGCAGAACCGAACTGCACCTTCCAGGTAAGTGGGACTTCGTTGAAGTTCTTCGATGAAACTAAGAGTGTGCAAAAAACAATTCGTAAACCAGAAGAGATTTTGCCTCACTGGAAAAAAGTAACCAAGCACAAAGTAGATGCTCAGTTTGGTTACCTAAAAACAACTGACACAAAGATGAACGGACGCTTTAACGAGGACATTGTAATTCTCAAAACATTTCAATAAATATATGTATGAGATTACATGAACTGATAGAAGCTAAGTTAAACCCAGACGATGATTTCCTTTCTCAAGTAGAGGAAATCATCGATGACTCTATTGCTGAATATCAGGAATTTTTAGCAGATAACAACGACGAGGATGACATTAACGAGTTAGAAGAAATACTAAACTCGAACAATGTAGACGAACTTCCAATAGACTTCATAGCAGATTATAGTCCACGTAAAGACCCTAACGAATGGGTCAGTGCCGCTGCTGATTGGGATCCAAAAGAAGGCAAAAGTATACGTGTCTTCCTTCATGCAAAGAATTTAGAAAAAGTATACGGTCCACAAACATTCAAAAAAATAATGATGAGAATGTTAGCACATGAAACTGTGCATTGGAATCAATACGACAAAATAGATCCTAAAGTGTTAGCTGGTCACAAGAGCGGCTACATGAAAGGTGTTGAGAAAAAAGCAGCAGGTGGCACTGACAGAGACTTGATGCGTAGCTACTTGCGTGATCCACACGAGCTAATGGCATACGGTCGTGACATTGCTGATGAAATGAAAGACACAGACAATCCAGAAGCTGCACTACGCAATCCTGAAAAGTATCGTGATGAATTGCCATCCTATGACAGGTTTAGGCAGATATTTCCTGCGGATTCTAAACAGATTAAACAACTGCTCAAATACGTTGCAGATTATTTTAGGGTATAAATATTAGCATGGCAAACAAAAAACAACTCCTTATTAAAGAAATAGAACTTCGTTTAGGCGGTCAAATGGTCGATGTCGAACTAGACCCGGAACATTACGACTTATCTATACAAAAAGCAGTAGAAAAATATCGTCAACGAGCAGAAAACTCAGTTGAAGAAGGATTCGTACCTTTAGACATTGTAGAAGATCAAGTTGAATATACTTTACCAGATGAAGTTATTGATGTAAAAGATGTTTATCGCAGAACAAGCGGCACACTTAACAGTAGTAGTGGCGGTGATATTGAACCCTTCGAAACTGCATACTTAAACAACTTCTTATTATACCAAGGACGTCCGGGCGGTATGGCTACATATGACTTCCTTGCACAAAATAGAGAAACATTAGGACGTTTGTTTGGTGAAAAGTTTATGTTTTCTTGGAATAACGTATCTAAGAAATTGTTATTACACCGTCGTGTTAAAGCAAGTGACACAGTATACTTGCATGTGTTCAAATACAGATCAGACGAAGAACTATTAATGGATGTTTACAGCGCACCTTGGATTAAAGAACTTTCGCTTGCATATGCAAAACTAATGTTAGCAGAAGCAAGAGGTAAGTTTAATACTATCGCAGGACCACAAGGCGGCACTAGTCTAAACGCAGATGCATTACGTTCAGACGCACAAGCATCGATTGATAAACTAGACGACGAACTTAAAACTTATGTTGACGGTAGTGTAGGTCTTGGTATTATCATCGGTTGACATTAAACGTCTTTTGTGTTAAGTTAGTTCATAATAATATATGAGTCCTTAATGAAATTACCTAAACTTCTAATAATCGGTCATGGTCGCCATGGTAAAGACACTGTTTGTGAAATCCTAAAAGAGAATTATGGATTCAGTTTTGAAAGCAGTAGCAAATTCTGCAGTAAGTTGTTCATTTATGAAAGTCTTAAAAATAAGTATGGATATACTAACGAAGAAGAGTGTTATGCTGACAGGCATAATCACCGAGCAGAGTGGTATGATGCTATCTGCGATTATAATGTTCCTGATGCAGCTAGGCTAGGCAGAGAAATTTTTAAAGCTCACGACATTTATTGCGGTCTGCGTAATAAACGTGAATTCTTTGCTATGAAAAACACAAGCGTATTTGATGTTGCTATTTGGGTAGATCGCAGCGATCGTTTACCTTTAGAAGCAAAAGACAGTATGAGTCTAGAACATTGGATGGCCGATTTCACTATTGATAACAATGGTTCTTTAGAAGAATTAGTATTTAATACTACTCAGCTTATGACAAGTATGCTATAACGTAGATAGTCCTAAACGAATTTTAAACTAATAGAACTTTTAAATGTTTTTTAAAAAGGCGCCTTTTTGGTGCCTTTTTTATTATGTGCGTAGTTAATGGTTCTAATCACTGAAATATATAGCGGTTTTAATAAATATATTTAGATAGATAAACCCAGAGGAGTAAAAAATATGGTTACTTTAGTATCCCCAGGTGTATCAGTTACAGTAGTTGATGAAAGTGCGTATGGTGCACCAGGCGCCGGCACAATCCCGTTACTAGTAATTGCGACCGAACAAGACAAAGTAGATCCTACTGGTAGCGAAACTGACGGTATTGCATTATATACAAAAGCAGCTCGTGCAGGTGAAGTAGTTAGAGTTACATCACAGCGTGAACTAACACAGTATTTCGGCAATCCACAATTTGCTACTAGTGGTTCAAGTATAATTCAAGGTGCTGAAACAAGTGAATACGGCTTAATGGCAGCATATAGTTATTTAGGACAAGGCAGTCAAGCATACATTGTTCGTGCTAACGTTGACTTATCTCAGTTAGTTGCAACAACTACTGAACCCACATCTGCTATTAGTACTGCAAACACATGGTGGTTTGATACTGATGCAAGTTCATATGGTATTCACCAATACAATACTACTACCGGAATATGGGTTGTAAAGACACCTTTAATTGAAGTGAATGACAACGCTGTTGCAAACGAAGTACTTGGTTTAGATAGCGCCGGTAGCGGAGTATTTGTTCCGTCAACTACAGTTGTTAATGGAACATACTTAGTTGTATTTCATTTAAACCAAACCGGCGGCGTTTCGATACAATACTTCAAAGGTATTAGCAGTGCTTGGGAAGAACTAGACAGTGATAGCGCACTGAGCAGTGGTGATACTGTTACATGGGCAAGACACTTTAGCGTTCCTGCAAGTCCAGGTGATGGCGATGTTTGGATTAAAACCACATCGCCAGGAAACGGTATTGATTTAGTAGCATACAAGTATTCTACAACAGTAGGTAACTTTGTGCCAGTGTCTGTACAAGGTGTAACAACTGCATTAACTGCGGGTGCAAGCAGTAGTATTGGTGATTTTTTTCCACAAGATGGTAGTTCCTCAACAGCACTGACTAGCTCGACAGCAGTTGCAGGTGATTTACTATTAGACTTAGATGTTAATACTAAAGGTTTAATTCTATTACAAAAAGTAAGTACAGCAAAAGCACCAGAAGCATTAGGAACTACTGTTGCAAAATATGCACAAATTTCTGAACCATCTGCAGTTGCAGCAGACGGTCAGATATGGTTCGACGATACAATTGATGAACTTGATGTATATGTAGTTAATAGCGGTGCGTATGATGCAGTAACTCCTACTTACGGAACATCTGAACCAACTAGCCCATCAACTGATGATGTATGGATTGACACAACAAATGCTGGTTTCGGACAAGCAAGCGAACGTGCATATCCTGTTGTAAAAGTTTACAAAGGTGCATTAGGATGGATTACATACGATAACACCGATCAAAGCACCGATCGTGGCGTTTTATTTGCAGATATCACTGATACATTAGGTGATGCTACAACATTAATTACTGGTGCACCAGATCCAGACATTTATCCAAACGGTATGATTGTTATTAACATGGCACAAAGTAAAAACACAGTTCGTGAATATAATGCAACTGATAGTGCTTGGAGAAATGCAGTAAGTAATCATGCAGATGGTAGTGGACGTTTTGGTCGTTTTGCACAACGTCAACTAGTTGTAAATGAAATGCAAGCTGTTGCATCAGGCGAAGATCTTAGAGATCCACAATATACTTTCAGTTTAATTGCTGCACCAGGTTATTCTGAATTAACAGATGAAATGGTAACACTAAACAGTGATCGTGGCGAAACTGCATTTATTATTATTGATGCGCCTATGCGTAAAAATCCAACACAAGTTGTGCAGTGGGTTCAGAACGCAGGTGTTGCAACCGAAAACGGCGAAGATGGTCTTGTAACAAACAATACATACAGCGCAGTATATTATCCTGCAGCAACCACAACTGAGCCATTAAATGGTAACACTGTAGTTGTTCCGCCAAGTCATGTAGCACTGTATACATATGCATACAATGATAACATTAGCTATGTATGGTTCCCACCAGCAGGAACAACACGTGGTGTTGTTCAAAATGCAAGCGCAGTAGGTTACTTAACCACAGAGAATGAGTTTAAAGCAATTTCTCTAACACAAGGTCAGCGTGATGCAATGTATCAAAACAAGTTGAACCCAATTACTACATTTGTTGGAAACGGAACAATTGTTTTCGGTCAAAAAACACTACATACTTCAAATAGTGCGCTTAATCGTGTTAACGTTGCAAGACTTGTTGCATATCTAAGAGAACGTTTCGATGTGTTAGCTCGACCATTCTTGTTTGAAATCAATGATGCACAAACTAGAGAAAGAGCAAAACTAGTATTCGATAAGTTCTTAGCAGATATACTAGCAAAGCGTGGTGTATACGACTATGCTGTTGTTTGCGACGAATCAAACAACACACCTGCTAGAATTGATCGTAACGAACTATGGATTGATATTGCAATTGAACCAGCTAAAGCAGTTGAGTTTATTTACATTCCAATCCGTATTGTCAATACTGGAACACTTGCTACTACAGCATAATATGTAAAATTAACATAGTATAAAATGGGCGATTAGATCGCCCATTTTTTTTCACTAAATTTTAATAAATACATACAGCCAGTATTAAGAGGAGAATAAAATGGCAGTTTTAACAACACTAGGCGTTCCTGATAACACAGGTAACACTACAACACTTATGCCAAAACTAGCATACCGCTTCCGTGTAACATTCATCGGCGGCGCATTTACTGCAACACCAACTCGTAGCGTTATTAGTGCAGGTCGTCCATCACTACAACACGATCCAGTTCAACTAGATGCTTACAACAGCAGAATATACCTAGCAGGTAAGCACACCTGGCAAGAAGTAGGTATCATGCTAAGAGATGATATCGACGGAATTATTGTAAAAGAATTAAATGCCCAGATGAATCGTCAAATCGACCATGCAAACCAGTCAAGTCCAAGAGCAGGATCTGCCTACAAGTTTACAACTGTTGTCGAAAACTTAGACGGTGCAAGTCCAACCCCAGGTGTTCTTAACAGATATGAATTATCAGGATGCTATATTAGCAGCATTTCATATGGTGACATGAACTATGCATCAAGTGACCAAGTTGCGATACAAATTAGCATTCGTTACGACAACGCAGAAATCTATGATGCAGCAGGTCTACCAACTCTAACTGGTGCAACAATAGATCAAACTGCAGGATTGGCAACAGGTTAATAGATAGATTTAAACAATGGTTGGAGCAATTTTTAATACTGGCCCTTTTAACGCCGCTGCCGCAGTATATGGTGCAGATTCGGATCCGCAAATATTCATGCCAAGGCATCGTTTTCAGTTCCAACTTCAATTGGGTATTAACCCATCTATTAGTATTCCTGGATTAGATGATTTAAAAGCCGAAAACTTTATTTTTCATCGAGTTCAATCAGTTGCATTGCCGGATTATCAACATAACGTAGTTCCTGTTAATCAATATAACAGAATACGTTATGTCCCGACAAGAATGACACCTACACCATTTAATGTTGTATTTTATGATACAAGAGACAACATGTTTCAAACTATATTAGAATCGTATAATCATCATTACTTCCATGGAGCAAACTTAGCACCGAACCGAATTTTTAACTATGACGCATTATCAGATCAAAGTGTTAACGTATACGGTACTAAAGTATTAACTAATGCTACCCGCTATTTCTTTGATTTTATAAGAATACGAACAAGAGATACTGCAACAGCAGGCAGAGAGATTACTTGTTTTAATTGCACAATATCAAGTGTTAACCATGACATGGTAAATTATAGCGACAGCAATCCAGTAATATGGCAAGTTCAATTTCAGCCAGAACAAGTTAACGTTGTTGCTGTTGTCATTGATAGTAATGGAGTAGCATCAACTTCTCCAACATCAAATGCTATAGGGCAATAATGTCCAAGTTTCAACAAGGCGTATTCCAACCAAAGAATCCAACTAAGTATATAGGTAAACACACACCGAGATATAGGTCAAGTTGGGAATTAAAATTCATGAGAGTATTAGATTCACATCCGCATGTTTTAGCATGGGCAAGCGAAAGTCATCGTATTCCTTACTTTAATCCATTAACTAATAAACATACAGTATATGTTCCAGATTTCTTTATGATATATGAAGATAAGCTAGGAAAGCGTCATGCAGAGTTTATAGAAATTAAACCAGCCGGACAAGTGTTGGGCAAAGCAAAAAGTCAACAACAAAAAGCACAAGCGATTGTGAATGAAGCAAAATGGAAAGCTGCAACATCATTTGCAGAAAAACAAGGAGTGGGATTTAGAATTTTGACTGAAAGCGAACTCTTTAACAATCCAGGAAAAAGATAATGTCAAGAAAAATAGAAGAAGTTTTTAACTTACCACCAAATGAAGAAATTGACGATAACGAAATAGATCAACCTGTCACAGAAGATGAAACGGGGTTTAATTTAATGTCATTGCAGCACACATTAGACGTAGCAGACAAGATAGACCAAGCATTGCCTGTTGTCCGTGATTTAGAAACACTAGACAAGGATATGGACAAGTATGCAGAAGAAGCAATGAAAGCATTTAAAGATTTAATGGATCTTGGTCAAAACGTAGATGACAGAAATGCTGCTGCAATTTTTGATGTTGCTGGGAAAATGATGAGTAATGCTATTACTGCAAAACAAACAAAATTAGATAAGAAGCTAAAAATGATTGAGTTACAAATGCGTAAAGCAAAACTTGATTTAGATACACGTAAAGTTGATGCAGCACTTAATAAAGATAAAGAAGATGACCCAATGGAAGGTCAGGCTGAAGAGTTTGAAGATAGAAATAGTTTAATCAATGCTGTCATTGAACGAATGAAAACAGGCAGAGCGTGATAAATAATTATAACAGGTAGGATTATCATGAAGAGTCTAAAACATTATTTGGCAGAAAGCGAAAAAAGCTACGAATTTAGAATTCGCACAGTAGTCGAAATGTCAAGTGAACAACTTGACAAATTAGAACAACATTTAATGAAGTATAACGTTGAAAGTGTTAGTGCTCCTAAAAAAACTATTATGCAAAAATCCCCATATGGTTTTGCTGAATGGGGACCCGCTGAAGTTTATATAATTGACATTACAGCAAAGTTACCAGTAACAAGTAACGTTCTTCATGAAGAAATTTCAAAAGCAACCGGTTTGCCAATGCAAGCAATTCTAGTTCGTAATAAACTAGAAGATGAAAATATTAGTGCAGTTCAAGAAGAGCCTGCAGATTCAAAAAGCGTGTTAGCAGATGCAGACTATAGCGATTCCGCTAAAGTAAAGCACGATGATTATTATGGTAACGGCTTTGTTGCAAAGTTTGTAAAAAACTTACCAAAGACTGAGTTGTCAAAAGAGTATAAGGTAAAATAAAATGGACTTAATGGATTTATTAAAATTAGCAGGCATCAGTGTTCAAATGCAACCAGCAGAAACACCGTCATGCGGATGTGGTATGGAAGAATCCGAAGGTGCAGGTTTTGATGAAGCAACAACTGAACCAAACCCAGAAGAATTCCCAGACGGTATTAGCACACTAGGCAGTGTAAGTGATACTAGTTTACGACGTTATTTAAAAGCAAGAGGCGATCATGCAATTGTAGATGAAAACATTTATCCAGACTATACTGTAGAAGACGTAGCAGAATCTTACAAGGCATTTACAGAAAAAGCAAAGAACCCATATGCAATTGGCATGGCACAGGCAATGAAATCAACAGGTGATGAACCACCACTTAAGAAATCAACAATTAAAAAAGCACATAATATTGCAAAGGCAGTTGACGAAGATATAGGCAAAGCTGTTAGCCACAGCATAAAAGCAGCCGGTGAAGTAGGTGATAGCGCCATAAAAGGTGTTGCAAAAGCAGCAGGTTACGCTTCGGGTCTTCCAAAAGGTTTAAAAAAAGCATATAAGGATGCACAGAAAAAAGCAAGCGGCGACGACGACGGCGACGACGAAAATGACGATAAAGATGCTAAGAAGAAAAAAACCAACGAAGCAGCAAAACCAGATTATATTGATATTGATGGCGATGGGGATAAGAAGGAGCCGATGAAAAAAGCGGCTAAAGATAAAGAAGAAACCAAGGCAAACGAATCACTAGAATACCTTAAAAAACTCGCAGGAGTAGCATAAGATGTCAGAACAGAAAATTGCAAACACATTTGAAAAAATGAGAGACACTATCGATCAATATACTAAAGTTGTTCGTCAAGACGGCGCACTATGGAAATCGATCGAGGAAATTGGCGGCGACCCTGCTTGGCTTAATGATATTAAAACTGCACTCGATACAGTGTATACTGCAATTGAAGAAGCAGATATGGGCGCAAGAATGCATTTAGATACGCAGGATGAGTCTGCGGACTTAAGCGAAGAACCAAACGAAGGTAATGAATTTAGTGGTGCATTGGCACAAGCAAAGCAAACAGGCAAAAAAGAATTCGAAGTAGGCGGAAAAAAATACAAAGTGCAAGAAGATGCAGCTCTTAGCCCTAGATATATTAAACTTCTACAGTTGGCATTAAGAAACTGGGGTCCAGAGTTATCTCCCAGTGAAACACGTCAACTTCAAGACATACTAGATAAACAAAGTATTGCTAATATTAAAACTCTTATGAATGCAGACATTCCGCATCTAAGTCAAATGGCTAAACTTTATCTAAGAAATAAAACTACTGGCGGTATGAAAAACTATAGCGAAGCAAAGATGCCTATGAATCAACACAGATCTGCTCCAACAGGCATGAATCAACACAGATCTGCTCCAACAGGCATGAATTTAAGGGGATCAAAGCCAACCGGAACACCACAGCCAACCAGACCATCGCCGCCGGTTGGGAGAAGATCACCGACCACACCCAGACCACCGACGGGGTTTCAGCCAACCAGACCACCACAGCCAACCAGACCACCACAAGGTCAAGAGCTGCGGTTCAACAGTGGGCCGATAAAGGGCGCTAGTACTGGTATGAATCAATCATACAAATCAAGTAACCCAATGGCGTCTACAGGAGCCGCAATGCGATTCCGAAATCCAAAATTTGAAGGCAGTTTTAGCGACGATGACAGCGATAACAACATGTTTATGGGCGCAGTTGGCAAGCCATACGAAGACGATGACAGCGATAACAACATGTTTATGGGCGCAGTTGGCAAGCCATACGAAGACGAAGATAATCCAGTAAAAAACGCTATCATGCATAGACTAAGTGTAAGACACGGCATGGAAGATTTACTAAAGAAATACGGTCTTGATCGTGTAGAAGCTGCAATTGATGATGTTGCTAGTTTCCATGATGATGTAGAAGAACTCGGCTCAAGTGATATTAGTATTATGGTTAAACAAGTAATGGATAACTTGGAATCGACCAACGAAAGTTTAGGTTACCTTAAAAAACTCGCAGGCATTTAAGGTTAGTTTACAGGTAGGGGCAGTGTATTAACACTGCCTCTTATCTTGATAAGTAGTTGTATGTCAGTTGATACAAATTTAATCAAAAAACCCTACAGTAAAGAAAAGTTTACCCCTCAACAGTTACAAGAACTTACAATGTCGGCTGTTGACCCACAATATTTTATTACAAACTTTTGTTACATACAGCACCCTACTAAAGGTAGGATGAAATTCATGCTGTTCGGATATCAAGAACGGCTAGTGGACGTATATCACAACTATCGTTACAGTATTGCAATGCTGCCTAGACAAACAGGTAAGTCTACATGTGCAGCCGCATACTTGCTATGGTATGCAATGTTTAAACCGGATAGCACTATTCTTATTGCAGCACACAAGATGAGCGGCGCACAAGAAATTATGCAACGTATACGTTTTATGTATGAATGTTGTCCTAACCATATACGTGCAGGGTCCACCACATACAACAAAGGTTCGTTAGAATTCGACAACGGCAGTCGTATCATTGCACAAGCTACTACAGAGAACACTGGTCGTGGTTTAGCACTTACATTAGTTTACTTAGACGAATTTGCATTCGTTTCTCCACGTATTGCTAGTGAATTCTGGACATCGCTATCACCTACACTAAGCACAGGCGGTAAGTGTTTCATTACATCTACTCCTAACCAAGACAATGACCAGTTTGCACGAATTTGGAAACAAGCAAACAAAACACAAGATGAATACGGCAACGAAACTGAAGTAGGCATTAATGGTTTTAAAAGTATAGTAGTTGATTGGCGTGAACATCCAGACCGTGATGAAAAATGGGCAGCAGAAGAACAGGGCAAAATAGGCGAAGAACGTTTTAGACGTGAACACGGTTGTGAATTCATTACTGCAGACGAAACATTAATTAATAGCCTTAAACTTAGTCTTATGGAAGGATGTGAACCTTATAAGCGTACAGGTCAAGTTCGTTGGTATAAGAATATACAAAGAAGTAAAACATACATAGCAGGATTAGATCCAAGTCTCGGCACAGGAGGTGACAATGCAGCAATACAAGTATATGAATTACCTGGGATGAAACAAGTAGCAGAATGGAAACACAACAAAACGTCAATAACCGAGCAAATTAGAATTTTAAAAAGCATACTACAAATAATAAAAGACGAAGCACCCGATGCAGAAATTTACTGGAGTGTAGAAAATAATACATTAGGAGAAGCGGCATTAGTTGTTATCAATGAAGTGGGAGAAGATAACATCCCTGGTACATTTATTAGTCAACCTAAATCATCGGGTAGAATTCATAGAAAAGGTTTTACCACAACCAATAAGTCAAAGCTAAGTGCGTGTAGTAAATTAAAAACCTGGGTTGAAAATAACAAAATTGAAATATCTAGTAATGCACTTTTAAGAGAATTAAAAAATTTTGTTGCCCGTGCTAGCAGTTTCGCAGCCAAAGATGGAGAAACAGATGATTTAGTAATGGCATTACTACTTGTAGTTAGGATTGCTCATCAAATCGCACAATATGATGAAAATACTTACAATGAGCTGAAAGATACGTTTGATGAAGAAGAAAATCTTGCACCTATGCCTTTTTCAATGATGTCAAATGTGTTTTTAACATAAATATAACAAAGGAATAATGTAAATGTTAAGTTCAGAATCAGTTGCAGAAAAAGTTTTTAAAATCATTAAAGGTAACGGCTTTAGTGTAGAATTATTCACTGATGAAGGTAAAAATACAGTAGACCCACAAGAGGCTCGTCGTTTTTACCTACCTGATACTTTTACTATGGTCAACTTAGATGAAACCGATAGTAAGCGTGAACTTAAAGTTAGTTTGAGTGCAGGTACTCAGATGGATCAAGTTAAAGATGTAATTAGACAACTTAAAACTTTAGCTAATCAGAGTATTATCGAATACACCTTGAAAACATTTACAAAAGAAATTACTCCAAAAGACTTTGATTACCAAGCACAGAAAGTTAGAGATATGAACGTTCAAGAATCCATTGGTGCAGCATATGGCAGCACAAAAAGCAGCTACCAGAAATTAGAAAATGCAAAGCTCATTATCAAGCATAAGAAAGCAGTTAATGAAGAACAACGTGGAAGTCGTAGTCGTAACATCAGTGCCATTTATATTGAAAACGCAGAAGGCGAGCGTTATAAGTTTCCTAGCAACAACCTTGCAGGCGGTCGTGCAATGCTACGTCATGTTAAAGAAGGCGGTAATCCATACGATGATCTTGGACAACATATCATTGAAATGTGTGACGAGTTAAAGCAGTTAAAGGAATTCAAGCGTTACAGTCTACGCAACAACTTAGTAAGTGAAGACACATTTGACATCATTGAAGCTGTGTCTGCTCGTGTAGTTGCTGTTCGTGAAAAGCTAAACAAAAGTAAGGGCAGCAAGGGCTATGCTCGTATGGCTGAAGAATTTAATGCAAAAGAACAAACTATCAATGAAGATGATTTAGCTAATATTAAAGATAAGTTTACAGTTAGATCGTTTGACGAAGGTTTAGATAGCGCATTGCCTTACGTTAATGCATTGATTAAAGAAATGGAAGCAGTTCGTGAACGTGACGACTTTGCATCTGAAACATTGAATAATTTAACAAACTTAGTTAACAGAGTATCTAAAGTAAACTTAAGATCAGGTGTTGAAATTAAGTCGGATCCAGAAAATCCGATGAACAACGCTACTTTAGCAAAAGCACCATACCAACAACAGTTAGGTGCTATATTCGAATACCTCAGCGGCATCGTTGCTGGTGGTAAAGACGACGACGAATTATCAGTTACCCTTGCAAGAATGGGTGATCTGGTTGACAAAATTACAGACCGTGCTATGCTAGTGAAAGCAGCAAATGCTATTAAAGCACTAATGCCTAAGCTACAGCAAGGTGGTAATGAGTCAGTTGAAAAAGAATCAGTTGTTACAACAGTTGAAAGCAAAATTAATAAAGTTTTCAACGGCTACAATTTTAATAAACTTTTCAATTGACAAGATAAATAAAACACGTTACATTAGTGGTAATAAGTATTTTGCCACTGAGGTATACTTAGGCACAAAAAATATAGGCACATATAAGGAGAAAAAACTATGGCTACATTGGCAGAAATTCGTGCAAAACTAAAAGAACAAGAAGCTCGCTCACAAGGAGCATCTACAGGCGGAACAAGCGATAACGCTATCTTCCCATTTTGGAACATCCCAGAAAATACAACAAGTGTAATTCGTTTCCTTCCAGATGGAGACGCATCTAACACATACTTCTGGTGTGAACGTCTAATGATTAAAATTGAATTTAATGGCGTTAAAGGTCAACCAGATTCACGTAAAGTTACAGTAAACGTTCCATGTAATGAAATGTGGGGTCCTGTTGGCAGTTGTCCAGTTCTTAGCGAAGTTCGTGGATGGTTTAAAGATCCTAACCTAGAGGAACTTGGTCGCAAATACTGGAAGAAAAAGAGCTATGTGTTCCAGGGCTTTGTAACAGAAAATAGCCTACAAGAAGAATCTATTCCAGAAAATCCGATTCGCAGATTCATTATTAATTCAAGCATCTTTAAGATTATCAAAGGTGCACTAATGGATACAGACTTTGAAAACATTCCAACAGATTACGAAGCTGGAACAGACTTCCGTCTTACTAAATCACAAAAAGGTCAATACGCCGACTATAGCACTAGCTCTTGGGCTCGTCGTGAACGTAGCCTGAATAGCGAAGAACGTGCAGCTATTGAAAAGTTTGGTTTATTTAATCTTAACGATTATCTGCCAAAGCAGCCTAGCGAAGATGAGCTACGTGCAATTCAAGAAATGTTCGAAGCAAGCGTAGATGGTCAGTTGTATGATCCTGATCGTTGGGGCAACTTCTATCGTCCTGCAGGCGTTCAAATTGATACTAGCAATAGTGCAGTAAACAATAGTGCATCTAAGCCAGCACCAAAGAGTGTAGCGCAACCTTCACGTCCTGCGCCTGAAACTCATGTTGACGAAGATGACGAAATCCCTTTTGAAGGATCGGCTTCAAAGCCCAGTGCGCCGATTGTTAAACCGGCAGCCGGCGAAGCGAAACCTAGCGCACAAGATATTCTAGCAGCGATTCGTGCTAGAGGCTCAAACTAATAAAATATAAAATGCTTAGGGCGGCATAAGTCGCCCTAATTACCTTTATAGGAGATATTTTAATGGCTAAAAAATCAATTAAAACAATTAGCAATAAACTCGAAACAGTTGCCGAGAGCTTTACTGTTTATATGTATGATAACGGGTACATGATCGAAGTTAACGGCAAAAACAACGAAGATGACTGGGTAAGTGCAAAAATTATGTGCAGCACAGTCGAAGAACTAACTGCGCTTGTTCACGAAGCAGTAACTATGGAAAGAGAATAAGAATTGTCTAAACCTTTCGATATTTCAAAGTTTCGCAAAAGTATTACTAAAAGTGTGCCAGGTCTTAGTGTAGGATTTAGAGATCCCGACACATGGATTAGCACTGGCAACTATTGTTTGAATAAATTAGTAAGTGGTGACTTTTATGGCGGTATTCCTCTGGGAAAAGTTACAGTGTTTGCAGGCGAGTCCGGTGCAGGCAAGTCATTTATCTGTTCTGGTAACCTAGTTCGCGAAGCACAACAAAAAGGAATTTTTGTAGTTCTTATTGATACAGAGAATGCACTAGATGAAAAATGGCTACATGCACTAGGTGTTGATACAGACGAATCTAAATTGCTAAAACTTAACATGGCAATGATTGATGATGTTGCTAAAGTTATCAATGATTTTATGACAGATTATAAAAAAGAATATGCGGACAAGTCAGCAGAAGACCGTCCTAAAATCTTATTTGTGCTAGACTCGTTAGGTATGATGCTTACACCTACTGACGTTAATCAGTTCGAAAAAGGCGACCTTAAAGGTGATATGGGCCGTAAACCTAAAGCACTTACTGCACTAGTGCGTAATTGCGTAAACATGTTTGGTGATTATAATATCGGTCTTGTTGCAACTAACCATACATATGCAAGTCAAGATATGTTTGATCCCGATGATAAGATTAGCGGCGGTCAAGGCTTCGTATATGCATCAAGTATTGTCGTTGCTATGAAGAAGTTGAAGCTAAAAGAAGATGACGACGGTAATAAGATTAGCGAAGTTCGTGGTATTCGTGCTTCATGTAAGATTATGAAAACACGCTATACTAAACCGTTCGAATCGGTGCAAGTTAAAATTCCTTACGAAAGTGGTATGAGTCCGTACAGTGGTCTTGTTGACTTCTTTGAAGCTAAAGGTGTACTAAAGAAAACAGGCAACCGCTTAGAATATGTCGATAAAGACACGGGTGAAGCTATTGCTAAATTCCGTAAAGCATGGGAAGCCAATGAGGGCGACCATTTGGATCTTATCATGCGACAATGGAACGATCACGACACAGATTTAGTAACGGAAGAACTAAATACCCAAGATGAGCCCCACCCCATCTTGGAGGAATAAATTAACTATGAAACTAAACGAATCTGAAATCCAAACATACGTTGATATTTGGATGGCAATGAAATCGTATCTAAACCCTAAAGAAAAAGATACTGCATGTGAAAAGTTTTTAGATATCATTAACGAAAATGTATGCGACTTATTTGAAACCGCAGACGAGTGGGTTGGATATGACAGCACACTTGACAGAGTCTTAAGAGAAGTATATATTGATAGTGAAAACTATGAAGACTATGATTCTGAGGACGAAGATAAATGGTAAGTAATGAACTGGTTTAGAGAAATCCGCCAGGACATATCTAAAATTATTCCTGCAATTGATTATTATGAATTACAACTTGCCGAAGCTCGATTTGAGTGCGGCCTTAAAGGTAATGTTGAAAAACATAGCCGTGACATGCCGGGTATAGTTGAACATCGTTTTAACCAATTGCAGGAAATTGAAGCAATATTAGAATATCTAAATATTGAACTTCGTAAAAAAAGAACTGAACACTACAGAAAATTTCTAGAACATTACAACCGTGCATTAACAAGTCGTGATGCAGAAAAGTATGTAGACGGTGTTCAAGAAGTAGTAGATCAACAGCACATTGTAAACGAGTTTGCACTTATACGTAACAAGTATATAGGGCTAATTAAAGCTCTTGATGCCAAGCAATTTCAGCTGAACAATATTGTGAAATTGCGCTCTTCAGGATTGGAAGATGTCTCATTATAATATTGCAATCGGCTCTGATCACGGAGGCTACGAACTGAAAACCGCTATCCTAGAACATTTAAAAAAGCGAGATCCGTTTTTAGATATGTATACTTGTAGAGTAGTGGATTTCGGATGTCACAACACTGACAGCGTAGATTATCCAGACTACGCTCAAGCAGTCTGTAACACAATAAACGTAAGCAACGATGTTGGTATCTTAGTATGTGGAACTGGAATTGGTATTAGTATTGCAGCTAATCGTCATAGTCACATCAGAGCTGGGCTTTGTCACAACACTGAAACTGCAAAGTTAACAAGACAACACAACAATGCTAATGTGTTGTGTTTAGGTGGCCGTATTACATCTGTAGACGATGCTATCAAAATAGTTGATACATTTCTGACTACCGAGTTTGAAGGCGGTCGTCATCAAAAAAGATTAGATAAATTGTAAAATAACTCTTGCAATCCAAGACGTCTTACACTATATTATAAGAGTAGGGAAAACAACACAAGAGGACGCTGACATGGCTTACGTTTCGCAGGAAGATAAGGCTAAACTGGCTCCGGCAATCCGTGCCGTGCTGAAGAAGTATGGCATGAAAGGCACTATTGCTGTTCGCAATCACAGCACTCTTGTGGTGACTGTGAAGAGCGGGCGCATTGACTTTGGTGGCGACAACATCAAAGTCAACACATATTGGATCGACCAGCACTATGAGGGCCGGGCTCGCAAGTTCCTCAACGAACTGCTGGCTGCTATGAAAGGTCCAGACTACTTCAATCACGACAATGCGCAGACGGACTACTTCTGCCGCAGCCACTACACCGACATCCACATTGGCAACTGGGGGCGGCCCTACGTGTTCATGGGCGCTCGTGAGTTCGCATAATATCGGTTGACACAGCCCTGCTCGTGTGCTATAACATACGAGTAGGTCAAACAACACAAGAGGAATACACGCTATGGCTACTCGTTCTACTATCGCAATTCGAAACGCTGACACCACTGTGACTGGTATCTACTGCCACTGGGACGGTTATCTTGCTCATAATGGCAAGATCCTTGTAGAGAATTACACCACTGAGTCTGCTGTGCGTGA
>Ga0169931_10003450_pt1 | contig 25045 bp, 12 predicted proteins | sample Kivu_15m_20L_FD_129675 | JGI IMG/M metagenome (GOLD analysis project Ga0169931, IMG submission 129675) | Freshwater microbial communities from Lake Kivu, Western Province, Rwanda to study Microbial Dark Matter (Phase II) - Kivu_15m_20L... | ecosystem: Environmental > Aquatic > Freshwater > Lake...
CAAGCGCTTGGAGTGAACGCGCCCGGAGGCGACCTGTAGGGTCGCTGAGGATCGCGTTCGCTCCAAGCGCGCCGCATGCACCGAGATAGCGCGGTCGCAGTAGGTTCTGGTGAGAGAAGCGGGCTAGAAGCGCGACCGATTGGCGGGGCCCAAAGCACGACGCCTTGGTGTCGTGCTTTGCGCCTCGACATGAATCGGTGGATTGAGCGAGGGAGAGGCGCCGACGCCGCTCAGCGCGCGTCCGCGCGACTACAAGTCGGCGTACTCCGGGCGGGTTCTGCGCCGAAGGATGCTCGTCGCGGACTGCTTGGCCAGCTCGATCCAACGACGGTCCGCGCCGAGTTCGCTGACGAGCAGCTGAGTCAACGCGTCACGTGCTCACTCGCCGCTGGCGACGAGTTCAGTTTGCCTCGTCCGCTCCCATGTCGACTCGTCCGCCTTGGATCCGCAGAGCGCCGTCGAGGTCGGTCTCGTTGGCAACAGGTGCGTATGCGTTGTCGCCAGCGTTCACGAGCGGAGACAAGAGTTGAAGGCGGTAGTTGCCCGCGCCGGGGTTCACGAACAGCGGGTTGAAGGCGCCACCCCCGACGTTTTGAACGCCCGCCGGGTCGAGCGAGCCAGTCCAACCCCGGACGCAACAGTAGTTGACCGAAACGGATCCAGCGGCGACGCGGATCTGAGACGTTTGCATCACCCCCAGCCCGTCAGCCGGCTCCGTGTTGGCCCACAGCGCGCAAGAGTTCAGCACCGGCGCCCCGCCGTTGACGAACACCCCACCGCCCGAGTTCGAACACGTGTTGGCGACGATCGTGCAGCCGCGGAAAGCCACCGTGCTCGTCGGCTCGACGTAGCTGCCGCCACCGGAGACGTTGGCGGCGTTGCCCTGGAACAGACAGCTACGGTACGTCGCGTTGCTCGATCCGCCGTTGTACGAGCCGCCGCCGCGGCCCGAACTCGAAGCGAGGTTGGACAAGAACTGAGAAGACAACACGCTCGCCTGAGTGGAGCCCTCGAGGCACAGGGCGCCGCCGAACTGGTTTCCCTGGTTCGAGGTGAAGGTCGAACTGCGCAGATTGAGCGTCGTCGATCCGCGCGCGAGGATCGCACCGCCCTTCGTCGCCCCCGAGTTGGACGTGAACGTCGATCCGATGACGCTGAGGGTTGATCCGTCAGCGCAAATCCCACCGCCTTGCCCCCCAGCTGTCGCTGTGTTGCTGGTGAAGCCGCAGGTCGTCAGCGTCACATTGCTGCCCGGATCGGCATGCAGGCCGCCACCCGAAGCACTTGCCTGGTTGCCCTGGTACGTGCAATTCGTGTATGTGGCGATGCCCGTGCTGGAGTGGTACACGCCACCTCCCTTGCCCGCGTTCGACGCCTGATTGGAGATGAAGTTGCACGCCAGCGCGGTCACCTGCGCCGTGCCCTCAACACACAAGCCGCCGCCGAAGCCGCCGCCCTCGTTCGAAGTGAAGGTCGAGTTCGTAAGACTCACCAGCGCTGCTCCGCGGGCGAGGATCGCGCCGCCTCTGCCCGTACCCCTGTTCGACGTAAAGGTCGAGCCGGTGACGCTAAGCGTGCATCCATCGGCGTAGATGGCGCCGCCCAGGTTTGAGCAAGTGTTGCCGAGTGAGAGTGAGAGGCCGCCCAACGTGCACGTCGTGAGCGTCACCGAACTTGACGGCTCCGCGTGAATGGCGCCGCCCGAGGTGGACCCCGCAGCGTTCGATTGGAGCGTGCACCCCGCGAGCGCGACGCTCGAACCAGATTCCAGGTAGAGCGCGCCGCCACTGGTGTTGCCGGTGTTCGACACGAACGTCACTTGATCGATCGTCATCGATGCGCCGGCGGCCACGAACACACCGCCGCCTCGAGTGCCCGCGTTCGCGCTCAACGTGCACAAACGAAGTGTCGGCCCCACTCCGCTCGAGACGTACACGCCACCGCCAGTCGAGAGAGTGCTCGTCACGTTCGCCAAGCCAAGCGTCACCGTGCAGCCATCGAGAACGGCCGAGGCGTTGACGTTCGCGGCCGTGACTACGTGGTACATGCGCGTTCCGACGGTTGGCTGGCCGGAGAGAATCGTCGGGTTGAGAGCGATGTTTCGCTGCGAGAGCAACGACTCCGTCCCCACGAATCCGCCGAAGATCGTCAGGTTGTTCGCCAGCAGGAACGTGGCGGAGCGCGCATCCGACGGATTCGTGCGTTTGGTGGGCACGTACGTGCCCTTCGCCACCCAGATGGCCGTGACAGTCGGATTCACCGCCGCCGCATCCAACGCAGACTGGAGCGAGGTGAAGGCATTGGCCCAATTGACGCCGGTGTTGCCTCCGGCAGCGGCCACGTTCACGAACAGTGTGAGGCTCTCACACTCGTCCGGCACTCCGTTGGAATTCAGGTCCAAGCTCGTGCCGGCGGCGATGTCGCAGGAATCCGGCCGTGTGTTGCTATTGCAGTCCTGGGAAGTACCGGAACTGATGTCGATCGAGTCGGGCACGCAGTTGGTGTTGCAGTCCGTAAACTCGCACTCGTCAGGTATGTGGTTCGAGTTGCAGTCGTTGCTGGTTCCTGACGAAATGTCGCAGTCGTCCGGCACCGAGTTCCCGTTGCAATCCGTCTCACAGGCGTCCGGCAGGCCGTCGTTGTCGCAGTCCGGCTCGCACACATCCGGAACCCAGTTGCCATCGCAGTCCGCAAGGCCGAACACACTGATGTCGACGACGTCGAGGATGCAGTTGCCGTTGCAGTCGTTCTCGCAGTCGTCGGGAAGGCCGTTGCCATTGCAGTCCGTCGCGCTCCCAAGGGCGATTTCCACGGCGTCGATGGTCAGGTCGCCGTCGCAGTCCTGCACCTCGTCGGCGCCCATGTCCATGCGCCCGCCGGAGAGACGGCGCTCCCCGTCAACGTCGACATCGAGCGGCGAAATGGTGAGCGCCGGATTGCCGGCGTTCACACAGGGCGAGTTCGGCAACAAGTGAAAGTCGGTGGCCGAAACGAACAGGGGATTGAACGGGCTCGCGCCGACGTTGCCGGGGCAGTTGAAGCACAACACGTTGCTCCAGGCCGTGATGGCGCTGTAGCTGATGTAGAGCGATCCGCCGAGCTGGAAGATCTGGGCATCCTCCATGTTTCCGAAGGCGTCCACGTTGCCCCACAGGATGCAACTGTCGAGCGTGAGGTCGCCACCCGCCTCGTTGATACCTCCTGCAAACCCGGTATTCGCATTGTTGGCGACCACAGTGCAGCCGGTCATGGCAACCAGGGCGTTGTTGTCGATTGACATTGCCCCGCCCTCCAAACCAGCGGCGTTCCCTTGGAAGCGGCAGCTTCGCCAGACGCCCGTGGAGAGGTCTTGTTGACGCACGGCGCCGCCTACTCCGCTGACGGCGCTCGCCTGATTGGAGCTGAGCACAGACCCCGTCAACGAGACGCGAGTTGTGTCTTCGGCGCAGATCGCGCCGCCCGCTTGCGGGCATGTATTCAACTGGAAGACGCAGCCACTGGCCGTGAGCTGGCTGTCGCTTCGCGCGATAACAGCACCGCCCCTCGTACCTGCCTGATTGCCGCTCAGCGTGCACTTGGTCACGCTGAAGGACGCGCCGTCGAGGTAGACCGCTCCGCCCGTCGACGCGCTGTTTGCAGCGATTGTGCAACCGTTAGCGGTAATGCTGGACTTCAGGCCGCAGTAGATCGCGCCGCCGGACGAGGTCGCGATGTTGCTCGAGATCGTCGTGGCCCGCAGCGCCAGCTTGGCTCGCCCCTGCGCGAAGATGCCAGCGCCGCTGCCTCCGGCCGTGGTGGTGTTTAGAGTGATGGTGCAGGTACTGACCTGCATGTCCGTCCCCGAGCTGACAAACAGTCCGCCGCCTTCGAAGGCTTGGTTGTCGCGCAGCGTCACGAGTCGAAGCAGCGGACCCGGCCTGGCGCCAGCCACATACACGCCGCCACCGCGGCCTTGCGCGCCCGCGAGATTGGCGAGCCCGCGCTGCACCGTGAAGCCATCCAGTACCGCCGTCCGTCCGACCGTGTCCGCCGTGACCACGTGGTACACGCGTGCGGCGGGAGCGAGCGGTTCTCCCGAGAGGATGGTGGGATTGAGCGCGACATTTCGCTGCGCAAGCGCGGTCTCCGTTCCTGCGAAACCTCCGTAGAGCGCGACCCCATCCCTCAGGAGGAACGTGGCCGAACGGGGGTCGAGCGGAATAGTGCGCTTTGTCGGAACATAGGTTCCTTGCGCAACCCAGATTTGGCAGATCGCCGGATTCGCTATGGCCGCATCCAACGCCGCCTGCAAGCTGGTGAACGCGTTGCCCCAGCTCGAACCATTGTTGCTTCCGGTCGCATTTGCCTTCACGTACAGCGGCGGCGACGACGAGGGTGCGGTAGAGGCCGCGAAAGGAGCGCTCGTAGGAGCGGCGCTGGTGGTCGGCGAGCCGCGCCGACCTGCTGGCCCAAGGTTGACGCCGCGAGGCCTGGCGTCACTGGCGTCGAGTTCCGCCCTCGAACGAGGTGCGGGAAGCGGGAAGGAACTCTCTTCGCAGGAATCGGGGTAGCCGTTGTGGTTGTCGTCCTGCACCAGACCCGACGCCACGTCGCACTCATCCAACCTGCCGTTGTGGTCACAGTCACCCCAGGCGAGTTCGCACGAGTCGGGCACGCCGTTCGCGTTGCAATCGGGTTCGACGCCCGCCGCAATGTCACACTCGTCGGGCACGCCGTTGGCGTTGCAGTCCGCGCTCGTCCGCTCGGCGACTTCGCTGCTGTCGTCCTTGCCGTTGCGGTTGCAGTCGACGCCACCCACATGCGGCGCAGCGTTCGCCTGTCGAGCATAGAGAGGCTCGAGCATGGCGCCCGGAGCGAAGGCCCCGTACGCCACTTGAGTTGCCATGACGACGAAGGCGAGTGCGAGCACGGTCCGATTTGTCTTCACGCGAGTCGCTCCTTTGCAAGTCCGCAGCGCCTGCGAGGCGCCGTCCGCGGTGACGTTGGAGTTGATTGAGCTGCGGGGGCCTAGCCCCTTCACGGAACGGTCACCGCCACCGGGGACGGCGCGACGCCCTGGAAGGTGGTGGTCGAGAGGTTGGTCAGGCCCGGTGCGACTCCTATGAGCGCGCCACCGTCATTGATCGTCGCGACAGCGGTGTTGGAAGACGACCAAGTGACCAGGGACGTCACGTTGCGGAACGCGCCGTTGCTGTAGTGCGCGATCGCTTTCGCGGGCCTACGGTCCCCAACAGTCAATGTCGTCGGGGCTTCGATCACCACGCTGGTGACGCTCGGCACCGTCGTCGTCGTGACGGTGATCGCCCCGCTGCCTTGCTCGCGCACGCGGATGCCGCGGATGAAGTTCTGCACTTCGACGCGCCGCAGGTTGACCGTGTTGATGTTTCCGTAGCCCAACACCTGGCTCCGACCGTCAAAGAACTCGTACTCACCGGGAGCGTTGCAATAATCGATACGCACCCCGCCCGTTGTCGGCGGGATCGCGGAGAACGCCACGAACGCGGTCGGCGTGGAAGCCTGGTAGGCCACGAAGCCGTCTTCAGGAACGATGTAGGCGATACCACCCACAGTCACGGCCCAGCTCGCGGGGCTGTGGTTCACGTAGATCTGCAGTCCGTTCTGGTAGACGATCTTGATCTGGGGATCCGTGAACGTCGCAGCGGTGCCGCCTTGCGCGATGATGGAGTCGAAGGTCTTCAGCGACCCCAGATGCATGTACCCGATGTACTTGACTGGACTCTCGCTCTGCCGCGCCTGGAGGGCGTGCATGAGGTAGTACTCCTTGATCATGTCCGCAAAGGTGAGCGAATTTCCGACGGTCGCCTGCGGGCTTCCGCTGGTCTGGAAGTACGACGTGTGGCCGTAGGTGATTTCGTAGAGCCGATGGCGATCGAGGGCTGCCTCGGTAAGCGGAAGCGTGGGTGATCCGTTGCCCTGCACCATTCCGGTGTCGGACGGACTGAAGAAGCGCGTATAAAGTCCGTTTCCATGGTTGGACTGGGCCAACGACGAGACCCGCAACTCGTACTCCGGAATTACCGGCCAGAGAGTGGGTGACAGCGGGTTTCCGACAGCGAGCGCCGAGGCGGTCGGCGACCCGTGATTGGAGTTGATCGCGCGCTGGACGCCGTCGCAGTAGCCGGCCCATACCCACTCCGTGTTGGACCCTTCGGTCGCGAACGACCCCTCTCCCAGAAGCGGCCCCTGGAGGATGTCGGTCATGTCCCGCATCCATGTCTTTTGGTCCAGAATGGCGCTGCGCAGCGTCTTGGCCCAAGGCGAACCGAGCGTCTGGTCAACGTGGTCACCGCCGCCTCCGTGCCCGGGCCCCGCGTAGGTCTGGATATCCACATACGCAGCGTTGAGTCCGTAGGTCTGCCGCAACGCGAGCGCCTCGCGTCGCGCGTGGATCCCGGACGCCGTCGAGGTATTCACGGGCGAACCGCTCAGATTCGAGAGCTTCGGGGCCCCGGTCTCCGTTCTACTGATGTGCCCGGCGTCGTACGGCGGCGTCGGGGCCGTCGAAGGCATCGCGTCGAAGGTCGTGTACGCAGCGAACAGATCCCCCTGCGCCTTTGCGCCAGTCGCGAAAGCTGTGAAGTTCGCGGGGTCTGTCGGAGGGACCCAATCTGGCCCTTGGTTTTGCGGTCCGATCGGATCGATGGCCGAGGACGTCCAGAAATAGAAGCAGTAGATGGCGAGGTCGTCCAGACCCCAGGTGTGGAACAGCTGTCGGTGAGTGTTGTAGGCCGTCCACGACGTCGCCGGCCCCGAAAGCAAGACCGTCGTACGGTGGCGCAGCAACTCGCGGTACGGCGACGGACCCTGCGTCTGCCGAATGAACACGTCCCTAGAGCGCCGCGAAACACAGACGTTCCAGGTATCTCGCAACGGCGCCGAGAGCTGGCCGCCAGAGTTCTGCTTGTAGGTGCCCGTCGTATTCGAGCTGAAATCGACCGAGTTCGCGCCGTTGGGGATCGAACCCGAGGAGGGCTGCAGGAAATCGCTCGCGTTGGACTGGAACAAGTCGATGGTCGCGCCGAGGAACCAGGTGCGGGACCCGTTCAAGAACTTGATGATCGGCGACGACAGCGCACCTTGCATCTGGATCAGCTGGGCGCTGTTCGTGCTCGCCGTCGGCCCAATGAACATGCCCGCGTAGTTGTTCAGATACGCGGTGTTGGAGTCCAGGTCTTCAATGGTGATCGACAGCACCTGCCCCTTGATGGTGCACGTATGCCGTCGACGGTGAACGCCGCCTCCTGGGGGGCTGTCCGTGTACTCGAGCACGACGGTGTTGCCGACCAGCGACTCGCTGGTCAATGTGACGTGTGGCGCCAGAGTCGAGGGCAACAGTAGGCCGCCCGCCGCATTGCGAAATGCGACGCCGCCCTCCCAGATCGGATACGAGTCGCTGTACACCTCGTAGATCCGAATCATGCCGTCCTGGACGGCGGGGTCGGCCAGGTCGATCCGATACTCGATTGCGTCCGGCGGGTTGCGGTATTTGAAGGAGTAGACCGAGCCGGTCTTCACGACGAAGCTCTGTCCGGCGTTGAACTCACCGGCGAGGGTGACACGGTCGTTGGCCGGGTTCTGAGCGGCGAGCGGCGCCGCGAAGGAGACGGCTGCGAGGACGAGCAGACTGACGTTCACGTGGTTCATGATGGTCCCGGGGAATCACGGCCTGATGGGCGCGGGAAGCGCACACCTCGCCCGTTGCTGGCGGCGGATACGCTCGCAGGAATCTTGCGGCGAGCGCACCCGCTCTTGCTACGGCGCCCGCGGTGTGTGCACCCGACAGTCGTGCGAGGAGTCTATGCTAATGACTCGCTGAGCCGCAAGGATGGCGCTCTGCGCAGCGACCTCTCACACGCGTGCTGCACGAGAGCGAATGCGAGCCGTAGCGGAGGGTGCAGGTCGGCGTGCCGCGGGCTCGGCTATCTGCTTGGCTGCCGCTGGGCGGCGGCAGCCCCCTCGCTCGCCTCGCCCGCGACAAGCAACGGGGCCGGCGTGGCGCACGCTGCATTCGAGGTTCTCATGGAGCCGCGCGACTGCAAACGCCACGCGACGCTGAGGCGAAGGAGGACGGACGCGCGGAGCCCGGCGCGCGCGAATCGCCGCCCGCAGTCGACGGACGGCGTACTTCGCCCCGCCGTGCAGCGCCCTGCAGGGCTCGGATGCGGAGGAAACGCGTGTCCCGTCCTGCTCGAGTGACCGCGACGTGCGCAGCCAGCGATCGGACGCACTCACGTTCGCTCGATACGCGATATCATGTTGAGCATCACTGGCTCGAGCGAAGCGCGGTGAACCACCGGTTCCTGCAGCAGCCCACCTTCGCAACCACCCATCAGGAGCTTCCCCATGCGCAGAACAGTATTTCTTGCTTGCGCCTCAGCACTGGTCGCCGCCGCCACACCGTTCGCGGCAACTGCACAGTGCGTCGTCGCCGGAACCGGCGGCGCCATTCCAGCAGCTGGCAGCGGCGGCGGTGGAGCTTGGCCTAGCGCACTTCCGGGGTCGCCGACAGTCGGCGCCCTCACGGTCCCGTCGGTGGCCAGTGGCTCTGTGTTGAAGTCGGTTGTCTTGCGCGGTCTCAGCCACAGCTGGTTCGGCGACCTGCAATTCGTGCTCGAGGACCCGACGGGCGCGAGACACAATCTCCTTCACCGCGTCGATTTCCTCGGCACAGGATTCGGCTGCGGGGCCAACCCAGTCGGCATCGACATCACGCTGGTTGACCCGCTTGCCGGCAACGCCTGCGGCGGACCGCCCTCGCTCACGTGCAGTTCGCTCGCAGCATCAGGGACGTTTCGACAGTACGTGGGAAACTGGCCAACCGGCGCGATTGACAACGTGTCGCTCGAGTCCATCCCCCACGCGAATTTGGCGGGCGCCTGGAAACTCTACGTCTACGACTGGGCGGCGGGCGACGTTGGGACTTTGACGAGTTGGGAGCTTTGCTTCGGACCGCCCACTACGCCGCCCGGCAGCGGTGGACCGGTGCTCAACTGTGTCACCGGCGGCGGCGGCGGCAATTATCCTTCCCCCGCGGCGCTCGGTGGAACGTGGCCAACCACGCTGCCGACCGGACCGCTCGTCGCGCCGCTTTCGGTGACGATTCCGGCTGGGGCGACCAAGATCCTCGCCGTGAACCTCCGTGGGCTCAACCACTCGTGGCTCGGCGACAGCCAGATCGTGCTCCAGGCGCCGAGCGGCCAGAGATACAACCTCTTCCAGGACAACAACGGGGTCTTCGCCGGCGGCTGCGGAGACCCGGTTTCGGGCGATTACAGCATCGTTGACGCGGCCGTCGGCGTCGACCCGTGCGGCGCTGCCGCACAGTCCTTCTCCTGCACAGGCACGGCGCCCGGCGCGTACCGCCAGGCGTACGGGGCCTGGCCCTCGGGCTCGTCCGGGATCCTCAACACGAACCTTCAGTCGATTCCGATCGGCGCCGGCACCGGCACGTGGCGTGTGATCATCTACGACTGGTTCGTGGCGGCGGACGGCGGATCCTTGAGCAGTTGGGACCTGTGTTTCGACGTGCAGAGTCTTCCGCTGGTGTACTGCACCGCCGGTACGACTACGAGTGGCTGCTCCGCCGCCATCAGCGCGAACGCCAACCCAAACGTAACTCACTCGACTCCGGTCACAATCTCCGTAGCAAACGTGGAGGGCCAGAAGCAGGGCCTGGTGTTCTACGGCATCAACAACACTGGATTCACTCCTCTTCTGTGGGGCACGGGCAGCACAAGCTTCCTGTGCGTGAAGGCCCCCACGCAGCGCACCATCAACGCGAGTTCTGGCGGAACCGCCAACGCCTGCAACGGGGTCTTGTCGCTGAACTGGAACGCGTACATCACGGCAACTCCGACGGCCGTTGGCGTGCCGTTCGTGTCCGGCGCGAAGGTCTATCTCCAGGCTTGGTTCCGCGACCCTCCGGCGCCGAAGACGACCAACTTGTCGAACGCGCTCGAGTTCACCTACACGCCCTGATGCGCCGCGCGCTCCGCGGCGCCTGAAGCAGACGAGCGCTGCGGCGGGGTGACAGTACGTCGCCCCACCGACGAGCTGGGCTTCGGCGCCGCACCCTCAGCGCCGAATGACCGGCGTGGGCTTGAGTTGCTCGTCGACCGCGACCAACGTCACGCGGCCCTCGGTGACGTGCACCAGCTTGTCGCGGTCGCGCGCGCGTTGCGCCCAGACGGAGACGCCCACGGTGATCGACGTGCGCCCGACGCGCACGGTTTCCGTGAAGAACGACACGAGGTCGCCGACGAACACCGGTTGCTTGAACTCGACCTGGTCGAAGGACACGGTGACGAGCTTGCCGGGGTGGTAGAGGTGCGCCTCCGTCGCGGCCGCAAGGTCGATGTGCGAGAGGATCACGCCCCCGAAGATCGTCCCCACCGCGTTGGTGTCGCGCGGCATCATCACCAGCCGGATCGACGGCTGGCGGGTGCTGGGGTACTCGGGCGGGTGGCTGGCCGCGGACCTTTGTTCCGTCATGACTGTCCGTTCGCTGGTTGGCCGAGCGAGCGCAGGCCCCAGGCCTTGACGCGCTGCTCGAGCTCGGGGGTTTTGCCGCGGAAGAAGTGCTCGACGCCTTCGATGACGTCGCGCTCGAAGTTGTTTCCCAAGGGCCCGATGCGTTCGTCGAAATCCTGCGGCGTGCCGAATTCGTCGTGCTCGGCGAGCAGCACGTACGTCGGCTGGCGGATCTCGCGCACGAAGGCGCAGTCGAAGGCTTTGCTGGGCAGCGCCACGAGTGCGACGCGCTGGATGCGCGGCTCGTAGCGGGCGAGCGAGCCGACCGTGCGCGAGCCGAACGAGAAGCCCGCCGCCCACAACGGCAGACCGGGGAATTCGCGCTCGAGGTAGTCGAGCGCCGCGCGCACGTCGCCCTCCTCCGCGCCGTTGCCGTTGTGCACGCCTTCGCTGCGGCCGGCGCCGCGGAAGTTGAAGCGCAGCACGGCGAGGCCCGCGTGCTCCAGCCCGCGCGCCACGCGGAACACGACGTTGTTGTCCATCGTGCCGCCGAACAGAGGGTGCGGATGGCACACCACGGCCGCCGCACGCGGAGCGGCGCCGTCGAGCGGCCGCCAGAGAATCGCTTCCAGCCGACCGGCCGGACCCGCAAGGAAAAGGCTCATTGAAGCCCGTACTCTAGCCCGCGTGATCCGCCGAATCCTGGTGCTGCTGCGCGCACGCATCGCGTCGCAGCGCGGCGGCAGCGCGCTGCCCGTGGCCCCGCTGCTCATGCTCGTGTTCGTCTCCGGCGTTTTCTGCGCGCTGATCCCGGACGACGCGCAGCCCTTCGCCTACGCCCTCGCAGCGCTCAGCGTCTGCGCCGCGCTCGTCGCCGTGCCGCTGCTCGGCGACCTCAGCGCACTGCTCACCGCCGACGAAACGGGCGAGTGGGTGCGCGCCCTGCCGGTGCGCGACTTCGAAATCCACGTCGCACGCGCACTGCACCTGCTGCTCGTGCTCACCGTGCTGGCGACGGGCGTGCTCGCGCCGGCGCTCGCGTTCGCGCCCGACACGTTCGACCTCCTGCAGCGCGCCGGGCTGTGGCTCGCCGGATGGAGCTTGAGCGTGAGCCTCGCGGCAACGCTGCTGACGCTGCAGGCCGTGCTGCGCGGCCGCGGCCACGCGCTGCTCGTCGCGCTGCAGAGCGTGTGGCTCGTCGGCGCATTGTTCGGCGCCGTGCTCGGCCTGCAGTTCGTGACACGCATCACGGGCTGGACCGGCCCCTCCGCCGCGCCGACGCTGGCCTACTACCCGCCCGCCTGGTTCGCAGCGCAGTTTTCGAAGGACGCCCTCTCGAGCGCCTGGCAGTTCGGGGCGTTCGCATGCACGGCGCTCGCACTTGCGCTGGTCCTAGGCGTTCCTGCGCCGCCGCCCACGGCCGCGAACTCGAGCTCCACGCTCGTCGGCGCGCTGCTCGCGCCGCTGCGCCACGCCTTGGCGCGCGTGTGGGTGCGCGGCCGCGAACGTGCGACGTACGAGCTGGTGTTCGACGCGCTGCCGAAAGAACGCGAGTTCGTGGTGCGCGCGTACCCGCTGCTCGCCGTTCCGCTCGGTTTCCTCGTGCTTGGCGCACAATCGCCCACGGAAAGCTCGCGCGCGTCGCTGCTCGCGCTGCTCCTGTTCATCCCCGGCGCCTACGCGCCGCTGCTCGCCGCGCACACGCCGGGTTCGAACTCTCACCGCGCGCGCTGGCTGCTCGACACGGCGCCCGTGGAGCCCGGTGAACTCCACAACGGCGTACTCAAGGCCGTCGTCGCGCGCTTCCTCGCGCCGCTGTACGCCGTGCTGATCGTGCTCGGCTGCCTGCAAGGCCAGTGGCAGCTCACGCTGCAGCTCGCGCCGCCTGGGTTCCTGTGCGCCGTGCTGGTGCTGCGCTTCGTGTGGCGCGTCTGCGTGGTCGACGGCCCCCTGTCGGTGCCGCACGATCAGCTGTTCATCAACAACGACTGGCTCGGAGGACTCGCGGTCGTCGCGATCGCGCTGCTGCTCGCGTCGCTCGGCGCAACGCGTTACCTCGATTCGTGGTCGGCGAGCGCGCTCGCGACGGCCGCACTGCTCGTGTACGAGCGCGTGCTCGACCGCAGCATGTCCGCAGGCGAGCTGCGGCCGACGCAGCGTCAGGCCGGCAAGTAGGGATCGCCTTCGCGGCGCATCCACGCGAGCAAGCGCGACTTCATGGCTTCGCGCTGAGCCTGGAACTCCGGCTTTTCCGCGAGGTTCACGAGCTCGAACGGATCGGCCTCGAGGTCGTAGAGCTCTTCGGGCGGGCGGCGCACGAAGCGCTCCATCCGCGCGCGCAGCTCGGGGTTCTCACGCGCCACGGCGATCCACGACTTCCAGGCCAGGCTGAACGACATCACGTTGCTGTGGAACTCGCCGTCCACCGGCAGGTTGAGGATGAATTTCCAACGCTCGTCGCGCAGCGAACGCGAAGGCGTCTCCGGACCGACGCGGTGCAGCGTGTGCATGCCGACGATCGACGTGCGCCAGTCGCGCGCTGTTCCGGCGAGGAGCGGCAGGAGCGAGCCGCCGTCGAGCGGGCCGGTGTGCTCGACGCCGAACATGTCGAGCGCGGTCGGCAGCACGTCGATCAAGCTGACGAACTCGTTGCGCACTCCGCCGGCCTTCAGCGCCGCCGGCCAACGCACGAGGAACGGCAAGTTGATGCCCGCTTCGTAGAGCGTCGTCTTCGCGAAGGGAAAACCCTGGCCGTTGTCGCTGGTGAACACGACCAGCGAGTCCTCGGCGAGGCCGCGCGCCTCGAACTCGGCGAGCAGCGCGCCGACGGTGCGGTCGAGGCGCCAGATCGCGTCGTAGTACTGCGCCAGCTCTTCGCGCGTCTCGCGCGTATCGAACAGGTGCGGGGGCAACGTCAGCTTCGCCGGGTCGTGCGGAACGGGTTGGTCCGGTGCGTCCGGATCGGCGAACGGCCCGCGGAACGGCCGGTGCGGATCCTTGAGGTTGACCACCACGGCCATGCGCCGTCCTTCGAAGCGCTCGAGCGTCGCTCCGAAGGCTGCACGCATCACCGTCGGATCGCGCGTGTCGGCCAACTCCTTGGGACGCATCCAGTGTTCGAACGCGAAGCGCGGAACGGGCGCGGTGTTGAGCTTGCCGAGCATGCCCGTCGCGCACAGCTCGGGCCGCAATAGTTCCGGCCAGGTCGGAACACCGTCGCGAATCGGCTGAAAACCGAGCGCTCCGTTCTTGTGCGGCATCAAGCCGGTGTAGAGCGCGCTGCGCGAGGGTTTGCACACCCCCACCGGCGTGTACGCGCGCTCGAAGCGCACGCCCTGCGCCGCGATCGAGTCGATGTGCGGCGTGTGCACATCGCGGTTGCCGTAGCAACCCAGGTCGATGCGGCTCAAGTCGTCGGCCACGATCACCAACAGATGCCGCGGAGCCTGGCGCACCGGCGCGCTCGGCTTCGCGTCGTCGTTCGCGCTCGGCGCAGCGCAGGCCGCGAGCGCGCCGGCCCCAAGCGCTGCGAGCAACTCACGACGGCTCAGCGCAGGTTGAACTCGCGGCGACGACAGATGGCGTTCCATGCGACCCAAACTTGCCGAACACTCTGGCCGCGCGCCAGCACTTGTTCGCGAACGCCTCGCACACGACCGAGGAACTCACCCGGCCAGGAATCGCGCGAGCGTTCGCAGCGCCCGCAGCCGGCGCGCGCCTCGTCCGTGGCGACCACTCCGAGCTACGCTCGAAGTGTGTTCTGCGGCTTCGTCCTGGTCGGCGCCCTACTCGTTGTCTCGATCGGCGTCGCACTCTCCGCGCCGCTCCCGCTGCTGACCTTTGTGCTCGGCTGGCGCGCACGCGCGCGCCGCGCAGAGCTCGCGATGGCCGTGGCCCTCGCGACCGCGTTTAGCTGGGGCCTGTGGTGCACAGCGCTCGCGCTTCGCGAAGGCCCGCCAGGGAGACAGCTCCCGCCACTAGAACCCGCGACACCGCTCCCTTCGCTCCAAATGATGAGCGTGGGTCACCTCATCGTCGGAGCGCTCCTGTTGTGCGCCACCGCGATCCGTCGCCCGCGCTCGCAGTAACCCTCGAAGGCCGCTCAGCGCGCTGCGCCGGGCTCGTTCGTGCGCGACGCGAGGAAAGCTTGCATGTCGTTCGCGAGCGGGCTCACCACTTCGATGCGTTCGCCGCTCGAAGGTTGGTGGAACACCAGGCGATGGTGGTGCAGCGCTTGGCGCGGCAGCTCGAGCTTGACGATGTCCTCGGGCGTCAGTTCGCCGTCGTTGTAGCGCTGGAAGTACTCCTCGCCGTAGCCGTAGAGCTTGTCGCCGATCAACGGGTGCCCGATCGACTCCATGTGCACGCGGATTTGGTGCTGGCGGCCCGTGTAGAGCTTGCACAGCACCAGCGCGCAACCGCGGTGGCGGCTGAGCACGCGCCAGGCGGTCTTGGCTTCGTCGCCGTCGATGCGACAGGCCATCTTGAGGCCGATCGAGCTGCCGCGCGCCGAGCCGATCGGCAGGTCGCACACGCCGCTCTCGCTGCGCGGATGGCCCTGCACGATCGCTAGGTACTCCTTCTCGACCTCGTGCTCCTCGAACTGGCGGCGCACTTCGGCGTGCGCCTCCGGATGGAGCCCGATCAGCACGATGCCGCTCGTCTCGCGGTCGATGCGGTGGCACAGCCGCGGTCGCGCGCTGCGGTCGACCTTGTCGGCGCCGTAGCGCGCGTGGATGCGCTGGATCACCGAGTCGCTCATGTGCCGTCCCGAAGGATGCACGGGCAACATCGGCGGTTTGTCGACGGCGAGCACGTCGCGGTCCTCGTGCAGGTTCGCGAGCTCGTCCTCGATCGAAGGCGTGACTTCGATGCGCAGACCCTCGGGCACGACGATCACGACGCGGCTCTTGTCGCGCAGCCGGCGGCTCGCCTTGCGCTCCTGGACCAACTCGCCCGTGCCGCCCGGCCGGTCGGGCGTCGTGAAGTCGACGTAGACGTAGCCCTCGTCGATCAGGTTCTGGATCGAGTTGCGCGAGCGCCACGGCATGTGCAGCGCGAGGAAACGGTCGAGCCGGATTTCGACCTGCTCGGCGCGCATCTGCAGATCGCTGGCGCGCACGGCGAGTTCGACCTTCTCGAGCGGCTTGGAGAGGTCGCGGTCTTTCGGGAGCAGGCGCATCGAATCGTCCAGTGTACGCCATGCGCCGCGAAGCGTTCGGCGCGCCGCTACGGCGTGCGCTTGGAACTGCGGCTTTCGCGCTGCGCGCTCGCTCGTAGCCAGCGCGTGAGGATCTTGCGCGCCGCGACGTAGTGCGAGCACGTGTTCGGCGCCACGTAGCTCGCGGGCGGCAGTTTCCCGGTCCACGCGAAGCGCCCGGGTTGGAGCAGCTCCGCTTCGCTCAAGCCTTTGACCAGCGCGATCGTTTCGACGTACGTGGTGTCGAACTCCGCGACGAGCCGCGCCGTGGAGCGACGCGCAAAGCGACGCTGGATTTCACGGTTCAGCGCCGGAGTCTGGTTCCACTTGAACCCCGGCGCCGGGAACTGCGGCGCGCGGCCCGCTCGGTCGTCCTCGATCCTGCGGTGCAGAAAGCGATGCCACTCGGCGAGGTGCGCGTAGAGATCCGTGACGTTCCAACCCTCGCCCCAAACGCCCGGCTCGCGGCGGCGGCGCGCGGGAATCGTGTTCGCCAGCTCGACGAAGGCGACGTGCTCGCGCTCGATGCGCTCGACGAGCTCGCGTTTGCTCTTGAACTTCATTCGCTGCGCAAGTTAGCGCAGGGCGCGTTTCCTGCGGACCACGTCACCTGCGGCGTGGATGGATTTCGCGCGCTCCGATTTTTCGCGCGGTGTGCACACGCGGGCGTTGCGACTGTGAAAGTCGAGCAATCCAACGCGCAGGTGCGCTCCGGAGGCGAGCGGGTTTCCGTCTCGACCTCCAGAGAAGACACGCACCATGCACACACTCCGCACCATCGTCACCTTCGGCGCCGCTCTCGCCGTCACGGCCAGCACAGCGCACGCCCAGGGCAACCTGATCGGCCTCGAACTGCGCGGCAAACGCCTCGTGAGCTTCGACGCCGGCGCGCCCGGCACGCTCCTGTCGATCACACCCATCTTGGGCCGGCGCCCGGCGAGGCTCTCGTCGGAATCGACGTCCGCCCCTCGACCGGCGAACTCGTCGGCATCGGCACGACGAACCGCGTCTACTTCATCGATCCGACGACGGGCGTCGCGCTGGCCAAGGGCGCGAGTTCGTTCACGCCGATTCTCAACGGACGCGGCGTGGGCCTCGACTTCAACCCGGTGCCGGACCGCCTGCGCGTCGTCACGAACTGGGAACAGAGCCTGCGCCTCAACGCGGACACCGGTGTCGTCGCCGGCGTCGACACGAGTCTCACGTACGCGCCCGGCGACGCGGGAATCGGCGCGAATCCGAACGTCGTGGCGTGCGCGTACACGAACGCCTTCGCGGGCGCGACGTCGACGACGCTGTACGGCATCGACAGCGAGCGCGACACGCTGGTGCGGATCGGCGGAGTCAACGGCATGCCGAGCCCCAACGGCGGCCAGCTCGTCACCGTGGGCGCGCTCGGCGTGAATACGGAGTGGTTCACTGGGATGGACATCTCGGCCTACGGCGGCGCGTTCGCCGTGATGAACCTCGCGGGCGAAAGCGCGAGCAAGCTCTACACCCTCAACCTCACGACCGGCGCGGCAACGCTGCAAGGCACGATCGGCGGTAAAGCTCTGCGCGACATCGCGGTGCGCGCGCCGGTGCAGCCGCTGCTGTGGGGCGCGACGAGTGCGGATCGGCTAGTGAGCTTCGTCGCCGGTCGGCCGGGCGCGATCCTCACGAACGTTCCGTTCAGCGGCTTGCAACCGAACGAAACGATCGAAGGGCTCGACGTGCGGCCGGCGACCGGCGAGTTGCTCGCGCTCGGCAGCAGCAGTCGCATCTACCGCGTCGATCGCGCGAGCGGTGCGCTGACCACCATCGGCGCGGCGCCGTTCACGCCGACGCTCAGCGGCAGCGCGTACGGCTTCGACTTCAATCCGGCAGTCGACCGCATCCGCAACGTGAGCGACGCGGGTCAGAACCTGCGCTTCAACCCGAACACCGGCGCGGTTGTCGGCATCGACACGCAGCTCGCCTATGCGCCGGGCGACAGCAGCTTCGGCGCGCTGCCGCGCATCGTCGCCGAGGCGTACACGAACAACTTCGCAGGCTCGACGAACACGACGCTGTACGCGATCGACGCGACGAGCGACACGCTCGTCACACAGGGCAGCATCGGCGGCGCGCCGCAGAGCCCGAACGGAGGCCAGTTGTTCAGCGTCGGCGCGCTCGGCGTCGACACGGGCGACTTTGCGGGCTTCGACATCACGCCGTTCGGTGGAGCGTTTGCGGCGCTCGCGCCGCTCGGTGACACGAAGAGCACGCTCTACACGATCAATATCGCGACAGGCGCGGCGACGCTCGTCGGCGAGATCCCCGGCATCGGACTGCTGCGCGCGCTCGCGGCGGAACAGCCGCGTGTCGCGCGCGCCGTAGCGCTCTCGACGGACAACCAACTGCTCGCCTTCGATCTCGGCACGCCGGGTTCGACCAGTTCGATCAGCGTGACGGGACTGCAGCCCGGTGAGACGCTGCTCGGCATCGACGCACGCCCCGCGACTGGCGCGTTGATCGGAGTGAGCAGCGCGAACCGGCTGTACAGCATCAACCGCACGAGCGGCGCAGCGGTTGCGCTCGGAAACACGTTCACGCCCGCTCTCGTGGGCGTCGAGATCGGCGTCGACTTCAATCCGACGGTCGACCGCCTGCGCTTGGTGACGGACGCCGGCCAGAATCTGCGCCTCAATCCGCTCACCGGCGCGCTTGCCGCAGTCGACGCGAATCTCGCGTTCGCCGGCGGTGACGTGAACGCCGGAGCGCTGCCGCGCGAAGTGGCCGTGGCCTACGACCGCAACTTCGCAGGCGCGACGGTGACGACGATGTTCGGCATCGACTCGAACCTCGACGTGCTCGTCACGCAGGGCAGCGTGAACTCTTCGCCGACGAGCCCGAACTCGGGCCACCTGTTCACTGTGGGTGCGCTTGGCGTCAACGCTGGCGACCTCGCCGGCTTCGACATCAGCGTTTTCGGCGGCGGATTCGTCGCGCTCACGGCCCCCGGCGCGCTCAACTCGACGCTCTACAGCATCAACCTCGCGAGCGGTGCGACCTCGATGATCGGCGCGATCGGCGGCGGCGTAGCCGTGCGCGACCTCGCTTTGCTTCCGGCTGGCCTCTGACGTTGGCGCGACATCTTCCGGCGGCGGCGCTGGCCGTACGGAGCCAGGCACGCTCCCACCACATTCGCGCCGTCGGTATCGCGTTGCCGTCGATTCGACGCGAATGTGGTGGGAGCGTGCCTGGCTCCGTACGGCCGTGTGTGTCCTCCCTTCGCACGCAACGCTAGCGGCGCGCGGAGGAACGCTGGATGGGCACACTTTCGTGGATCGTGATCGGTCTGGCGTCGAGCGCGCCCACATCGGATGTGGTCGATGACGTAACACTGGCGCTCCTGCGCGGTGACACGTCGCGAGCCGCGGCTCGGGCCGCGCAGGCGCCAACGCCGGCTGCACGCGCGCGCTTGCTCGAGGCGCTTCTCCAGGCGCCGCAGCGCGCAGCCGCACTGCTCTCCGTTGTGCAGGCGTTCCCGGACGACGACGAAGCCGATCGAGCGCTCGTCGCAGGCGCCGCGGCGGCGCTCGCGGGCGCGCGACGCTCGCCCTGGGACTCCACGCCGGAACTCGCCGCGTGGGACAGCTTCGAGGACGATCACGAGTACGACCCCGAGGCGCTCGCGCCGACGGTTGTCGGGCTGCTCGAGGCGCTCGCGGCGCGCCGGGCCGCCGGCGGCGACACGGAGTTGCTCGACGAGGCTGAGCGCCTGCTGTCGCTCGCGCGGGTCACACGTTTCGGACTGTGGCCTGTTCGCGTGCCGCTCGACGCGCCGTGGCAGAAGCTGCGTGAACTCCGCGAACCGCTGCTGCTCAGCCTCACGCCGTGCCAACCGGGACCGCTGGAGTGGCGCCAAGTCGACACGCTCGGCGCACCGACGTGGAACGCCACGCTCACGAGCACGCTCGAGCTTCCGACACTTCCTGCCGGCGATTGGCTGCTCGAGGCGCGCTCGACGACGTCGCCCTGGCGCGGCGTGCGGCGTGTGCTCGTCAGCGACCTCGAGGCCGTCGCGCTGACCCAGGACGGTTGGACGGCGCTTGCTGCGTTCGGACCACGTGGCGCCGTCGCCGCGACGTGGGACCTCCAACGCGGCGGCGAGCGCATCGGGCGCGGTGAACTCAGCGCGCAGCCCGCGCTCGTTCGACTCCAGACGAATCTCGATCCTTCTGCGAGCTTGGGCGAGCTTCGGCTGAGTACCGAGCACGGGACTGCATGGCTTGGACTGAACGGCGAGGACTCCGTCGCCTTCGAGCCTGCACGTTGGCTGGCGCACGTGATGCTCGACCGCGCGCTGTACCGCCCGGGAGAACTCGTGCAGGGCCGTGTGGTGCTGCGCACGTGCAGCTGGGACGGCGAGAACCTCGCGCGCGTTCCGACGACGGCAGCCGCAGCGCAGATCCGCGCGTCGCTCCAGGTTTCGTCGAGTTCGCTCGGAACGCTCGCGCTGGCGCTGCACACCGACGAGCACGGGTACGCGCCGTTCTCGTTCGTTGCGCCGGAGGAAGCGGGTCCTGGCGAGCATTTCGCATTCACCATCGAGCTGCCGGAGCTCGATGCGGCCGGCGCGCCGCTGCGGCTGAACAAGGGCGATTTGTGCAGCATCGCCAACTTCCGACGGCAAGCCGTCGAACTGGCCATCGAGGCCCCCGAGTCCGTGGCCGCAGGCGCAGAGCACGTCGAGGTCGGCTTGCGCGCGCGCCTGGCGTCCGGAGGTCCGGCGGCGCACCTCGACACGACCGCGGAAGTCTGGGCGGACCGGGACCCGGCGGAGCGCCGAAGGTTCGCCTTGCAAACCGACGACGACGGCCGCGCGAGTGTGCGCGTCGCGCTCGGCGGGAGCGCGCCTCGCCGCATCGTCGTGGAGTTCAAGGTCCTCGGGCCCGACGGCAAGGAGCTGCGCGAGCAACACGCGCTCGACATCGAGCGGGCCGACGAGTCGACGGAACACCTAACGGCGCCCGGATGGCTGCAACGGTCGACGCCGGAAGTTGAGCTCGCTTCCGCGATCGTCGACGCGCCGTGCCGCATCACGCTCCGCGGAGCGGCGGGCATGCAGGTGCTGGTCGTCGTCGGTCGCAGCGCGAACGCGCGCGTGCGCTCGGTGCAACTTGGGCCCGACGGCGTAGCCGTGCTCGAGGAGACTGTCCGACGCAACGACTGGCCGCGTCTGGATGTCGCCGTCGCGACGCGCGCGGGGAGCAGCGACACGAGCACGCCGGTGAGGCTGCGCGGTCCGACGCCGGTGCGAATCGAGACGCCGATGCAAGCCGCTCCCGGGCAAACCACGACGCTGCGCGCGCACTGCGGAGCGCCAGACACGTTGGTGACGTTCGCTGTCGTCGACGAGCGGATGTACGCGCTGGCGCCAGATCGCACGAACGACCCGGACGATGCGTTCCGGCCGCGCTTGCCGAGGAGCTCGTGGAGCCACGCCGCAACACTCGGCTCGAGCACACCGACAGAGTTGCTCGACTCGCTGCTGCTCTACGGCCGCATTCCGCAGCTCGACTGGACGCAGGACCTGTCGTTCGAGACCCGCGCGGCCGGCGGAGGTGGCGCGGCCGCGGCGTCTGCGCCGGAAGTCCGCTCGCGCTTCTTGCCGACGGCGCACTTCACAACCGTCGTCGCCGACAGCGCAGGCGTTGCGACGACGCACTTCCAACTTCCGCACGACGTGACGCGCTGGCGAGTCACGGCCGTTGTGATCGCACCCGACGGATCTGGCGCGATCGAACGCACGAGCTTTGCGTCCACGCAACCGCTCAGCGCCGAGCCCGTGATGCCGCGCGTGGTGCGCGTCGGCGATGCCTTCGAGTTGCCGGTTTCCATCGACCGCGCGGCGGATGCACAGGGCCCTGACAGCGGCGCGCTGCGCACCTCCGTCCAGGGTTCCGCGCTCGCCGTCGAACGCGAAAGCACCGCGCTCGACGTGCGCGCGGGTCAGTCCGCGACCGCGCAAGTCCCGATGCGTGCGATCGCGGCGGGTGACGCGTCGCTGCAACTCGCGCTGGAGCTGGGCGAGCACGCGGACCGATCGGAGCGCCCGCTCCACGTGGCGCCCGACAGCGTCGCGCGTTCGCTCAGCGCCGTCGCTTCCGGCACGGGCGCAGTAACGCTCGAACTGCCCGCCGACGCGTCGCCGGAGGCGCCGGTCACGCTCGACGTCCTCCAAGGCGGCGCCGAAGCGTGGCGCCTGCTCGAAGCGGAGCTGGCGAACTATCCGTACGGCTGCGCCGAACAGACGCTTGCACGTTTGCTTCCGCGCTTCGCGTGGATACGCGCGGCGCGAGCTCGCGACGAGACGCCGCCAGAGATCGACGCCGAATTCGCCAAGCGGCTGCGCGTCGGACTCGCACGCCTGCAAACGTTGCAGTCGGGCGGCTCGGGACAGTTCGCCTTTTGGCCCGGAGAGCGGCCGCACCCGGGCATCACTGGGCTGGTCTTGCACGGCCTCGCCGTGCTGCGCGACGGCGGCTTCGACCTCGAGCGCTCGGGGCTCGCTCTCTCGCACCGCAGCGGCGACATGGCGCTCCCGAGCTTGGACGCCACGCAGGATTCGGCAACACGTTTCGTGCTGGCCGCCGAGCAACTCGCGGGCGCGTTGCGGTTGTTCCCTCACCACACGACCGCGCGAGCGCGTCTGCAGCCCGCTGTCGAACGCGTGACCGAGCTGCCCGCCGGGCTGTGTGCGCGCATGGGGCTCGCATTGCTCGGCGCCGGCGACGAACGCGGCGCTCGCGCGTGCCGTCTCCGCCTTCAAGATGCGTCGCTGCCGACGCTCGCGCCGGACGGATTTCCCGGCGAAGACCCGCTCGCGATCCAGGCGCTGCGGCTGGAGCTCGACCTCGCGCTCGGCGTGTCAGCCGCCGATACGGAGCGCGGCGCGGCGGAACTGCTGCTGGCGATGCTCTCGGGCTCTGGATCGACCTACGGACGTGCGTGCGCGCTGACCGTGCTCGCGAGCGCGTTGCCACGCACCGGTACGCACTCGGGTGCGCTCGTCGTCGAAGCGGGCGGCGAGCGGCGCGAGTACTCGATCGGCGGCGGTCCTGGCGCCGCGCTGCGTTGCCGCGTTCCGCACGCGAGCTCCATGACCGTGCGCGGCGCGGCGGACCGACCGCTGCTCGTGCGGCTCACGACCGAGCGCAGCGAACGCGCGAGCGATCACGCGGCGTGGGCGGCGCCGATCCAAGTCGAACGAGAGCTGTGCGTCGCACGTGCGGACGCGACGGACGAGGAACGCCGCGAGGGGCTCGATCTCACGCCGCAGCGTGGACCGCTGCAGGTCGGCCAGCCCCTCGTATTGCGCCTGGTGTTGCGTTCCTCCGTGCCGATGAAGCACGTCGTGGTCGACTGCCCGCTGCCCGCGGGCTTCGAGTTGCCGCACGAGCCCTCCAGCATCGAACGCTTCGACGACCGCGTCGCGTTCGTCTGCGACCTCGAAGCGAACAAGCGGACGGAACTGCGCCTGGAGGTCGTGCCGACGCTCACCGGACGCTTCGTGTGGCCGCCGAGCGTCGCGACGCCGATGTACTGCTCGGGCAGCGACGGCGGCACGTCGGGCCGGTTCGTCGACGTGCACGCAGCGCCGAGTTCGTCGCAGCCCGCCACGGCGACCTGTGCGCCGTTCGAACCGCGCGTGCAAGCTGCGCAAGCTCCCGATGCGTTCGAGGACTGGCTCGATGCTTTCGACGCGGCTCTCGACGCGGAGCGGGAGCCGTCGCTGGAGCTCTTCGGGTGGGTGTTCGAAGGACAGAACGACGCTCCGAAGTGGTCGAAGTCGGGGGCGACCGAAGAGACCCGCGCTCGAATCGTCACAGCGCTGCTGGCGCATCCGCCTGCTGCGTCGAACGATCCGTGGCCGCAGCTCGAAGCGCTCGAGAACTTCCTCTGGCGCCTCGAAGAGCCCGGGGCCGAGTGCGCTTGGCCCGAGCGAGCGTGGCGAGCTGCTGCCTACGCTCGAATCCAGGCGCTGGCGCTCGAACTCGTGACGCGCGTGCTGGACGCGCCGCACTTCGCCGCGCCCGTCGAGCTGTGCGAGCGCGCGGAGGTGATCGGTTACACGCTGGAGCACTGTCCACCGACGGCACTGCGCGAGGAGCTCGTCGCACGCTGGTGGCGCCACGCACGCAGCTGTGCGTTCGCGGAGTTCCAGTTGCTCGACCTCACGCCGGTGAAGCCGACCAACCAAGCGCTGCGCGCTGCGCTGCTCGAACTGGCCACGCTCGCGACCGGCGAGGAGTTCTGGCGCGCGTGGGAGCTGCTCGACGACGCTCAGCGCGAGTCCTTGCCGCCTGAGCTCGTGCTGGACGCCGAGGACCACGAAGTACCGGGCGTTTTCGCATGGCTCGCAAAGCACCCGGCGAGCTGCGCCGTGCTCGAGCGTCGCCTCGCTTCGCCGGAGTTCGTGCTCACTCGCTTCGAGGCGCTCGACCGTGAGCTTCCGGACGAGCTTTGGACGCGCGTGCCGCTCGGAGTGTTCGCTGCGCTCGCTTGGCCTGCGGTGGATGGCGGACTGGGCTCGCGGGCGGAACGCGTCGTCGGCCGCTTGGCCGACGCGAAAATCGCGGAGGACACCCTCCGGCGCGAGCTGGCAACCGCAGCGTCTCCAGCCTGGCGGTTCGTGCTCGCCAGCGCGCTGCGCGTGCGCCGTGTTTCGGCAACGGCGGCCGCCACCGACACCGCGCTCTCTGCGGACTGGAGCCTCGCGCTCGACCTCGATCCGCGGGACTCTGGATGCGCGCTCGCACTTCTCGAAGACTGGCGCCAACGGTCGGAGAGCCGCGAGTTCAGCGAAGAGCTGGACCTTCTGGCGCGCTTCGTGACCCCCGCAATCGTGCAACACGGGACTCCCCGCGAGCTGTACGCCGCGCGCGAGTGGCTGTGGAGCGACGAATGGCGTCTTGCGTGGGCGCGCCTTGACTCGCACCAGCGCGTCGAACTCCTCGCGGAGTTCAAGAGTTGGTGCAGCGCCGATTTCGTGCCGGACACCACGGCCGAGGCCGAGGCGTTGTGGCGACTGCTGTTGCGCAGCGGCGACTTCGACGCACTCGACGCGCTGCTGCATTCGTGTGTCGGCGCGGAGTTCGTGCGGCAACGACTGCACGCCAACGCTGGCGGCGAGCACGCCGCCCAAATCCGCGCGCGCTTCGCTCGTTCGTTCAGGCTCGACGAAAAGTCACTTCGCCCGGCACTCGGCGACGAAGACGTCGCCTTGCTCGCACGCCTCGCCTACACCGGCTTCGAAGGCGCGTGGAGCGCCGAGGAGCGTGCGCGGCTCGCGCGTTTGCGTCTGTACCGCGGGCTCTGACCGTACGG
>Ga0169931_10003451_pt1 | contig 25040 bp, 17 predicted proteins | sample Kivu_15m_20L_FD_129675 | JGI IMG/M metagenome (GOLD analysis project Ga0169931, IMG submission 129675) | Freshwater microbial communities from Lake Kivu, Western Province, Rwanda to study Microbial Dark Matter (Phase II) - Kivu_15m_20L... | ecosystem: Environmental > Aquatic > Freshwater > Lake...
GACGCCCGCGGCGTGCTCGACGGTTCGGTCGTTCGCGCCGCACTCGCCCGCGCGCGGGCGGGCGACGAATCCGCCGCCACCCAGGCGTGGGCCGGCTGCTGCGTCGCCCGATGGTGCGAGCACGCGGGCATCGATGGCACACGCGTGCGACGCGCCTGACGCGTCGTCCGTTCGTCTTACCGCGTCGGCGTCGCGCCCGCCTCGAGGCCCACTTCCTCCACCGCGCGCTTGGCGCGGCGGGTGAGCACCCACGAGGTGGCATCCGCGAACATCGCGAGCGCCTGGTCGCCGCTGCGCCGGCCGACATCAAGCATCGGGTCGGTGGGATCCACCACCCGCGAGATCAGCCACGTCGTCAGCACCTCCGGGCTCTGGTCCGCGCGCGCTGCATCAAGGAGCGGCGCCATGGCAGGCGTGTCCCTCGGCAGCACCGAGAGCACCCAGGCACGTGCCTGCGCGGGAAGCCCCTTCCAGCCGTCGGCAAGCGACGTCCAGATCGCTCCGATCTCGCCCCGCATCGCCTCCGGCATCGACTCTGGACGAGCACACGCATGCGCCACCAGCGCCATCCGGACCACGGTGTCCGCCGTCGCCGGCGCCCTCACCATCTCCAGGCTCTCGCGCAGCCACGCCTCGGTCACCGCCACGCCCTTGCTCATGAGCGGCGGTGCGTTGGTGACGGTGCCCAGGAAGCCGGGCGCCATGTTGCCCGTCGACGAGGCGGGGTTCGTGACCACGCCGACGTTCAGCGCATGCGCCTCGAGCGGTGACAGGTTCAGGAAGAGCCCGACCGTGGTCAGGTCGGCGTCAATGTCGACCTTCAGCTCCTCGCCGGGCATGACCCGCAGCCGCCGGTCGATCAGCAGCGGTTGCGGCGGCAGGTCCGGCGTGGACGTCTGTCCGGCACGCGACACCCGCGCCCTCAGCATGATCTTCCCGGAGATCGGGCAGTCCGGCCCGATGGCGAGCGGCAGCTGGCTGCTGTTGCGCAGTCGCATCGAGAACGAGAGGGGTTCGTACGGCCCCACCGTGGATGCGTTGGTCTTCAGGTCGACGACCAAGGCACGCATCGGGTTCTCGACCAGCCGATCGATCGTGCCCGGCAGCGATCTCGCCAAGGCCGCCTCCAGCGCGTCCGCACGATCCGCGATCTCCTTCGAGAGCTGCGACGTCCGCAGCACCTCGTGCCCGACGGCCTGCGCCAGCCGGTCGAGCGCCAGCAGCCCGATCGATGTCCCCACGGCCTCCTGCGCCAGCGCCCGCAGTTCCTGCGCGCCTTCCTGGGTTCGCTTCTTCTCAAGCAGTGCCGACCCGTACACGAATCGTGCGAGCGGGTCCTGGGCGCGGATCGGCTCAAGCGCGGCGATTGCCTCGTCCACCCTGCCCTGGCGCCACGCCAGCATGGCGTCAAACCGCACCTTGGCGGTGCCGACCACCACGCCGCGCCGCGCCGCGGCCTCCAGCATCGCGGGCACTCCCGAGACATCCGCCCCGAAGAGCAGCACGGTGGTCGCCTTCTGCAGCTCCAGTCCGCCGATCGCCGCATCCGGCTCGCCGCGGCGCTCCGCGCGGCGGATCTCGGCGTCGGAGCCGCGGATGGCGCGGTCGATGAGCGATGCCACTTCCGACGTGTTCCCGGTCGCCTGCCGCAGTCCCAGCATGGCGATGGCCAGCGTGCTAGGCAGCGGCGGGAACTCGCGGTTCAGGCGCTCGAGCGTGATGCTCGGGTCGCGGTACGCAACGGCCCGGCGGTACTCCTCCGTGAGGGTCCCCATCCGCAGGTCAAGCTGGCGCAGTGCCGCCTCGCGCTGGCCCGTGCCCCAGAGCGCCGTCGCCAGGTCGCCGGTCATCGAATACACCGTCTCTGGCCGACGCTCGCCGTCTGCGACCGCGATCGCGAGCCTGGCCACCCGCTCGGCGCCCTTGAACGCGGCGCCATCAAGCAGCACCGTGATCAACGCGCTCCACGTGCCCAGGTCGCGCGGATTGGCCTCCAGCGCGATGGACAGCAGCTCGACGTCCGCCGCGGGATCGCTCACGCGCATGCGGAAGAAGCCGGCTGCCGCCTGGGCGGCCGCGGGGTAGGACGGATCGGTCTTCACCGCATCGCCCAGCCAGCGCGCGAAGAGCTCGGTGTTGCCGATGCGGCTCTCGAGCGACGCCAGCTGGTACGCCAGCCGTGACGCCACCGGCGCCCCAATCGCCTGACGGTTCCGCGCGTCCAGGATCGTCTCGTACGCCCGCACGCGCGCGTCGGCCGTGGGGTGCGAGTCGATCACGTCGCCGATCCGAGAGAGCCGGACCACGTCGTCGGCCGGGTCGATGCGCGCAAGGTTGGCCAGCGCCTCGCGGCGCACGATCGCTGCGACCTCGGGCTTGCCGGTCGAGATCTGGTCGGCCAGCACCAGTGCCAGGTCCCACCCGGCACGTCGGTCAGGCTGCAGCGCGGCGGTCCGCCGGGCAAGCTCCATCACCGACTCGTAGCCCTCGTCCGGGATGTCCGGGTCGAGGGTGAACACGAACAGCTCGGCAAGCCATGTGGAGTACAGGAGGCGCGTCACCTGCGCCGGCACCTCGCTCGCGGCGTTCCAGGCGATCGATCCCGCGAGCGCGATGGCGGCGGTCATCATCGTCGTCGAGTGTATCGGTGGCACGAGGCGTGCCCGTCCTTCCCCGGGCTAGACTCCCGGCCATGACGGAAGAACGCGCGCGCTCGGCATCTGGGCAGGACGACGTCTCGGCAATCGGCGAGCCGGAGCAGTCAATTGACCTGATGGGGTTCGTCGCCCGGCACCTCCGGGCGTTCGTCCTGGCGTCGGTGGTGGTCGGTCTCCTCACGGTGGCGGCCATGGCGCTGGTCGTGGCGCTTCCACCGGTCGATCGATCGGTGGTGATGAACCTCACGCCCACCTTCCCCGGCGCGCGGGAGGGTCGATACCCGAACCGCGCCCCGTTCAGCCCGCAGGACCTGGTGTCGACGTCGGTGGTGGATCCGATCTGGCGCTCGCACGGCCTCGAGTCCCGCATCGACCTGCCCACGCTGCTGCGCAATCTCCAGGTGCGTACGGGCGGGACGGACGTCGACCTCGTCCTCAGCGAGTACCAGCAGAAGCTCTCCAACAGCAAGCTGACCGCCGCAGAGCGCACCACCCTGGAGTCGGAACTGGGCGCCCGCCTGAAGTCGGTCACCAGCGGCACGCTGATCCTGAGCCTCGATGTCCCCGACGGGTCGCTTTCGGACGCCGAGGCGACGGCATTGCTCTCGGCGCTGCCCGTGGAGTGGGCGCGCGCCTCGGACGCCGCGGGTGCCCGTGCGTACGACTTCCCGCTCCCCAACGGGCAGGAACTGCACGCATCGGCCAAGCGAACCACGGAGGGTGCCTCCGTGGGGGACGTGGTGATACACGCGGAGCGCATGAAGGAGTTCATGGACTCCGTGGCGACCTCGGTCACCGAGATGTCGAAGTTGCCCGGGTCCGACGGCGTGAAGGACCGGCGCGGGGCATCGGTCGTCGATCTTGGTCAGGAAGTGACCTCGCTCCGCCGCAACATGGTGATTCCCTTCTACATCGACACGCTCGAGCAGGCCAAGCTGCGCGATCCGAAGGGATATGCCTCCATCCGCGCCACCCGGCGGAAGTTGCTCGAGTCCGAGTTGACGGCCGCCACCGAGCGCGCCAAGGTGATCCGCACCGCCTTCGAGGACTACGCGGCCGAGACCCGGATGGTCCGGAACCCCTCAGTGCCGGGGGCGGACGACCCGCGCCAGCCCAGCATCCAGGCCAACGTGGACGGCACCTTCATCGACCGCGTCATCGAGCAGGCGGTCAAGAGCCGCGACGTCGAGTACCGGCGCGAGCAGACCGACCGCCGGCTGCAGGCGGAGCTTGAAGTGGTCGAGCAGACCACCCGACTGGAGTTCGAGACCTGGCTGGAAACGGCGGTCGAGGAACAGGCGTCTGAGCCGCCGTCCGACCGTCGCACGTCCTCGGCGGATCGCCTGCAGGAACTGACGGCCGTGCTGGCGGGCTACGCCGACCGCGCCCGCGAACTCATGCAGGTGCTGGCAGCGCGGAACCTGAACTCGGCGTCCTCGATGTTCCGCGTGGACATCGATCCGTACGTGCAGGCGGGGCGCCTGGTCTCCCTCCGCTCGGTCGTCCTCGCGGGCTTCGGCCTCTGGGCCGCCACGTGTGCCGTGGTGGCCGTGGCGTGCGCCTGGAGCGACCGCCGCGCCTCAGCCACCCGCGCGTGAGCGCAGGTTGTCCAGCACGTTCATGAAGTTGATGTACGCGTCGTACGGGCTGTCGTACGGGCTGAAGTACTTGTGCACGTCCCCGTCGGCCCAGTACTTGGTGCACATGTAGTAGAAGTGGTCGCTGGTGGTGAGCTTGCGCCAGTCCTCGAGGATCCACTCGTCGCCGGCCTTGTGGCGGTCGCGCACGGCGGGCTCCAGCTCGTAGAGCTGCGCGATGGCGTGGTCCTGCAGGGAGTTGCCAAGCCACGCGGACAGGTCCCGCTCGGTGTCCGCCCAGCTGATGAACTGCTCCGCCGAGTAGTCGCCCACCGGACGGTGCGCGGCCGCGGCCTCGCTCACGGTCTGGAAGTCGTTGTGCCCGGGATTGACGTCGAAGATCGCCTCGGGCAGCTTGTCCAGGAAGTCGAAGATCCCCGTCGACGCCCACTGGTGCTCGCCGAAGGTCTCGTAGTCCATGAACAGGTTGCAGAGGTAGCCGTCGCCGTTGATCTGGTTGACCCAGGTGGCGAAGCGGTGGGCGTCGAGCGGCCACTCCTTCCAGTTTCGGTCGCTGAAGCGGAAGGCGACGTCGTCGGAGAGGCGGTAGTTCTTCAGGAGCAGCCGCACCGGCGGATGCCCGGCGGGCGTCGCCTGCGGCGGCGGGGCATACACGTAGTTCGGGCTGCGCCCGTTCAGCAGACGGTCGACGCCCTCGCACACCACCGTTCGGTAGTTGCCCATCCACGCCACGTGGCCGGCCAGCTCGTTGCTGAAGATGAGCTCGGTGTTGCGGAACGCCGTCGGCTGGTAGCCGTTGAAGAGCCGTGCCACCTCGGCACGGTGCAGGGCCACCTGCTGGTTGAACTCCTCGCGCGAGAAGAGGAACGCCAGCGAATGGTGGCTGGTCTCGTCGAGCAGCTCACACGCGCCGGTGTCCACCAGCCGCCGAAGCGTGTCCAGGACGTCGGGTGCCCATTCCTCCAGCTGCCGGAGCGCGGTGCCGCTCACCGAAAATGAAATCCGGAATCTGCGGTCGTGCCTCTGCACCAGGTCGAGCAGCTTGGCGGTGGCGGGCCGGTAGCACTTGTCCGCCACCTTGCGCAGGATGCCGGCGTTGGCCTCGTTGTCGAAGTAGAAAGGGTCGGCGTCGAAGACCGAGTAGCGCCGGAGCCGGAACGGCTGGTGGAGCTCGAAGTAGAAGACGACCGACGCCATGGGCGAGTCAGGGTAGCCGCGCGCCTCATGTTCCGGCGGCGGCGCACCGAAAGATTAGACTGCCGGCGTGGTCAGTCGATCCGAGTTCGGGGCCATCGATCGGGTTCTGTATGCCGTCGATGGGCTGACCCGCCGGGGCAAGCAGTGGCTCATGGCCTCATGGGACGCGGGCGTCGGCGTGGCGTGCGTGTGGGTGGCCGTATCCCTGCGGCTGGGGACCCCGGTCGGTACCGAGCGCCTGCCGTGGTGGTACCTCCTCTTGCCCGCCGCAGTGGTGCCGCCCACGTTCTGGGCCTTCGGCCTGTACCGCGAGATCACCCGGTACATCGGTCCTCGGTACGCGTGGCTCCTGCTGAAGGCCACGTTGGTCTCCACCCTGGTCCTTGAAGTTGCCGTGGTGCTCGCCCCGGACCGCGGCACCGGCATCCCGCGGACGGCGCCCATCATCGCGGGCATCCTCCTCTTCGGTGCGTCCGGCGGTGCGCGCCTGGCGGTCCGGCGGTTCCTGCGCCTGAACGTCGAGTTGAAGCACCGCGTGGCCATCATCGGCGCCAGCGACGTGGGCGCCGGCCTGGCCGCCGCGATGGCCCATGACCGCCAGTCGTCGATCGTCGCCTTCTTCGACGACAGCCCGCGGCTCTTGGGCGGTTCGCTGCGCGGCATCCGCATCCACGGGTCGCGCGAGTTCGACGCCGTGCTCGAGCGCACCGGTTTCGACTCGCTTCTGGTGGCGCTGGGGCCGCGCGGCAGGCAGTCGTGCCGGCCGGTCCTGGAGCACGCCGCCGCGCGTGGCGTGCGCGTGCTGAGCGTGCCCACCCTCGCCGAAATCAAGGACGGCCGCGTCAACGTCGAGGCGCTGAAGCCGCTGGCCATCGAGGACCTGCTCGGCCGCGAGCCCGTGGCGCCCGACCCGCGCCTGCTGGGGGCGAATGTCACGGGCAAGGCCGTGCTCATCACCGGCGCCGGCGGCTCGATCGGCAGCGAGCTGTGCCGGCAGGTGCTGGCGCTGGGCCCGAAGTCGCTGGTGATGGTCGACAACGGCGAGTTCAACCTCTTCCAGATCGATGCGGAGCTCAACGAGCTGCTGAAGTCGCGGGCTCCGGGCTCGGCGCGGCCCTCGCTCCACCGCTCCCTGGCCAGCGTCACGGATGCCGTGCGCATCGACCAGATCCTCGCCGAGCACCGGCCCGACACCATCTACCACGCGGCGGCCTACAAGCACGTGCCGCTGGTCGAGGACAACGAGCCCGAGGGTGCTGAGGTCAACGTGCTGGGCACGCTCCGCGTCGCCGAGGCGGCCATGGGGCACGGCGTGCGGAACTTCGTGTTCGTGAGCACCGACAAGGCAGTGCGCCCCACCAGCGTGATGGGCGGCACCAAGCGCATGGCCGAGGTGGTGCTGCAGGCACTGCAGGCCGAGTACGGCACCCGGCACGCCACCCGCTTCACCATGGTGCGCTTCGGGAACGTGCTGGGCTCCAGCGGCAGCGTGGTGCCCATCTTCCGCCGCCAGATCGAGCACGGCGGGCCCGTGACCGTGACCCACCCCGAGGTCACGCGGTACTTCATGAGCATCCCGGAGGCGGTGCAGCTCATCCTGCAGGCCGGGGCCATGGGGCAGGGCGGCGATGTCTTCGTGCTGGACATGGGCGAGCCGGTACGCATCGCCGACCTGGCGCGCAACATGATCCTGCTGGCCGGGCGCACCATCCGAGACGCCCAGAACCCGTCCGGCGAGATCGAGATCGCCTTCACGGGGCTTCGCCCCGGCGAGAAGATGTTCGAGGAACTGGTGATCGGCGACGGCATCGTGAAGACCCGCCATCCGGGCATCCTGCGCGCCAGCGAGGGCTTTCTGCCGTGGAAGGACCTCGAGCCCGTGCTGCAGCGACTGGAGGCCGCCGTCGGCCAGCATGATGCGGCGCAGGTGCGCCAGCTGGTGGCCATGGTCGCGACGGGCGGCCACTCACCCGTGCGGCCATCCGCGCCGGGCGCGACGCCCGCGCCCACCGATCCCACCCGCCGGCCCGCCTAGAGCGTGTTATGCACCCACGGCAAAGTGCCGTGCGAGCATGAGGCATGCAAACACCACGAGGTGGAGCCCCGCGAGGGTCTTGGGCAGGCGCTCGTGGTCCTTCGCCAGGCGGCGGAAGCGCGTCATCCACGCAAAGCTGCGTTCCACCACCCAGCGACGGGGAAGCAGCACGAAGCCCCTCTTCGCCTGCGGCAGCTTGACCACGTGCAGCATGATGCCGTGGTCGTCGGCGTCGTCCTCGGCCTGCTCGCCGGTGTAGCCCTGGTCGACGTACGCAAGCTCGACCTTCCTGCCGGTGGCACGCTGCACGGCCTTGGCCGTGCGCCTCACCCGGGTACGGTCCTGCTTGTCTGCCGGCGTCACGTGCAGCGCCAGAAGATGGCCGAGCGTGTCGACGGCGATGTGCACCTTCGACCCCTTCCTGCGCTTTGCGCCGTCGTGTCCGGCGCGGTGGCCGCTCTCGGGCGTGCTCTGGAGCGTCCGGCTGTCGATGACCACGGCCGTCGGCTCGGGGCCGCGGCCGGCGGCGATCCGCAGGAGCTCCCGGAGGTCGTGGACCATGGACTCAAAGACGCCGGCACGGATCCAGCGCTGCACCTGCTGGTAGACGGCGGCCCATGGCGGGAGGTCGTTGGGGATCATCCGCCAGGGCGCCCCGGAGCGCACGATCCAGCGCAGCGCGTTGTAGATCTCGCGCAGGTCGTGCTCGCGCTGCGTCGAGTCCTCCCGGATCAGCGCCAGGTACGGCGCGACGAAATCCCACTCGTCATCCGTGACGTCGCTCGGGTAGGGCTTCCTTGCCATGCCCTACCATCGGCATCTGGGCGCGGGAGTTCATAACACGCTCTAGGTCTTGGCCCGCCGCCCCATCCCGAACGGGTGGCGCACCAGAGCGCCGTGGCCAGGTCGCCGGTCATGGAATAGACCGTCTCCGGCCGCCGTTCCGCGTCCGCCACCGCGATCGCCATTCGCGCCACGCGCTCGGCGCCCTTGAACGCGCCGCCATCGAGCAGCACGGTGATGAGGGCGCTCCACGTCGAGAGGTTTCGAGGGTTCGCCTCCAGCGCGATGGACAGGAGCTCCACGTCCGCCGCCGGATCGTTCACCCGCATGCGGAAGAACCCTGCGGCCGACTGTGCCGCGGCCGGGTAGGAGGGATCCGTCTTCACCGAGTCCCCGAGCCACCGGGCGAAGAGGTCGGTGTTCCCCATGCGGCTCTCGAGCGAGGCCAGCTGGTAGGCCAGGCGCGACGCCACGGGCGCCCCGATCGACGCGCGGTGCTTCGCGTCGAGCATGGTCTCGTAGGCGCGCACCCGCGCCTCGGCGGTCGAGTGGCGGTCGATGGCGTCGCCGATCCGCGAGAGTCGCACCACGTCGTCGGCGGGGTCGATGCGGGCGAGGGCGGCCAGGGCCTCGGTACGCACCGCTGCCGCGGCCGCCGGGTTGCCAGAGGAGATCTGGTCGGCCAGCACCAGCGCTAGGTCCCACGCCGCGCGCCGGTCGGGCGCCAGCAGCGCGGTACGGCGCGCGAGTTCCATCGCGGCTTCGTAGCCCTCGTCCGGGATGTCGGGGTCGAGGGTGAAGACGAAGAGCTCGGCGAGCCAGGCGGCGTAGAGGAGGCGGGTGAGGTGGGGGTGCGCATCCGTCGGCGGATGCTGGGCACTGGGTTGCGTCAGCGATGTGGATGCAGGCAAATCTGTCAGCGGTGGCGCCGCAAACTCTCGCTCCACATCTTGCCGCGTGGGCTGGGGAACCGGGGCCTCCCCATGTGCTGGCGGCTCAGACTCGGCTGGAATCGACGTTGATGCTTGTGCTTCCAGAGAGACGGCAGCGCCCGAAGTCGGGAGGTGCCTAGTTGGCGTGATTCCCTCGTTCGCCTGGAGACCGCATACGTAGAGCGAGAATTGCGTCTCATCGCCCTCGTACTCAAACTCTTTCTCCGACTTGCACACGTACAAGGCGAGAGAGGGATCTCCTTCCGAACCTGGAACACTCGTCGCCCAGATCCGGAACCAGCCATTGCCAGCCGATGTAATGCCGTGTCCAATGGATTTCGAGCCGGCGGATAGGACCCGGCCCGCCCCAGTCAGATCGAAACTCGCCCCGGAATCACCCAGCGAGTTGTTCGTCAGATGAACGACACTTCGAGTCCCCGGGCGAACGAACATCGAGAGCGTCAAGGGAATCGCAGGTTCAGACTGGATGCCAGTGACGACGAACCGATGCGCTCGACGTGCAGCAGTTTCGGTGACTCCTACGCACCGGCTCGGTCGTACTGGAGTCTCCGAGTCGGCCTCTTCAGCCGAGAGACCATCGAGTCTCCACTTGGAGAAGTCGCTGCTGAACTGCACGAGATTACGCATACGCCCATCGTCGTTGTCGCGCACGCTGGGGACATTCCCCGCCCCCTTTCCAAGCGAACATCCCAGCGCACATAGGGAACTCACGTCGGTTAGGGCAAGGCAGATAGCGGCCCCAAGTGGATGCATGCCCACATCGTATCGAGCCGCTGCTGTCGATCGTCGGCGGTTCGGCTCGGGCGTGACCGATCACGTATTCAGAACGACGTGTCTGACACCTTCCGCATAGGCACGCATCGATCCCTCGTCGATGGTGTGATGAACGAGGAATGTCAGTGAAGTCTCCCCAAGTCGGCGGGCATTTGGCAATCGTCCGTCGGCGTCACGTGGGCCCCGGTTGAGCGCAGCAGGGGTGAATCCCCTCGCCACGAATGCTCGTTCCAGATAGATTTCGGGACACGAACCCTGCATCACTTGAAGTCCGCTCGCATTCAGCGTCGCAAGAAGCCGATCTCGCCGGGATGGGGCATCGCGGCCTTCCGTGAAGGCTGCATATCGGTAGTGCGCGTGTCCATCCGGCGTCACGGGAGCCTTGATGCCAGGGAGACCGCGCAGGGCATCCTGCATGATGCGGCTGTTTCGTCGGCGCGCAGCCGACCAGGCGTGCAACTTGGTCAGTTGCCGGAGTCCGATCGCAGCCTGCACCTCAGTCATTCGCAAGTTGGTGCCCTCGTGGCTGACCGTCCAGCGAAAGGCCCCGGGTGTCGCCGCGTGGTCGGCCACAAGCGCCCCATCATGATCCTTGCCATGCTGTGCGTACGACCAACATCTCTTGAAGAGCCCCCGATCCGCAGTGCTGAGCATGCCGCCTTCCCCTCCCGTGGTCATGATCTTGTCCTGACAGAAGCTCCAGCTGCTAAGCGTGCCGAAGGTCCCCACGGGGCGGCCATCGACGTGTCCCCCGTGTGACTGCGCGCAGTCCTCGACGACGTGCAGGCCATGCGTTCCAGCCCATTCCATGAAACCGGGCATGTCGCATGGCCAACCGCCGACATGCACGGGAATCACGGCACGCGTTCGCGGGCTGCGCACCAGCTCGGCTGTTTCAGGGGTGATGCAGCCGCTCGCCGGATCGACGTCCGCGAAGACGGGAGTCGCGCCAGATAGCAACACGCACATGGCGCTGGCGACGTAACTCCGGGGTGAGACGATGACTTCATCGCCGGGTCCAATCCCAAGGACTCGCATCGCTGCATCCAGGGTGAGTGACCCATTCGCCATGCTGAGCGAGTGCACGCCATCATGGGCAGCGCTCCACTCGTCCTCGAACTCCCGACACGCGTTGCCCGTCCAGTAGTTCACCTTGCCGGATCGGAGCACGGCATCGACGGCGTCCAGCTCGTCGAGCTCAAACACCGGCCATGTCGGCAGTCGAACACCGGTCACCACGGGGATTGAGATCGTAGCAGTCGGCCAGGGCAGCCCACCATAACGGCGTTGTCGGCCACGTCCGCGACGATGACGGACCCCATGCCGAGCGTGGCCCCGCGACCAATCCGGCTTCCCTGCCGAATCGCGCAGGCGCTGCCGACCTCACACCCGTCGCCGATGGATACCGACCCGGCGACACAGGCGCCGGGATTCAGCGAGCAGAAGTCACCGATCGAGCAGTCGTGGCTGACCTGGCACCCTCTGTTGAGGATGCAGTGATCGCCGAGATCGATGTTCGTTGTCAAATGACAGCCACCGAGAATCGAACACCCCCTGCCGCGGCGCACGGTCCGGTGCAGCCGGACATCGGGATGGACGACCGTCGCCCAGCGGGTCACCCCAAGGCCCGCCAGCCGTGTTGCGACCGCGCGTCGGATCCGCGGGTCGTTGATCGCGATCAGGAACTCTGCTCGGGCATGTTCGGCCGCGGAGTCGACCCGGCCGATCACGGGCCAGGCCTCCGGGGTCGGCCCTGCGGCCCGATCATCGAGGAAGCCAAGAAACAAGCCCTCCCCGGACCGGAGGACATGCGCCAGGGCAGTCTCCCTACCATGTCCGCCCGCGCCAACAATGATCAGCGGTTCTGGCACGCGGATCAGATGCTATCGACGGTAGAGCCTTCCCCCGAGCCCTGGAACGCTGGCATGGTGGCGTGGCCTTCCGACGACACCCCTCGCCGGCGCAGTACTTGCCAAACCGTCAGCCAAAGGATCTTCAAGTCAAGCCAGAGCGAGCGATTGTCCACGTACCACACATCAAGCCGGAACTTCTCCTCCCAGCCGATGGCGTTTCGGCCGTTGATCTGTGCCCATCCGGTGATGCCGGGCTTCACCTCGTGCCGGCGCATCTGCTCGGGCGTGTAGAGCGGCAGGTACTCAGGCAGCAGGGGACGCGGGCCAACAAGGCGCATGTCGCCCTTTACCACGTTCCAAAGCGTGGGCAGCTCATCGAGGCTCGTGGACCTCAAGAGGCGCCCGAAGCGCGTGAGGCGGACTGCATCGGTCGCTAGTGGGTCCTCATGCGGCAGGGGATCGCGCATCGTCTTGAACTTGTAGAGCGTAAAGGGCCGGCCGTGCAGGCCGATGCGGGCTTGGCTGAAGATGAAGCGCACCCAGGTCACTGCAAGTACTTTAGTTCATGGTTGAGAATCGCTTGGTTTGGATGCGGAGTTAGTGATCGACTTCTCACACGGCATGATGCCTTACGAGTCTGGCTCTCGACCTGCCTGGCCGTTGAGGCACTCGGACAGAGAAGTCGCCGCCGGTCAGGGTACTAGCACCTCCCCAGCATCAACGTCAATGCGGATAGCGAGCAACAAAGACTGGGCCGCGGTCTGGTACATCTGCAAGTACGTCTCGGAACCGACTGCGAATGATCCGGGTTCTCGTGGCTACCACCTCATGGATGAACTGTCGCATGACGGCCTTGATGTAACGGTGCTGTCCTCCGACGCGGGCCATCACTTTTTCGGCAGCACTGGCATCGGAGGCGGCCGCTACTCAGCCACCGTGAACGCGAATGGGATGCGGCTCATTCGCGTTCGAACGCTGAAGTTCGTCAGGCAGCGGTCACTCCTTCGAATTCTCAGTTGGATCGACTTCGAGTTTCGGTTATTGATCATGCCGAAGGCCGACTTGCCAAAGCCAGATGTGATCATTGTTTCGAGCCTGTCGCTGCTCACGGTGCTGACTGGTTTGCTGCTTCGATTTCGGTATCAATGCAAACTTGTGTTCGAGGTCCGGGACATCTGGCCCCTGACTTTGGTGGAGGAAGGTGGCTTCAGCAAGTGGAACCCCCTGATCATGGCCTTGGCTTGCGTTGAGTGGATGGGCTATCGGTACTCGGATTCCGTGGTAGGCACCATGCCGAATCTCGTCGAGCACGTGCGTTCGGTAGTCTCGATCGCCCCTCCTGTACACTGCATTCCGATTGGATTCAGTGAGCGTGCTAGGAAGTATGCGGAAACGGTTCAGCCGAGCGGATCTTTGCTCAGTGTTCCATCGGAGAAGTTCGTGGTGGGCTATTCGGGTTCGATGGGAGTGTCGAACGCGCTTGAGACGCTGCTCTTGTGTGCGGAAGAACTGGTGGGGAATGGCCGAGTCCACTTCGTTCTTTTGGGAGAAGGCGACCTGCGAGGCGATTACGAATCGCGTTTCGGACACCTGCCCAATGTGACCTTTCTTCCGCCAGTGAGCCGTCGCGAAGTCCCAGGGATTCTGGATCGGTGCGACCTACTCTATTTCGCTACGCAGGCTTCTTCTGTTTGGCGGTTCGGGCAGTCGTTGAACAAACTCATTGACTACATGCTTGCCGGCAAGCCCATCGTTGGGTCGTTCACCGGTCATCTGACGATGATCAATGAAGCGGAGTGCGGGACGGTCGTTCCAGCGGAAGACGTGGGCGCACTGCGAAAAGAGTTGCTTCGCTACGAAGCGATGGGGCAAGAGGAACGAGCAATGCTCGGAGATCGTGCTCGCCGCTGGGTGCTCGCAAATCGCAGCTATCGCGTACTCGGGCTGGAGTACCGTTCCATAGTGTCGTCGGCGCTGTGAGAGCTACCTTACTTCCCAATCCGGTGTGAGACCGCGGATGGCGCGTCTGCCTCTGCGGAATCAGCGTGGCGCCCGTCTGGCAAGATCTGCCAGCGCCCATGGCTGGGACTGCAGTCCGGATGCCGTCGACGATCGTGCAAAGCGCATGGCAGCGTCCTTTGTCAATGTAGCAGCGGTACCTGTGCGCTCTAATTCCTGATTGACGAGCGGCCAAAGCCAGCCCTGGGCGGTCAAGTCACGCAAATGCGAGACCGTGGTGGCGGTCACGGAGCCGGGTCTGCAGCGCGCAAGCGCAAGGACCGCCAAGGCGTCAATGCTGCGATAGGAAATGTCAGCCGTCATACCCTTGTTGCCGTTCCAACTCGGCGTGTTGGAGGAAACAGCTTCGTTTCGACTCCATCCGGCGTCCCCGCGACTCCACCAGTATCTCCATGTGACCTTGGATCGACCGGATAGCTCTAGGCTCAATAGAGGCTGCATGAGACGTTCGCTGAGTTGTATCGCCACATCGCTTGGTGATCCGCCAAGTAGGCCGCAAGCCACGCCACTCAGAAAGTTGAAGGGAACATTGCAACCATCTGCCCAAAATGGAAACCCCCTCCGATAGGTCATCGTTTCAAAGTTGAGTCCGCCCTCGGAAGCACTACCGAGAGTTTCGACGCATTCCCGGAATTCAGAAAGCGTGTAATCGAGTTTGAAGATGGCTGCCGAAGTGATCTCGTTCGGTCCCAGTACCCGTTCAGCCCGAAGCAGGAGCTCAAGCGTCCGGCCGACATGGAGTGCAAAGCGAAGTGGCTCACGACCCACTGAGTAACGCTGGCACATGAGCCCAGGCCAGTCGGTGACTACTAACTGTGCCAGCAGATTCGTCTCAAGCTCGGCCCGCTTGCGAAGCACGGATTGCGCGTCTGGTAGGTGCTGTATCAGCGGCCCAGAGAGCATGGACAGCATCCCATGCAGGTAGTAGGACTGCGACCAAGCCACTCGCCCCTCAAGGTTGTTGCCTCCCAAGTCCATGACGCCACCAAGCCGGATCTGGTGGAAGTCATGGACGAACACTGCTGCGAGTTCAGCAGGATCGCATGCCAGGCGATAGTCGGGCTTTCCAGAAGTCCACTGAACCTTCCACGGCACACCCTGCCTCGGGATGGCATCTACTGAGCAGCCCTTTGGGCCGAGCGTTGCCAACTCGTAACACGCAAATCGCTCGGTCAAGCCCCCATCTCGGCGATCATCATGCAAGCGGCGAATGATCGCCGCGGCAGCGTCGTCGTTGAAGTTGATCTCCACGATCTCGTGATCGCGAATCGCCGAGGTGTCCCATTCCAAAGGGGGCTTCCCAGGCGCGAGCGACACGATCCGATTCGTGCCTGAAACAACGACTCCATCGCCAGTGGCAGCGATGACGAAGCGCGTGTCGATACCACCCAATTCCAGACCCTCTGCGAGTCGAAATGGATGTCCAGACGTTTCATCACAGATTTGGTCTACGTCAACGCCGTTACGCACGCTCTCGAGCCGTCGACCCGAGGGCACGTTCGCCACGACGTCGTAACCGACTACATACAGGGCGTTGGCTGTCCCGGCCACGGCCATGGGATAGGTATTGCGACGCCAGTCAAGCGACAAGTGCACGGATTCCCAGGGCAGGTCCTGCTGCGCACGGCGATAGACGTTCAGGTAGCTGATCCCAATGACGCGGGCGAGACGCCAGAACCGATCCTCGTACAGAATGACCTCTGCGCCTGCCGGCGTCTCGACGATCGTTGGCAGAGCTGGTTCCGTACTTGCCGGGAAACATCCGGACTCGACGAGCGGCGACATCGCGTAGTGCTTCCGGAATCCCTCCGCCGGGCCCTTCGACGTCTCGCACTGGGACGCGATGACTACGCCGAAGGCCAGAGCGATACACAGGGGTGGGGCGGCGAGGCGCCACCTCCTGGCCGAGGGCATCGAAAGTCGCGTAAGTCTCGGCATTGTCGGGTCCTGATAGACTTCAGCGATTTATCTGCGGGTCCTCGCAGCTCTTGGTTTGAATCGATTGTGCGCACGCAATCCAGCAGTCACTGCCATGGCATCAAGAGCAGATAGCTCGCAACCCAGTTGGTTCCTTGACATGCATCGGGCGACCTTCAGGTGACTGACGCCTTAGGCCTTCTACATCTCTCGCACACGGACATTCGGTACGACGCCCGAATCCTCCGACAGCTTGAAGCGCTCCAGAGTATTCCCGGCGTCCGTGTGAGTGCGATCGGCGTTGAGCTGGACGAGGACGCCGCAATGGGGTGCAACTCAACTCGCCTCTGTGTTGACACGGTTCGCCTGCGCTCAAAGAGATTCTCCTACCTGCCGCGGGCGCTTAGGTACGCGCTGAATCTCTTCGAGCTCATGTGGCGAGTGCTGCCAATGGCGACCTCGCGTCGGCCGTCGGTCATTCATTGCCATGACACCTTGATGCTACCGCTCGGCGCGCTGGTAGGCCTTGTCGTAGGTAGCGCACTGGTGTACGACGCTCACGAGCTGGAGTGCCACAAGGCAGGACAGACGAGATTGCTCTCATGGGCGACAAGTCTGCTGGAGCGCATGTGCTGGAGTCGAATCACGCTCTTCGTCTCAGTTAGCCCCGCAATCATCGACTGGTACATGCAGCGGTACGGCCCGAGACGATCCATCTTGGTACTAAATACGCCGACCGTCACGCAACCCTCGACAGCAGTAGCCGATCGCATGTCCCAATCGGTCCCAGGGAGCCGGTACTTTCACGAGCGATTCGGTTTGCAGACGGAGGCAATGGTCTTCGTTTACGTCGGTCTTCTGGTGCCGGGACGTGGAATCGAAAACCTGCTTGAGGTGTTCAGCAGAGCAGGGGTTCGGTCCCACTTGGTATTCATCGGATATGGAGACCGAGTTGGTATAGCTGAGTGGGCTCATCGGCATGAGAACATCCACCTGCACCCAGCAGTCCCGCACGAGCGCGTCGTACCGCTCATCAGTGAGGCTGACTGTGGTCTTTGTCTCATCGAGGATGTCTCTCTGAGCGACCGGCTCTGCCTGCCAAACAAGTTGTTTGAGTACGCCCTTGCGGGGCTGCCTGTGCTTGCATCGCGTCTTCCGGAGATTGAGCGTGTTGTGAACGAGTACGGGCTCGGCGTGTGCTGCGACAATGACATCGACAGCATCGAGAAAGCGGTAAGGGCGATCGAGCGCGGTGGCATCCGGCGACCGCAAGTAGACATGTCCGAACTCTTCTGGGAGACTCAGGCAGAGCGGCTTCGGCATGCTTACCTCGAGGCTCTTTCGGCCCGAGGTCTGTTGCAAGATGTAGCTGGCGAGAGGAGGAGCTAGGCCATGTGTGGGATCTTCGGAATAGTGTCCGCTGGTGCAGTATCACCGTCGGATGTCAGATTGCTCGCGAGGCACTCGCAGCAGCGCGGGCGCGACTCGAGTGGCCTCCTGTGCCTTGGTGTCGGATCCGCAACCGTGTATCGAGCCGACTACTCGATCACGCGCCTCTTGCGCTCCTCAAAGTGGCCCGGGAGCCTGGCTGTTCTTGGCCACAGCCGCTTGATCACCAACGGGCTTGCTGACAACCAACCGATCGTGCGCGACGGGGTGTGCGTGTTCCACAATGGCATCGTCGTGAACCATGCCGAGATCTGGGGTGACATTGGAACCTCCCCGCGCCAGCAAATCGACACGGAAGTGATCGCAGCGATCGCAGCCCGGCACCTCGCCGATGGCGGAGACGTTAATGGAGTCCCTGCCCGCGTCCTCGCGTTGTGCCGCGGCATCGTGACGTGCGCACTCGCAATTCCGAGTCAGGGCAAGCTATTTCTATTCTCCAACAATGGAAGTCTCTACATCGGTAGGAAGGCCGACGCCACTCTGTTTGCCTCCGAGGAGTACTCGCTTCGGCAATGCGACTGCACGGCGATCCGCCAGATTCGGGAAGGAGAGGCTCTTGAGATTCCAAAAGTTGACGGCAAACTCACGGCGTCGGATGTCTGCGAGCGCCGCATGGACCTGATCCCTGCGCTCGGCTCGGCTGCGGCCGCCGAAGAGCGAATGTTGGTGCAACCCAAGCATGAGTTGCGGCGGTGCACCAAGTGCATCCTGCCGCACACCATGCCTTTCATCTCGTTCGACGAGAGCGGCGTGTGCAACTACTGTCGGCATTACCGACCTCGGAACATCCCGCGACCCAAGGAGGAGTTGTTTCGCCTGGTCGAGTCGTATCGCCGGCCCAGCGGTACGGAATGCATCGTGCCGTTCTCTGGCGGTCGGGACAGCTGTTACGGGCTGCACCTGATCGTGAATGAGCTCAAGTTGCGCCCGGTGACCTACACCTATGACTGGGGGATGGTGACGGATCTGGGCCGCCGCAACATCAGCAGGATGTGCGGAGAGCTGGGCGTGGAGAACATCATCGTGGCGGAGGACATCGCCAAGAAGCGGGAGTACATTCGGATGAACCTTAAGGCGTGGCTTCGGTCGCCGCACTTGGGCATGGTGAGCATCCTCACGGCTGGTGACAAGCACTTCTTCAGGTATGTCGAAACTGTCAAACAGCAGACGGGGGTCAAGCTCAACCTGTGGGGCGTGAATCCCCTTGAAGTGACGCACTTCAAAGCAGGGTTCCTTGGGATTCCCCCGAACTTCGAGGAGAAGCGGGTCTACACCCACGGCGTCATGAAGCAGTTGCGGTATCAGTGGCTGCGTCTGAAAGCCATGCTTCGAAGTCCGGGCTACTTCAATCGATCGATGTGGGACACCTTCTCCGGCGAGTACTACCGAAGTTTCACCGCGAAGGACGATTACTTTCACATCTTTGACTATTGGCGATGGGATGAGCGAGTCGTGGACGACACCTTGTCCCGCTACGATTGGGAGAAGGCGCCTGACACGAAAACCACCTGGCGCATCGGCGACGGAACCGCAGCCTTCTACAATTACATCTACTACACGGTCGCTGGGTTCTCAGAGCATGACACCTTCAGAAGCAACCAGATTCGAGAAGGTGATCTGACACGCGACGAGGCGCTTCGGCTGGTGGAAGACGAGAATCTGCCGCGTTATCCGAACATCAAGTGGTACCTTGACGCAGTGGGGCTTGATTTTTCATCGACGATTGACACGGTCAACTCGATCCCCCGTCTTCACCTAGTTCCTAGCGGCCGTTAGGGCCGAGCGGCGATATGAGGAGCTGCAAAAAGATTTGCTGATTCGGAGTATCGCCATCCTCGCGTTTGGTGCTGGGCTAGCGCAGGCGATTACCTTTGCCGCTCTGCCGCTTCTTACGCGACTTTTCGAGCCCTCGGAGTTTGCGGTGCTGACGGTGTTTGTCACGCTTGTTAGCGCCGTTTTGCCCTTTGTCTGCGGGAAGTATGAGACTGCAATTGTCGTTGCACAAAGTGAGCATCAGGCACGGGATTTGGCCACACTCTGTATCTGGATTTCAGGGGCTCTGTCATTGGGGCTGACTTGTGCGGCAGTCGTGTTTGAACGCCCCTTCAACAACTGGATTGGATGTCCGCAGCTGGGCGGCTGGCTGGCTGTAGCTCCAGTCGTGGTCTGGTTGGGTGCGGTGACAGCGGCCTGTGCGCATCTCGCGAACCGACGTGCAGCATTTGGATGGATCGCGAGCTCCAACATCCTGCAGGCGACAAGTGCAGCCACAGTCAGCTTGTTGATGGGACTATCTGGCACGGGAGCGGTTGGGTTGCTGGCGGCAAATCTTGTGTCGGTCGCTTTCAGCACGGGCCTGCTCGTAACTTTGACCCGCCCCGATCTTTCTCAGTGGTACCTGCTGAGGCGAGAATCCCTGCGGGAGATTGCTCATCGCTATCGGGATTTTCCTCTCTACAACGCGTCAAGTTCCATCCTTAATGCAGTGGCGTTGGCTTTGCCTGTCTTTTGCCTCTCGCGCCTCTGTGACGCTGACACGGTTGGTTTCTTCGGTCTCGCCGTACGCGTTGGATGGGCCCCCTTGTCCCTTCTATCTAGCGCCGTTTCCCAAGTACACCTCAACAGAGTCTCCGAGCTCGTGAGGTCCGGACATGGAGTGGTTTCCTATCTGATGTGCGTGTTGGCGGCCTTGCTTGGCATCACGTTGGTACCGACCCTTCTCATGCTCGGGTGGGGCCCCTACATCTTCGCAGTGGTTTTCGGGCCGAGTTGGCAGGCCGCTGGCGAGTACCTCGCCATCATGATGCCTGCGATCGCAATACAGTTCATCGCTTCGACGCTTAGTCCGACATGCTGTGCGACGGGGAATAATCGTCTTGCAGCCGCTTGGAAGGTTCTGGCATTCCTCATCACGGTCATCTTCTTTGTCTTTATTGCGCCAGGTCGCGATGCGCGAGTGATTTTACGTCTCTTTGCTTGGACGAACGGTCTTCTCTATCTCTCATACCTTGGCGTGATCATTTACTCTGCGCATCACCCTGTAGGTCGCTTTAGCAAGACTTAACTCATTATTGGTGCGTCGATTTTGAAGCGTTTAGTTCTCAGCTGGCGACGCTGCGGGGAACTGACGGGGTCGCCCTGTGATCGGTCCATGCCGTACGAGCATCGGTGTACGCCAGATGCCTCTCGCATGCATGGAGGCAGTACCGAGCTCGTTCTCTCATTTTCGTTGGACCGATGAGACCGACCCCGCCGCCTTCACTAGGACGACGGCTTCACTTGTCGAGTGCTGCGTTCGTCCTGCCATGCACTTCAATCTGCGCGGTCGAGATCAGGCCACAGATTTCGCCTGCGACTCCCTCGCCCCATTTCACCCGGTTTAACTCAGTAACACGGCCGAAGCTGCCAATCCCTGAAGCGACCAATTCGCCATCTTGTTCCACCTCGGCACGTCCCTGCCAGATTCGGAAAACGAAACTCGTTTTGGATTTCCAGCGCAGCGCCCAATCCAGTTGGTTGTGAGCCGGACATCGGGCGACCATGCCGTATTCCTGGGCTCGCTCCCCGATTATCTCAGTGGTTTCCGCGTTTCCGCCCTTGTTCATGGTTGATAGAAATGTGCTTCCTTGGAAGGTGACGATCGAGTTGATTCGCTGTCCCCAGGCATTGCGCTCGATGTTTGCCGCCGAGCATTCCTGCCAGTAGGGGCACTCCTCGTCCGCAACCGGCGGAGCCGTGAAAGCTCGCGACCAGAGGCTCCATCGTTTTCCGTCGAACTTGAACACCTGGCCCCAGGGCCACACGCCGGCAAGCAGCTGCCCGCGCAGGAACCCCATGCTCTGCAGCTCCCAGGACCACGCGGAAGTCAAAGGTAGATCAGGTCCCCACCTTTCCACGACCCTTCCATCAGTCGAGTAGCACTGTCCTTGGGGGTACTGCCCAATCAGCAACCTACCGCGATACCGCACCATGACGTAGCCCTGCCAGCTCTCCGTACCTCGATGCTCATAAATGCAGTCCATACCCGATGGCCCGATGGAATAGACACGCTTGGTTGAATTGGTGGCGAAGACCAGTCGATCACCGATGCTTCCGAAGCATAGCGGGTAGTCGATCGGCAGGGTTTCGGTCAAGAACGCCTTCGTGCGATCGACTGTCGGCTCTCCCGGGGACCATCGAAATGCGAGAACTTGTGATTGGACGCCGGAGTCCGTGTCTCCGTAGCGGTACGCCAGTAACTTCCCGCCCGAGTAATAGTAGAAGTACTTCGCCGCATCATTGGGTTCCGGGGCGAAGACGAGGGTGTTTCCCCATGAGACTCCACGATGGGAGGCGGTCATCAGCTGTCCCTGAATGGGCAGGGCCCAGGCGAATCCCTCCTGTGACAATTCACACCCTTCGGGGACGGGGATCCACTGGCCATCCTTGAATTCCCGTGTCTCCGAATCCAGTTGTGGTCTTACGACCGCGAAGAGGCGGTCTTGCAGCGTGTATAGGGTGCCAGCCGGCTTGTTTGGGAACGGCCTGCCGAGCCTCTCCAACTTGACGGACTCCGATTCCGCCGGTTCGACAAAAAAGACGGCGCGGCGGCCCTCGCTTCGATGGAACAGTGATGATGATTCTGGGACATAGGCTCCGGCAATGGGGTGGCCCGCCGCATCGAGCATCTCGAACATGGACCCGAAGGGTTGGGCGACGTCATCCGCCAACCGCACCTCCATCCGAATGACGCAGATGGGGCGATCCTCCCCGTGAAGCTGGTGCTCGTCAGCCGGAAACAGAACGGCAAAAGTGACTGCAGCGTAGATGATGAGTGAAATCGACATCTGGGCTCGGGTTGGTTAACGTACTTCGAGAAGGGCCTCGGCGGATGTCTGCCGTGGGACTCGTGCCGACGGCGCCTTGGGCCACTCCCTGTGTGTCATCAAGGGTAACCTTCCGCAGGCGGGCCGATCCGAACTCGTCAAGGTGAATCGACTGTTGCTTGATGCCACACTTCGCTCTCGTTCTTTACGGCCCCGCCGGGTTCAGCGGTAGTGTCTTGGCCCCTCAGAGCCACGAGCATGCTTTCGAGTGAATTGCGCGGATCGTGGACGAGCAGTGGTGCCAGATCTTCGATCGTCACCACGACCGCACCGTACACGGAGATCCCTTTAAGACTGCTCTCAGGGGCCCTTGATGCGGACTGCTCTCAGGCCAGGCCGGCGAGCCCAGTCCGTCAGAGGGTGAGTGTTGGCCTCCACCAGCAGCATCCGGAACAGCGGTAGCGCAATGCTCTCCGCGGTCAAGATTTGTGTCGTGATGACTGTCCTTCTGGTCGTGACTGCGGTGATTCCGGCGATCGGTGTGATGATTGGCTACCAACCGATGGGGGTGATGCGGGGTCAACAGCATGCCCCCAGCGTCTTGCTCGCTGCAGTTGCATTCATCATGGGCCTCTGGGTGGGAGGCATGGCCTTGCCTGTTGATCGGATCACCGCCCACCAAGTTCCGCCCCGAACGGCCGATCGGTCGCTGTCACAGCTAGCGGTGTTGGCAGCCGTCCTCATGTGCTTTTTGATCGCAAGTGGGGCGCCACCGGTGCTCCTGGGTGCGTTTGATGGGTCGACGTCGCATGATTTGGTGGTCGCGCGTGAAGAGATCGCCAAGCTCAATCCGAACAAACTGCAAGTCCGCACTATCAGCTTCTTGCGCGACATGGTCGGGCCCATGCTGCTGATTCCCGCGATTGCGTACTACCGACTCGGCTACCTGGGAAAGACCAAGCTCTTGATTTCGATCGCTCTGTCAGTGGTGGCGCTGGTGTGGACGGCGCAAAAGTCGCCCCTCGCCACGGCTTTGTTGTCGACGATGGTCTGGTTTTCCTGGTCACGAGGGAGTTTTGCCCGCACAGCGTGGTGGTGGATTTTTCTCTCCGTCATTGCCGTAGTTGCGGCGTCCATGATTACGCAGCCAGACCTCTGGATGAACGCATCATCCCCTGCCGAGTACACCTCCCGCCTGTTGGGCGGGGTATTCGAGCGCGTGATGGTGACACCGTTCGAAGTCACATGCACTTACGTGCACGCGGCAGAACTGGGAGAGATTGGCTGGCGGAATGCCATCCCGTTTTATGCATTCATCTGGCAGCCCTGCGATGAGACTGCCGATGCCATCGTGGGCCAGCAATACTTCTCAGGCGGATACGATTCGACTCTTTCTGGAGCGCTTTGCTTTGGATATCCATACGTCATCGGCGGGCTTCCCCTGTGCCTCGTCTGTGGCTTCATGGTGGTCCCTGCTCTCGCGGTAAGCACGCGTATCGTGAAGACGGCGGGACTTTCCTGGGTTCAGTTGCTCTACTCGACGTATCTGACGACCCTTGTCATCGATGGCGTCCAAGGGAACTTGTTGCAATATCTTCTCAATAATGTGTTCGTGGCGAGCGGCGTCGCTATCGCTGGCCCGCTCTTCATCTCGGTATGGCAGATCTGGGTGCGGGGGCAAGGGGCGGGCGGGGCCTCCAAGTAGATCCCGTGTGCAAGAGCCACAGCTCGCTGGATGCATTCGCTTTCAGCCCCGCCCTCGACAGAATCCAAGCAATGCAGCTCTCCGTGTCGCTTCGCACTAGTTCGTTGCAATAGGTCGGGCGTTGGCGTCCGCCCGCTGCGGAACGAGGACAGAGGCGGCTCTGCATCTCGCGCACCACTTGCCCTCCTGCCTGAAGATGGGATGGCTGTGAACTTGAGGACCGCGGCGTCTACACAAGAGCTGGGTCCGGGCGGATGGTCCAGTGGCCCACGTTCAGCGGGAGCGTCGTCGCCGACCCGACATCAACGTCGCCACCATCGCGCTGGAGAGAGCAGCGGGTGAGGGCACCGTAACGGCCACGCTGAAGTTTGCGAACTGCGATTGGTTCGGGCCGCCTCCTCCGTTGCGCTGGAAGAAGCCGAAGTAAATCGGAGCAGCGCCTGCCGAAAAGTCTGGGGCAGGCATGGACGAAGTCCCGGCGAGAAGTGTGGACCACCCGGAATACGAGTACGTCGTCCACGTCGAGGAGTTCACGTTGGGCGACGTCTGGTAGCCGGCCCAGACCGTGGAACCTTGGCGCAGCGCGGGTCCCACGCCAGAGAAGGCTCTCGTGATCCAGCGCGAGTCGAAGGAGAGGGTGACGCCACCGGGAGTGCCTGGCGCGGATGATGGGTTGTAGGAAAATCCCTCGAAGATGCTCACGGTCCAAGTGTCATCGGGCCCACCCGGGTTCACTGTGCTCGTCCACGCGTTCACACCAGCTCCGTAGCCTCCGACATCCTGGGTCGCCGAACCGCTCTGAGTCGGATTGTTGCCCTTGACGGTCACCGTCCACGACCTGGGCGCAAACACGCTGTCGCTGCCCGAGTAGGTTTGGGCGTGCGCCGTAGAAGTTACGACAGGCATCGCAAGGGCCAAGAGCACAGCGGATCGACCCGGGGTGGCGAGAAATGGAGAGGTGTTCATTGGTGGAGAAGGGGTGGCCAACACTGAACCGCCCGGCTTGTCCTGAGCCGAGACACCCTTATCACACCCAAGCAGTGGATAGTATTACACCAAGTTCGTCGGTCGTCAAGTTTGGTGCTTCCAGAGCGCCTGGCTTCCCGAGATACGCTAATAATGTTGCCGTCCAAACTATCCTGGCGAGTGATGGTGTGGGCTCGGCCTCGAGTGCCTTGGAGGTTCGTGACGGCGATTTCTCTCGGCTGGCGTGAGCTACCCTACCCGTAGATGACGAAGTTTGCCCTCATCGGTGCGGCCGGGTTTATCGCCCCTCGCCACCTTCGGGCCATCAA
>Ga0169931_10003452_pt1 | contig 25032 bp, 22 predicted proteins | sample Kivu_15m_20L_FD_129675 | JGI IMG/M metagenome (GOLD analysis project Ga0169931, IMG submission 129675) | Freshwater microbial communities from Lake Kivu, Western Province, Rwanda to study Microbial Dark Matter (Phase II) - Kivu_15m_20L... | ecosystem: Environmental > Aquatic > Freshwater > Lake...
CATCCTGCAGCTGCCGGCGGCGGCTCCGGCTGGCTCGCGCTGCTCCACGAAGTGGTCTTCGGCAAGGCGATCGTGCTGCTGCTGGGCGGGATCGCGATCGGCTGGATCGTCGGCCCGCAGGCGCTCGCGCCGCTCGACCCGGTGTTCGTCGGGCTGTTCAAGGGCGTGCTCGCGCTGTTTCTGCTCGAACTCGGTCTGGTGGCAGGCGGACGTCTGCACGACCTGCGACGCGCAGGCCCGCGGCTGCTCGCCTTCGGGCTGCTCGCCCCGCCGGTGCTCGGCGTCGTCGGCGCTCTCGTCGGCGCAGGGCTCGGGCTGTCCGCCTCCGGCATTGCGACGCTCGCGACGCTCGCAGCCAGCGCGTCCTACATCGCGGCGCCCACCGCGATGCGGATCGCGGTCCCGCAGGCCAACCCGTCGCTGTCGATCGGGCTGGCGCTCGGGGTGACCTTCCCGTTCAACGTACTGATCGGCATCCCGTTCTACGTCGAGCTCGGGCGCCGTCTGGCCCTGTGACCCGCGCGAGGTGGAGACATGCAGACCCACGACCGCAAGCTGCTGACGATCATCACCGAGGCGGCCATCGAACGCCCGCTGATCGCCGACTGCCGGCGCTTCGGCGCCCATGGCTACACCGTGCTCGACGTGCGAGGCGGCGGTCTGCACGGCGAGCGCGAGGGGGCCTGGGAGGCCGACCGTTCGATCGAGATGCAGGTGGTCTGTGCCGCGGACGTCGCCGCCCGCATCGCCGAGCACGTGCTGCAGGTGTATGCGCCGAACTACGCGGTGTCGCTGGTGCTCGCGGACGTTCAGGTGTTCCGGGCCCAGAAGTTCTGACCCCGATCGAGCGTCGCCGCGGGCCGTCGCTCAGGCGGCCGGAGAGTCCGCCTGCGCCGCGTGGTCGGCCTCGGGCACGGGCGAGAACGGGTCGAATCCCGGCAGCGCGATCAGGTCGGTGACGCCGGGGTCGACGCCGGCCTGGAACAGCAGCGCCGTCACCTGACCTCGGTGGTGCGTCTGGTGGTTGAAGAAGTGCGACAGCAGCGGTCCCAGCTGACGCTGCCGCGCGTTGCCGGTGAGCGTCCGGTAGGCGAGCACACGGTCCAGGTCGGTGAAGATCAGTTCGTCGCACCAGTCGACGATCAGGCCGTCGAGCCGATCGCGCAGCGTCGAGTACGACGCGAGGTCGATGGCGAGCGTCTCGCGCAGGAACGCCGGCCGCGGCAGCCAGGCGAGCGCCGCGCGCAGGGTGCCCCAGTGCCCGGGATGCTCGAAGCGCCGAAGCCACAGGCTGTCGGCGACCGCGAGGTGGTTCAGCGTGCCGAGCACCGACCCGAAGAACGCGCCGCGCTCGAGCGTCAGCGCGTCCGCGGGCAGGGCGCCGCAGGCCGAGACCAGTCTGCGGTTCATCCACCGGTTGTAGTCGGCCATCAGCCGAACGTGTCGCAGGGCGTCCATGGGTGCCGCGATTGTCTCAGGATTCCTGCTTCAGGGCGGGGAACAGGATGACGTCGCGGATGCTCGGGCTGTCGGTCAGCAGCATCGCCAGGCGGTCGATGCCGATGCCGCAGCCACCGGTGGGCGGCATGCCGCACTCGAGCGCGCGCACGTAGTCGGCGTCGTAGTACATCGCCTCGTCGTCGCCCGCCTCGCGCGCCTCGACCTGCGCGCGGAACCGGGCGGCCTGGTCCTCGGGGTCGTTGAGCTCGGAGAACCCGTTGGCGATCTCGCGTCCGGTGATGAACAGCTCGAACCGCTCGGTGACTCCGGGCCGCGCATCCGAGGCGCGCGCCAGCGGCGACACCTCGATCGGGTAGTCGACGATGAAGGTCGGGGCCCACAGCGACGCCTCGGCCACCTCCTCGAACAGTGCGAGCTGCAGTGCGCCGACGCCGGCGTTGCGGTGACGCGCGTCGTTCACGTCGACCCCGAGGCGGGCGAGCTCGCCGCGCAGCCAGAGCGGGTCCTCCAGCGGTCGGTCCGCGTAGCCGGGCGCCTGGGCGGCGATCGCCTGGGCGATCGTCATGCGCGCGAACGGCGCGCCCAGATCCACCGTGCGGCCCTGGTACGTGACCGTGGTGCCGCCGGTGGCGGCGAGCGCGGCCTCGCGGATGATCCGTTCGGTGAACGTCATCATCCAGCGATAGTCGGTGAAGGCCGCGTAGAACTCCATCATCGTGAACTCGGGGTTGTGCCTCGGACTGATCCCTTCGTTGCGGAAGCTGCGATTGATCTCGAAGACCCGCTCGAAGCCACCCACGACCAGCCTCTTCAGGTACAGCTCCGGGGCGATCCTCAGATACATCGGCCGGTCGAGCGCGTTGTGGTGGGTGACGAACGGTCGCGCCGCCGCGCCGCCCGGGATCGGCTGCAGCATCGGGGTCTCGACCTCGAGGAAGCCCGCGTCGGTCAGCGTGCGGCGGACCGACGCGACGATCGCGCTGCGCCGCCGGAAGGTGTCGCGCGCGCGGTCGTCGACGATCAGGTGCACGTGGCGCTGCCGGTAACGGATCTCCGGATCGGCGATCCCATGGAACTTGTCGGGCAGCGGGCGCAGGGCCTTCGCGACCAGCCGCAGCCGCGAGACGCGGACCGACAGTTCCCCCTTCATCGTGCGGAACAGCGTGCCCTCGGCAGCAACCAGGTCGCCCAGGTCCCAGTGCTTGAACGCCTCGTGCGCGGCCGCACCCGCGGCCTCGTCGCCGACCCACAGCTGGATCCGTCCGGTGGCGTCCTGCAGCGTCGCAAAGCTCGCCTTGCCCTGGACCCGCTTGAGCATCATCCGGCCGGCGACCGACACCTGGACCGCCGCGCGCTCCAGGTCCTCGCGGCTCGCGTCGCGGTGTGCGTCGAGCAGCGCGCCCGCACGGTCGGCCGGCGCCACGTCGTTCGGGAACGCGGGCCCGTCCGCGCGCAGCCGCGCGAGCTTCGCCCGCCGCTCGGCGAGCACCCGGTTCTCGTCCTCGGCGGGGTCGTGCTCCGGCGGGATGCCGGCGTCGGCGTCGTGCATGGTGGTCTCGGTGGCGGGCTGCGTGCGGCGTGCGGGCCGGCGGGTCAGACGCCCTGCTTGAGGCTGGCGGTGATGAAGGTGTCGAGATCGCCGTCGAGGACCGACTTGGTGTTGCTGATCTCGACGTTCGTGCGCAGGTCCTTGATCAGCGACTTGTCGAGAATGTACGAGCGGATCTGATGGCCCCACCCGATGTCGGTCTTGGACGCCTCGACCTTGTCCTGTTCGGCGCGCCGCTTGCGCAATTCGTGCTCGTACAGCCGTGAGCGCAGCATCGTCATCGCCTCGTCCTTGTTGCGGTGCTGCGAGCGGTCGTTCTGGCACTGCACGACGATGTTGGTCGGCAGGTGCGTGATCCGGACCGCGGACTCGGTCTTGTTCACGTGCTGCCCGCCCGCGCCGGAGGCGCGAAACACGTCGATGCGCAGGTCCGCCGGGTTGATCTCGATGTGGATCGAGTTGTCCACCTCCGGATACACGTACACCGACGCGAACGAGGTCTGACGGATGTCGCCCGCGCCGAACGGGGACTTGCGCACCAGCCGGTGCACGCCGGTCTCGGTTCGCAGGTGGCCGTACGCGTACTCGCCGTCGACGCGGATCGTGGCGCCCTTGATGCCCGCGGTCTCGCCCGGCGACTCCTCGAGCACCTCGGCCTGGAAGCCCTTGCGCTCGCAGTAGCGCAGGTACTGGCGCAGCAGCATCTGCGCCCAGTCCTGCGCCTCGGTCCCGCCCGCGCCCGACTGGATCTCGACGAAGCAGTTCGAACCGTCGGCCTCGTTGGAGAACATCCTGCGGAACTCGAGCGCCTCGATCCGCTCCTGCAGACTGCCGACGTCCACCTCGACCGCGGCGAGCGTATCGTCGTCCGACTCCTCGCGGGCGATGGCGAACAGGTCCCGCGCATCGTTCAGGCCGGTGTCGATCGAGGCGATGCCGGCCACGACGGTCTCGAGCGACTTCTTCTCGCGGCCCAGATCCTGCGCCCGCTGGGGGTCGTTCCAGACGTCCGGAGCCTCGAGCCGGGCGGCGACCTCCTCGAGCCGTTCGCGCTTCAGATCGTAGTCAAAGGTACCTCCGCAGCTCGCCCAGGCGGCGGCTCAGGTCCTCGATCAGGGTCTCGATCTGGTTCAGGCGTTCGGCATCCATCGGCGGCTCGGTCGGTGCGTGCGGGTCAACCCGCCATTCTAGCGGAGCGTCCGCGCCCGCCTGTTCAGCGCGCCGGGTCGTCGACGACGTGGCGCACCACCAGCGACACGGCGTCGCCGCCGCGCCACTCGTCGCGCTGCAGCTGGTAGGCGAGCAGCGCCTGCGGCGGCAGCGGGTCGGTCCGGCCGAATGCGATCGCCGACAGCCGGCGGTCGCCGAGCCGCAGATTGAGCTTCAGGTGGCGGTCCTTGACGAGCCGCTGACCCAACACGCCGAACCGGTCGGCGAACAGGGGGGCTGGAAAGCCCTGGCCCCAGACCTCGTGATCGATCTCGGCGACCGTCGCAGGGTGCAGGTCGTCGGTCGCGAGGGGGCCGTCGGTCTCCAGCACCGGCGCGAAGCAGGTCGCGTCGGCGAGCTCGCCGCACGCGGTCTCGAACGCGTCGGCGAACCGCGGCAGGTCGGCCTCGGCGATCGTGAGACCGGCCGCCATCGCATGACCGCCGAAGCGGATCAGCACGCCGGGCAGCCGCTTGTCGACCCGGTCCAGCGCATCGCGCAGGTGCAGCCCCGGGATCGACCGGCCCGAGCCCTTCAGGCGGGCGGGGGACCGCTCGTCGCGGGCCAGCGCGACCGTCGGCCTCGCGAAGCGCTCCTTCAGGCGCGAGGCGATCAGGCCGACCACACCCTGGTGCCAGTGCGGGCGGAACGCGATCAGCGCACGACGCGCCGGGTCGGGCTCGCCGACCTCGGCAAGCGCCTCGTCGTGCATGTCCGCCTCGATATCCCGCCGCTCGCGGTTGATCGCGTCCAGCCGCAGTGCGAGACCGTCGGCGACGCCGTGATCGTCGGCGAGCAGGCACTCCACACCGAGCGACATGTCGGAGAGGCGCCCGGCCGCGTTGATCCGAGGGCCGAGCGCAAAGCCCAGGTCGAGGCTGCCGGACGCACGCGGCTCGCGGCCGGCGAGCCGCAGCAGCGCCATCATTCCGGGACGGGCCCGGCCGGCGCGCAGGCGCTTCAGTCCGGCGGCCACCAGCAGACGGTTGTTGCGGTCCAGCGGGACCACGTCGGCCACGGTGCCGAGCGCGACCAGGTCGAGCAGTTCGCCGAGGTTCGGTTCGGCCCGCCCGGCGAACGCACCCCGCTCGCGCAACTCGGCGCGCAGCGCGAGCAGCAGGTAGAACATCACGCCGACGCCCGCGAGGTGCTTGCTCGGGAATCCGCACCCGGGCAGGTTCGGATCGACGATCGCATCCGCCTCGGGCAGGGTCGCGCCGGGCAGGTGGTGATCGGTCACGACGACCCGCAGGCCCGCCGCGCGGGCGCGGGCGACGCCGGCCACGCTCGCGATGCCGTTGTCGACCGTGATGAGCACGTCGGGGCGTCCGAGCCTGGGGTGCGCGAGCGCCGCCTCGACGATCTCGGGGGTGAGTCCGTAGCCGTCCTCGAAGCGGTTGGGCACGAGGTAGTCGACCACCGCGCCGAGTGAGCGCAGACCGAGCACCCCGACCGCGATGCCGGTGGCGCCGTCGCAGTCGTAGTCGCCCACCACCAGCAGCCGGCGCCCGGCGCCGATCGCGTCGGCGAGCAGCCGCGCGGCCGGCGCCACGCCGGTCATCAGCGAGGGCGGCAGCAGATCCGCCGGGGTGCCACCGATGTCCTCGGCACCGCGTACGCCGCGTGCCGCATACAGGCGCGCCATCAGCGGCGAGACGCCGGCAGCGGTCAGCCGCGCGAGCGCGCGCGGATCGACCGCGCGGATCGCGAGGCGGGTCGGTCGGGTCATCGCGGCCCGATCCCGGCCGTGCCGAGGGGCTCGGTGAGCCACGCCCCCGGGTCTGCCCGCCGCCAGAACCGCCAGTCCGCCCGCGGTGCGACCCGCAGCGTCCGCCAGCCGAGCTCGCCGGCGAGAACGATCCGCGCTCCGGCGTCCCACGGCCGCGTGCCGGCGCCGATCGGGGCGAACCAGGCGGCGTCGGCCGCGCGCCACGCATCGCTCCAGCGCCGCGGATCACCCTCCAGACGGGCGTCCAGCAGCGTCGTGTCCAGCACCAGCGGCGCCCCATCGAGTTCGATCCGCGTGCCGCCCGGCAGCCGACCGTCGCGATCCAGAGCCCGTGCGAGCGCTCCCGCCGCGGCGGGTATCACCGGCGGCACCCGGCCGTCGATCCACAGTCCGTTGACCGGCGGTCTGTCCGTCGCTTCACGGCGCAGGTTGACCGGGTGCTCGAACCAGGTCATCTGCACCTCGTTCAGCAGCCGCCTCCAGCGGCGCGCATCCTCGCCGGTCGGCATCCACGCCGAGACGTTGCGGCCCAACGCGCCGATCAGTGAGCGCGTGCGCAGTCCGAGCGGCCGCGACGGGTCGGTCTCGCGCAGGTACCAGCGCGGGCCCGTGGCGATCAGCGCGAGACCGTCGTCGGCGAACAGCGGCGCGACCGCCGCGGCGAGCTCGAGCGCGTCCGCCGCGGCGAGTTCGAGCCGGGCCGGATCGGTGAGCACCAGGTGGTCGCGGCCGAGGTGCAGGTGCACCGGGTCCAGCCGCCAGTGCGCGCCGGCCACGCGGTCGGCCTGCGCGGTGCAGGCGGCGATGGCGTCGTCCCGCGCCAGCCCCAGGTGCGCGTGCAGCCAGCGCACGTGACCCGGCTCGAACGGTGGCGGGCCGTCGGGCGGACCGTGCTCGCAGGCGACGATCCGGCGGACCAGACGGGCGAGTGCTGGGCCCACGGGCGGCGTGGACGGCGGGCCGGCCTCCGACCCGGTCCTGGCGGCGAGCGCACCCGGGAGCAGCAGCGTGGCCGGGCCGGACATCAGGCGGGCGGGCGCGCGCGGCGGGCGCACGGGCGCGGGTTCGGCATGCATCCGATGATACCGGGACGCCGCGGCCCGGCCGCCCGTTCGGGATGTGGCACACTGCGCCGTCGCACGTGGCGCCCGGCCGCGCGCGGGCTCCGCTCCCGCTGCCCCACCGTCGTGAATCCTCCGTTCGAGCTGTTCGTCGGGCTCCGGTATACCCGCAGTCGCCGGCATGCGGGCCGCCGCAATGGCTTCGTCTCCTTCATCTCGGCGCTGTCGATGGCCGGCATCGCGCTCGGCGTGGCCGCACTGATCGTCGTGCTGTCGGTGATGAACGGATTCCAGAAGGAGGTACGCGACCGCATGCTGTCGGTGCTCTCGCACATCGAGGTGATCGCCACGCAGGCGCCGATGCGCGACTGGCGCGGCGTGCTCGAGCAGGTCCGGGCGAACCCGGCGGTGGTCGCCGGTGCGCCGTACGTGTCGGGTCAGGCGATGCTCACCCGCGACGACAGCGTGCGGGGCGTGCTCGTGCGCGGCATCGACCCGGTGCTCGAGCCCCGTGTGTCCGATCTGGGTACCCAGGTGGTCCGCGGCCGGCTCGACGCGCTCGTGCCCGGGGAGTTCGGCATCGCGATCGGCCGGGTGCTGGCCCGTCAGATCGGCGTGGAAGTCGGCGACCGGCTCGCGCTGGTCGCACCGCAGGGCACGGTCACGCCGGCAGGCGTCGTGCCGCGAGTGCGCCAGTTCACGGTGGTCGCGATCTTCGAGTCCGGGCACTACGAGTATGACGGCACGCTGGTGCTGACCGCACTGGACGACGCAGCGAGGCTGTTCCGGGTCGACGGTGTCTCGGGCGTGCGTCTGCGCACAGCCGACATGCAGCAGGCACCCCGGGTCGCGGCCGAGCTCGCCCGGGCGCTGCCGCCCGAGCTCTACCCGCGCGACTGGTCGCGTGAGAACCGCAACTGGTTCGCCGCGGTGCAGATCGAGAAGCGGATGATGTTCATCATCCTCACGCTGATCGTCGCGGTCGCGGCGTTCAACCTCGTGTCGATGCTCGTGATGACGGTCACGGACAAGCGCGGCGACATCGCGATCCTGAGGACGCTCGGCGCGTCGCCGGGTTCGATCATGGCGATCTTCGTCGTTCAGGGGGCGCTGGTCGGGCTGCTCGGCGCGCTGCTCGGCGTGACGCTGGGCACCCTGCTGGCGCTCAACGTCGGCGACGTGGTTGCGTTCGTCGAGCGGCTGTTCGGGTTCCAGGTGCTGCCCTCGGGGGTCTACTTCATCAACTACCTGCCGAGCGACCTGCACGCCCGCGACGTGGCGACGATCGGTGCGGTGTCGTGTGCGCTGGCGTTCGTGGCGACGCTCTACCCGAGCCTGCGGGCCGCGCAGGTCCGGCCGGCCGAGGCGCTGCGGCATGAGTGAGCTCGCGGCGCCGAGGACCGTGGCCGCACCGGCGGCGGACGCACCGCCACCGGTGCTCGCGTGCCGGGGGCTCGCGCGGCACTACGATCAGGGGCCGCCGCGGATCCAGGTACTCGACGGCGTCGACCTGCAGATCGCACGCGGTGAGCGGGTCGCCATCGTGGGCGCCTCCGGCTCGGGCAAGAGCACGCTGCTGCAGCTGCTCGGCGGCCTCGATGCGCCGAACGCCGGCGAGGTCTGGCTGTGCGGGCGGCGTCTGGATGCGATGACCGAGCCGCAGCGAGGCGAGGCCCGCAACCGGCTGCTCGGGTTCGTCTACCAGTTCCACCACCTGCTGGCGGAGTTCACCGCGCTCGAGAACGTCGCGATGCCGCTGCGCATCCGGCGCGAGCCAGCCGCGCAGGCCGCGCGTCGGGCGGCGTCGGTGCTCGGCGAGGTGGGGCTGGCCGAGCGGCTGGATCACCTGCCGGCCCAGCTGTCCGGCGGCGAGCGGCAGCGCGTCGCACTCGCGCGGGCGCTGGTCACCGAGCCGGTCTGCGTGCTCGCGGACGAGCCCACCGGCAACCTCGATCGGGCCACCGCGCGGCAGATGTTCGAGCTGCTCGAGCGGCTTGGCCGCGACCACGGTACGGCGTTCATCGTGGTCACCCACGACCTGGAGCTCGCCGCACGGGCCGATCGCGTGCTCGCGCTGCGCGAGGGACGGCTCGGGCCGGCCTGAGGCGGCTCCGATGCTGGTCGACACGCACTGTCACCTGGATGCCGAGGAGTTCGACGCGGACCGGGACGCGCTGGTCTCGGCTGCGGGCGAGGCGGGCGTGACGCGCATCGTCGTGCCGGCGGTGTGCGCCGCGAACTTCGAGACGGTGCGCGCGCTCGCGACGCGTCACGACTCGGTGCGATACGCGCTCGGCATCCATCCGATGTACGTCGACCAGGCCGAAGCAGCCGACCTCGCGCGCCTGCGCGACGCGGTCTGCGCGGCACTCGCGGATCCGCGGTTCGTCGCGGTGGGCGAGATCGGGCTCGATCACTTCGTCCCGGGCCTCGATCGGGACCGCCAGCGGCACTTCCTGATCGAACAGCTGCGCATCGCGCGCGACTTCGACCTGCCGGTGATCCTGCACGTGCGGCGCGCGCAGGACGCGGTGCTCGCCGAGCTGCGCCGCTGGCGGCCACGCTCGGGCATCGCGCACGCGTTCAACGGCAGCGAGCAGCAGGCCCGCGCCTTCGTCGGGCTGGGCTGTGCGCTCGGTTTCGGCGGCGCGATGACCTTCGATCGTGCGCTGCAGATCCGACGGCTCGCAGCGACGCTGCCGCTCGAGGCGATCGTGCTGGAGACCGACGCGCCCGACATCCCGCCGGCGTGGGTTGCGCCCGGGCGCAACCGTCCGCAGGAGCTCGCGGGGATCGCCGCTGCGCTCGCCGCGCTGCGCGAGCTCGGGCTCGACGCGGTGGTGCGCACGACCGGGGCGACCGCAGCCCGCGTGCTGCCGCGGCTGGATCCAAGCGGCCCGGCGGGGCCGACGCCGGCCGCCCGCTGACCCCGAGACCGGCCCCGTCGCTCGGTTGCACGACCGGCGCAGGCAGCGCGGTCGGTTCGACGACCTAGGCCGATCGCCCGATGACGCGGCCACCATGCGGCCGCAGCATCGGATCGATGGAACGGGTTGCCGCGCCGGTGCCGGTCGCCGCAGTGGCGATCTCGGCGACGCTCGTCGTGCAGTCGCTGCCGGCACTGCCCGGCGCGTCGGTCTGGGCCGCGCTCGGCGCACTTGCGGTGCTGGCCTCGGTCGCTGCGGTCGCCGTGGGGCGAGTGCAGGGCGTTTCGCCGGTGCTGTCCGGCGCCCTCGCGCTGGCAGCGCTCGCCGCCGCCGCCGCCGCTGCCGCGGGAGCGACCGCAGCCGACCGCATGGCGCAGCGGCTGCCCCCTGCGCTCGAAGGCCGGCCACTGCGGCTGGTCGGCGTGGTCGACGAGCTGCCGACGCCGATCGAACACGGCACACGATTCACGCTGCGCGTGCAGACCTGCGCGGTCGCATCGCCCGTGATCGATGCCGAGCACGCCGAGACGACCATCCCCGGAGCGGACGGCTCGACGGGCGACGGGCCCGCCGAGGGGCAGCCCGGCTCGCCGCCGTCGGCGGCGGCCTCCGGTCCGGTCTCGGACGGATCCAGCCCGGTCTGCGGCAGGCTCGCCCGCGTGTCGCTCTCCTGGCGCAGCGGGTTCCGCACACCCGGTCGCGCGCCGGCGCCGACGCTCCGGCCGGGCGAGCGGTGGGCGCTCGACGTCAGGCTCCGTCGGGCGCACGCGGCGGTCAACCCCGGCGCCTTCGACCGCGAACTGCGCTGGCTCCAGGAAGGCATCGGTGCGGTGGGCAGCGTGCGCTCCGGGCGTCGGCTCGCCGAGCGAGCCGGCGGCCCGCGGGTGGCGCTCGAGCGACTGCGTCTCGCGATCCGCGACGGCGTGTTCGACGCCGCCGGGCCCGGCCGTGCGCGCGAGGCGGGGGTACTGGCCGCACTGGCAATCGGTGATCAGGCGGCGATCGATCCGAGGCTGTGGACCGTGTTCAACCAGACCGGGGTGGGGCACCTGATGTCGATCTCGGGCCTGCACATCACGATGCTCGCCGCGCTAGGCGGCGCATTCGCCGGCCGGCTGTGGCGCTCGCGCCGGGCGGTGGAGCGCGGCTCGTGCGTGCTCGTGCCGGTGCAGCGGGTGCGGCTGACGGCCGCGGTCGCGGTCGGCCTCGCGTATGCGCTGCTCGCGGGGTGGGGCATCCCGGCGCAGCGCACGGTGCTGATGCTCGCCTGCGCCGCGGTGCTGCTCGGCACCGGTCGCGGCGCCTCGATCGCCGCCGCTGTCGCGGTCGCCGCCCTGATCGTGGTCGCGCTCGATCCCTGGGCGCCGCTCGCCGCTGGCTTCTGGCTGTCCTTCGGTGCAGTGATCGCGATCGTGGTCGCGGCCGCGGGCAGTCGGTTCGGCGACGGCCGGTTCGTGCGCGCCGCACGGGCCGCGCTGCGCACGCAATGGGCAGCAACCGTTGCGCTGCTGCCGCTCGGTGCGTGGTTCTTCGCATCGTTCTCGGTCGTCGGCCCGGTCGCCAACGCGCTCGCGATTCCGCTGGTGAGCGCGGTGATCACGCCGCTCGCGCTCGCCGGCGGCGCGCTCGCGCTCGTGACGCCGGGCGCCGGTGCGCCGCTGCTGGTGCCGGCGGCCTGGCTGGTCGACGGGCTGCTGCGGGTGCTCAGCGCGCTCGCCTCGGTGCCCGGTGCGTCGGTCGCCGTGCCGCGGCCGAGCGTGGCGGTGCTCGCGCTGACGCTTGCCGCGCTCGCACTGCTGCTCGCCCCGCGCGGCGTACCCCGCCGTGCGATCGCGGCGATCGCCCTGCTGCCGATCGCGGCGCTGCCGCTGCGGCGTCCCGCGCCGGGCGAGCTCTGGCTGACCGCGCTGGACGTCGGGCAGGGCATGGCCGTGGTCGTGCAGGTCGCGGATCGGGTGCTGGTGTACGACACCGGTCCGCGCACCTCGCCGGTCTCGGACGCGGGCGCGCGCGTGCTCGTGCCGTGGCTGCGCGGCGAGGGCATCGCGAGGCCGGACGCGGTGGTCGTGTCGCACCAGGATCTGGATCACTCGGGCGGCGCCGCGTCACTGCTCGCGGCGATGCCACCCGACTGGTTCGCATCCTCGCTCCCGGACGGTCACCCGCTGCACGGGGCCGTCGGCCGCTCGATCCGCTGTCGCCGGGGCGAGCGGTGGCGGTGGGGTGAGGCCGAGTTCGAGTGGCTACATCCGACGGACCCGCCCGAGCCGACCCGCGGTTCACCCTCGAACGCCGCCAGCTGCGTGCTGCGGGTGCGCACGGCCGCAGGTGCTGCCCTGCTCGCCGGTGACATCGGCGTGGCGCAGGAGCGCCGACTGCTCGAGCTGTACGGCCCGGACGGGCTGCGGGCCGACGTGCTGGTGGTGCCGCATCACGGCAGCGCCAGTTCGTCGGGTGAGGCCTTCGTTGCCGCGGTCGCACCACGCTGGGCGGTGATGCAGGTCGGCTACCGGAACGCGTTCCGGCATCCGCATCCGAAGGTCGTGGAGCGCTATCGACGACTCGGCGCCGAGGTGCTGCGCTCCGATGCGCACGGCGCGGTCTCGATCCGGCTGGCGCCCGATCGCGAGCCCGAGGTGGTCGCGGCGCGGCGGATGCCGGCCCGCTACTGGCGCATCGAGGTCGACGAGGAGGCGCCGCCGGTCACTGCGCAGTCCAGCCGCCGTCCATCGGCCAGGCCGCGCCGCGGACCTGCGAGGCAGCGGGCGAGCACAGGAACACCGCGAGTGCGCCGATCTGCTCCGGGGTGACGAACTCGCGCGACGGCTGCTTCTCGCCGAGCAGGGACAGGCGGGCCTGCTCCGGCGTCATCCCGCGGTCGGTCACGCGCGCGTCGATCTGCTTCTGCACCAGCGGGGTCAGCACCCAGCCCGGACAGATCGCGTTGCAGGTGATGCCGGTGGTGGCGGTCTCCAGCGCGGTGACCTTGGTCAGTCCGACGATCCCGTGCTTGGCGGCGACGTACGCCGACTTCTCCACGGACGCGACCAGCCCGTGCGCCGATGCGACGTTGATGATGCGACCCCAGTCGCGGGTACGCATCGTCGGTATCGCGAGTCGCGTGGTGTGGAACGCGGACGACAGGTTCAGCGCGATCACCGCGTCCCACCGCTCCGGCGGGAACGCCTCGATCGGAGCGGTGTGCTGGATGCCGGCGTTGTTCACCAGCACGTCGATGCCGCCGTGGGCCGCGCAGCGCGCCATCAGCGATTCGATGTCGGCGGCACGGGTGAGGTCGGCGCCCTCGTAGAGCACCCGTACACGGTGCTCGGCCGCGAGGCCGGCGCGCAGCGCTTCGATCGCCGCTGGGTCGCCGAAACCGTTGAGGATCAGGTCGCAGCCCTGCGCCGCCAGCGCGCGGGCGATGCCCAGGCCGATCCCGCTGGTGGAGCCGGTGACCAGAGCGAGTTTGCCGTCGAGCATCGAGGTGTCCTGTGCGAGAGGCAGGTTGGGGAGGCTGATACCATCGCGCATTCTATCGCCCGCGCACCGCGTGACCGACGCCGTGACCCCTTCGTCCGAACCCGAGTTGCGAACCGTCGTCTGCGCCCACCCGGGAGGGCTGCATCGGCTGGCCTATTGGCAGTGGGGCGATCCTCGCAACGATCGGGTCGTGGTCTGCGTGCACGGTCTCTCCCGCACCGGCCGGGACTTCGACACGCTCGCCCGTCGGCTGTCGGCGACCCACCGCGTGGTCTGCCCGGACATGATCGGGCGAGGGCGCTCGGAGCGGGTCGCCGACCCGATGCTCTACCAGGTGCCGCAGTACGTGGCCGACTGCGTGACGCTGATCGCCCAGCTGGACGTGCCGTCGGTGGCCTGGGTCGGCACGTCGATGGGCGGTCTGATCGGCATGATGCTCGCGGCGCTCGATGGCGCGCCGCTTGCGCGCCTGCTGCTCAACGACGTCGGCCCGGTGCTGTCCGCCGAGGGCCTGACCCGCATCCGCGACTATGTCGGCGCAGACCCGACCTTCGCCTCGTTCGAGGACGGCGAAGCCGAGGTGCGTCGGCTGTCGGCGGGCTTCGGTCCGCTCACCGATGCCCAGTGGCGGCTGCTGTCGCGCCACACGATCGTGCCCCGCGACGGCGGCGGCTGGGGCTTTCACTACGATCCGCGGATCGCCACGCCGATCCGCGCGCAGGCGGATGCGGCGCCACCGCTGTGGCCCTGGTACGACCGGATCGCCTGCCCGGTGTGGCTCGTGCGCGGCGCGCAGTCCGATCTGTTGGCCGCCGAGGTCGCGGACGAGATGACCCGCCGCGGGCCGCGCGCAGTGCGGGTCGACGTGCCCGGCGTCGGACACGCGCCCACGTTCATCCCCGACGACCAGATCGCGATCGTCGAGCAGTTCCTCCGCGCATGACCGATCGCGCCGCACCGCCGGTCGTCCGAGCCGCCCGGCGCCTGGCGGCGTTCCGAACCGAGATTCGAAGATGACTCTGAAGCGCCTGCACGTCGGCCCGCGGATGTCCGAGGCCGTGGTCCACAACGGCACCGTCTACCTGGCGGGCCAGGTCGCCGACGACCCCAGCGAGTACGCGGGCGGTCAGACCCGGCAGATCCTTGCGACGATCGACCGCCTGCTCGCCGAATGCGGGAGCGACAGGACGCGGATCCTGTCGGCGCAGATCTTCCTCGCCGACATCGGCGACTTCGCGGCGATGAACGCGGTCTGGGACGCCTGGGTGCCGGCGGGCCACACACCCGCGCGCGCGACCGTGGAGTCCCGGCTGGCCTCGCCGCAGTACCGGGTCGAGATCAAGGTGATCGCGGCGGCCTGATCCCCACGCCCCCCGGTCAGCGCCAGCCGACCCGGTCGACGATCTTCGCCGCGGTCACTTGCGAGCGCCCGATCGACGCGGTCGGCAGGTCGTCCGCCTTGAACGGGCCGAGCGACTCGAGCGCGGCATTGCGAAGCGGCGTGCCCTTCACCACCGGCCATTCGTTGTTGCCGTTGGCGAGGTAGGACTGCGCCGACTCGCTGGTGAGGTACTCGAGGAACCGGATCGCCGCGGCACGGTTCGGCGCGTTTCGGGTGACCCCGCCCCCGGACACGTTCACGTGCGTACCGAACGCGTCCTGGTTGGGCCAGACGACGCCGATGCGCGAGACCGCCTCCACGTCCTCCTTGGCCTGCGACCGCATCAGCCGTACCAGGTAGTACGTGTTGGTGAGCGCGACGCCGCATTCGCCGCTCGCGACCGCGCGGATCTGATCGGTGTCGCCGCCGCGGGGCGTACGCGCGAAGTTCGCGACGACGCCGCGCGCCCAGGCTTCGGTCCGCGCTTCACCGAGGTGCTCGGACAGCGCGCCGATCAGCGACAGCATGTACGGGTGGGTGGCCGATCGCGTGCAGACCTTGCCCTTCAGCGACGGGGCGGCGAGATCCTCGTAGCGTCGCACCTGCTCGGGCGTCACGGTCGCACGGTGGTAGACGATGATCCGCGCCCGCGTCGAGAAGCCGTACCACTCGGCGCCGCGGCCGTCGTCCTTGCCCCGCAGGTGAGGCAGCACCCGGGCATCGAGCACCGCGGAACGGACCGGTTGGAACAGGCCGTCGGTCTGCGCCCGCCACAGCCTCGCTGCGTCCACGAGCAGCAGCACGTCCGCGGGCGAATTCCGGCCCTCGCTGCGCAGGCGCTCGAGCAGGGCTTCGTCGCCGGCCTCGATCCGGTTGATCCGGATCCCGGTCTGCTTCGTGAAGTCGGCGTACAGGGCCTCGTCGGTCTGGTAGTGACGCGCCGAGTAGAGATTCACGACCGCGTCCGCCGCCGCGGCCGGGCCGATGCCGAGCGCGGTCAAGAGGAAGCCGATGCCGAGCGCCGTTCGACGCGGAAGGCAAAGCAGGGGCATGTGGAAACTCCATCAAGGCGGGGGTTGCCGACAGTCTAGGCGAATCCGGTTGCGAATGCCAATGCGAACGATTTGCATTAATGCAAGAGCCCCGACAGCGCTCGGAAACCGTGTGGATGGCAGAACCTGCGCGCGCGTCCGGACCGCTGCGCCGCGCGCTCCGCGCGGACTGCGGCGCACGCGAGGTACGGAGCGTCCGGGAGCCGGTCGTTGCGCGCCGACCGGTCCCAACGCCTGCGGCTCCCCGTCCGGGAACGCCGGTTCGTGCCCGGGTCGGCAGCTCCGGGTCGGCCGACGCCCACTCGGCCGAGTCCGCGCGTTCAGTTGACCGGGTAGTCCCGCTCGGGCATCGGGAGCAGCCGTTCGGGGGATGCGGCGGTACGCAGCATCGCCCTGCGCGGCTCGGCTCGTGCCGTCGCGGCCGGGCGACGGTTGGTCCCGCCCGCGGCCGCCGGAGCGTCCGTCGCCTGCGCCGCGGCCAAGACCGGGGCGGGCGACTCGTGGGTCGGCAGCAGCCGACGCGCCCCGTTGAAACGGGCTGTCCAGTACGACTTTCGCAGCTGCTCGACTCGGATCGTGCCTCCGCTGGACGGGGCGTGGACGAACTGCCCGTTGCCGATGTAGATCCCGACGTGCGAGAACGCGCGGCGAAGGGTGTTGAAGAACACCAGGTCGCCGGGTTGCAGCTCCGCAGCGGACACCGTGTCGCCGAGCCGGCTCATCTCCTCGCTGCGACGCGGTAACGGGATCGCGACCGCTTCGTTGAACACCAGCCTCACCAAACCGCTGCAGTCCAGGCCGGTGTCGGGGGAGTTGCCGCCGAAGCGGTAGTCGACACCGAGCAGGGACAGCGCTCGCAGCACCACCTCTGCACCCAGGTCGCCTGCGCCGGTCGCGTGCGCGGACCCGGGCACACCGACCAGGCCGAATGCGACCGCCAGCGCGGCCGCCGTCGTGCGGGTGGCATCGACCATCCGTCGGCGATCAGAAGTCATGGCGGCCGAGCGTAGGCGAAGATCGACCGATCGTCAAAATTCCCGACATGGTCGAACGCGCCATGACGCTATCGTCCGAGCCGATCCGTTCGTTCGGGGACCGCGTCGTGCCGACATCCCGCGAGGAGCCGGCACGGTGTACGGTGCTGGTGGTCGACGATTCCCGATTCGTCCGGGCCTCGCTGGTGAGGAGCCTGTCGTCGGCACCGTCGCGCGCAATCCTGCAGGCTGATGGCGGCGAGCACGCCTGGCGGATGCTCGAGCAGGACCCGACGATCGACGTCGTGCTCACCGATCTGAGCATGCCCGACACCGATGGCTTCGAACTGCTGCGGCGCGTGCGCGCGAGCGGCGACTCCCGCCTGCGGGACCTGCCGGTCGCCGTACTGTCCGGCGCCGATGAGCCGGATCTGCGCGACCGGGCGCGCGCGCTCGGCGCCGACCGGTTCGAGGTGAAGGGCCAGGGCCTCGAGGCACTGCGCGACTGGATCGACGCGCAGCGCGACATGCGTGCGGTTCCGCCCGGGACGCCCGCGCCCGCCGCGACCGCGTCCGAGCAGGCTCAGCCGGTGCCGTCCGAGCCTCGGTCCGACGCCACATCCGGCGCGGCTGGCACGGAGTCGTCGCCGGCCCCGGCGGTCGGCGGTCCGGAGTCCGGCACGATCGACGCCCGTTCGGCGCCGGACGTGGCGCCGTCTGCTGATCCGGCTCCGGTGCCCGGCGCGGTCTGGCTGGTGGTTCGTGCCGAGGGGGCGCCCGGCTGGGTCGACCGGCTCAGGCGGGGCGTCCGCCTGCCGGACGCGCTGCGGGTCGATCCGCCGGAGCGTGCATCGCTGCGAATCCCCGCGGGCGAGGCGCTGGCGCTGCGGCTGGCGCTGCGGCTGGGGCTGCTCGCGGCCGGCCCGGCCGCGGTCGACGGCGGCGCCGGGGCGAGGGTGACGCTGTCGATCGGCGAACCGGCGGCGCACGCTTCGGGCGCCGTGCCCGGAGTCGCGGCGGCAGCCGTCGGCGAGCCCCCCGGCCTGCACGTGATCGAGCACGTTCCGGACGGGGTCCGGGCCCACCGGCTGCGCTGGCCGGTCGTACGCCTGCTGCTGCGGCCCGGAACCCGGCCGACCGACGCGTAAGCAGGTCGTAAGGGCGTCGCCCGACACTGCCCGGCCGGGGTTTCACCGGTGCAGGGGACGCGATGGACTACCACAGCTTCTACCGCCGCTCGATCGACGATCGCAGCGGCTTCTGGGCGGAGGAGGCCGGACGGATCGAATGGCACCGCTCGTTCGATCGCGTGCTGGACGACTCGAAGCCCCCGTTCGCGCGCTGGTTCGTCGGAGGGACGACCAACCTGTGCCACAACGCCGTGGACCGCTGGCTGCCGACGCAGGCCGACGCACCGGCGCTGATCTGGGTGTCGACCGAGGTCGACGAGGAACGCGTGTTCACCTTCGCCGAGCTGCACCGGGAGGTGCAGCGGATGGCAGCCGCGATGACCTCGCTCGGTGTCGGCCGCGGCGACCGGGTGCTGATCTACATGCCGATGATCCCGGAGGCGGCGTTCGCGATGCTCGCCTGCGCACGGATCGGCGCGATCCACTCGGTGGTCTTCGGCGGCTTCGCCTCGGTCAGCCTGGCGAGCCGGATCGAGGATGCGACCCCGAAGCTGATCGTCGGTGCGGACGCCGGTGCACGCGGCGGCAAGGTCGTGCCGTACAAGCCCCTGCTCGACGAGGGGATCCGTCTGTCGGCGCATCGGCCTGCGAAGGTGCTGATGGTGGACCGCGGACTCGCGCCGTTCGATCGGGTCGCGGGTCGGGACGAGGACTACGCGGCGCTGCGCGCGATGCATGCCGATGCTCAGGTGCCGGTGGCCTGGCTCGAGTCGAACGAGGTGAGCTACATCCTGTACACGTCGGGCACGACCGGCCGCCCGAAGGGCGTGCAGCGGGACGTGGGCGGCTACGCGGTCGCGCTGGCCGCATCGATGCGGCACATCTACTGCGGCAACCCGGGCGAAACCTTCTTCTCGACCAGTGACATCGGTTGGGTGGTCGGACACTCGTACATCGTCTACGGCCCGCTGATCGGCGGCATGGCCACGATCATGTACGAGGGCACGCCGCTGCGTCCGGACCCCGGCATCCTGTGGCGGCTGGTCGAGCGCTTCCGGGTGACCGTGATGTTCTCGGCGCCCACGGCGATCCGGGTGCTGAAGAAGCACGATCCTTCCTGGCTCAGCCGGTACGACCTGTCCAGCCTGCGCGCGCTGTTCCTGGCGGGCGAACCGCTCGACGAGCCGACCTCGCGCTGGATCGCCGACGGGCTCGGCCGCCCGGTGGTGGACAACTACTGGCAGACCGAGACCGGCTGGCCGATCCTGACCGTCGCCCACGGCATCGAGCCTACGCCGACCCGCCTGGGCAGTCCCGGCGTACCCATGTACGGCTACGACGTCCGGCTGCTCCACGAGCAGACCGGTGAGGAGGTCGGGCCCAACGAGAAAGGTGTGGTCGCGATCGTGCCGCCGCTGCCGCCGGGCTGCATGCAGACCGTGTGGGGCGACGACCGGCGCTTCGTCGACACCTACTTCAGGTCGGTCCCCGGCCGGCAGGTGTACTCGACCTTCGACTGGGGCGTGCGCGACGGCGACGGCTATTTCTTCATCCTCGGCCGCACCGACGACGTGATCAACGTGGCGGGGCACCGACTGGGCACCCGGGAGATCGAGGAGTCGATCTGCAGCCACGCGGCGGTGGCCGAATGCGCGGTCGTGGGCGTCGCCGACGCGCTCAAGGGCCAGGTCGCGGTCGCGTTCGCGGTGCTGAGGGATCCGGTTGCGGTCGCTGAGCCCCAGGCGCGGCTGGCGCTGGAGGGCGCGCTGATGGCGGTCGTCGACCGTCAGCTCGGCGCGGTTGCACGGCCAGCTCGGGTGCACTTCGTCCAGGGGCTGCCGAAGACCCGATCCGGCAAGGTGCTGCGCCGCTCGATCCAGGCGGTCTGCGAGGGCCGGGACCCGGGTGACCTCACGACGATCGAAGATCCATCGGCGCTCGAGGCGCTGAAGCAGGCCGCTCGCGGCTGATCGAGACTCGACGCGGTCGCGGCGCGTTCAGCGCACCGCGAGCGGGGGCTCGGCCATCGCGCCGAGCTGCTCGCGCAGCTCCAGGATCCGGTCCTGCCAGTAGCGCTCGGTGCCGAACCAGGGAAAGGCTGGCGGAAAGGCCGGGTCGTCCCAGCGCCTGGCGATCCATGCGCTGTAGTGAACCAGGCGCAGCGTGCGCAGCGGCTCGAGCAGCGTGAGCTCGCGCGGGTCGAACCGCATGAAGTCCCGATAGCCGCGCAGCACGTCCTCGAGCTGTGCGGTCTGGTCCGCCGCGTCGCCCGACAGCAGCATCCACAGGTCCTGCACCGCCGGGCCGGTGCGCGCGTCGTCGAAGTCCACGAAGTGCGGCCCCTCGTCCGTCCACAGCAAGTTGCCGACGTGACAGTCGCCGTGCAGCCTCAGCGTCGCGACCGGGGCCGCTCGCGCGAACGCGTCCTCGACCGCCTCCAGGCAGCGGTCGATCACCGCACGCCACGCCGGGCGCAGCGCCTCGGGAATCGCCGCGTGCGCGGCGAGCCAGTCGCGCGGCTCGCGGCCGAACGTCGCCGGATCGAGCACCGGGCGTTCGACGAACGGCGCGGTCTCGCCCACCGCGTGGATCCGGCCGATGAACCGTCCGATCCACTCGCGGGTCCGCGGCACGTCCAGCTCGGGCGCGCGCCCGCCTCGCCGGGGGTAGACCGCGAACCGATAGCCGCGGTGCTCGAACAGCGTCTCATCGATGCGCTGCAGCGGGGCGACCACCGGGATCTCGCCGGCGGCGAGCTCGGTGGTGAACGCGTGCTCCTCGTGGATCTGCGCATCGCTCCAGCGCCCCGGCCGGTAGAACTTGACGACGACCGCGCCGCCATCCTCGAGCCACGCCTGGTAGACCCGGTTCTCATAGCTGTTCAGCGCGAGGAGACGCCCGTCGCCCCGCCAGCCGGCCGCCTGCAGCGCGTCGAGGATCAGGTCCGGGTCGAGCCGGGCGAACGGATGCAGGTCGTCGCGCAGTCGGTGCATCGAGGCATTCTAGGGGCTGCGCGGGGCGACCGGCTGAGCGTACACTCCGGCCGCCCGCGGGGACATCGCTTGGACGGATTCGAGCTCAAGGTGCTGCTGCGCACGCTGTTGCTGCCCCCGGCGGGGCCGCTGCTGCTCGCGGCGATCGGGCTGCTGATGCTGCGGCGCCATCCGCGGGTTGCGATCGCCGCGCTCGGAACCGCAATCGCGGCCCTGTGGGTGCTGTCGATGCCAGTGGTCGGCGACACGCTCGCGCGCGCGGCCGAAGGCGGCGTGCGGCCGCTGTCCCCGCAGGTGTGGACCGCGGCGCGCGAGGGGCCGCGACCGCCGCGCGCGGTGGTGGTCGTGGGTGCGGGGCTGGTCGCCGAGCACGCGGTCGATCCCGCCGCAGAGCGGCTGCAGGCCCGCTCGATGCAGCGGGTGTTCGCGGCCGCCCGGATCGCCCGCACGACGGGGCTGCCGGTGCTGGTGAGCGGCGGACAGCCGCTGACGCAGCGCGCGACCGAGGCCGGGTTGATGCGCCGGGTCCTCGAGGAGGACCTGGGGGTGCGCGTGCGCTGGGTCGAGGATCGATCGCGGGACACCGCGGAAAACGCGGCACTGTCCGCCCGGCTGCTGCGCGCCGACGGCATCGACTCCGTGGTGCTGGTCACGCATGCGACCCACCTCACGCGCACCCGGCGGGCCTTCGAGTCGGTCGGCATCACGGTGCTGCCCGCGCCGCACGACTGGGACAGTGGCCCGACACGATCCGGCCTGCGCGCGTGGCTGCCGCACATCGAGGGCCTGGTCGGCAGCTGCGTTGCGCTGCACGAACTCATCGGTCGGTTCTGGTACGGCCTGGTGATGACGCGTTGAACCGGGACGTCCCATCGTCGCGGCTGCGGTCAGGACAGTCGCACCGACCCGGTCAGCGGTCCGTGGCCGCCCGTGCCCCGAGTGCGTCACCGGACCACGTGCAGCCTCGAACCCGTACACTCGGCGCCCTGGAAGCGCGCCTCCGACGAGTCGCCGGATGGATCTGATCGAGCTGAAGACCGTGATCAAGAGCCTGCTGCTGCCGCCAGCGGGTCTGCTGCTGATCGCCGTGGCCGCGGTGCTGCTGTCCGCGCGCCTGCCCCGCTCTGGCCGGGCGATCGCGATCGCGGCGCTGCTCGCATGCTGGCTCGCGTCGACCTTCGCCGTGGCCGACGCCGGATTCCGTCACCTCGAGGCCGGCCTCCGACCTCTGGACGCAGCCGGGTGGGAGGCGGCCCGCAGCGGGCCGCGGCCGCCGAAGGCGGTGGTCGTGATCGGTGCCGGGGCGCGCCGCGACGGCGTGCTCGAGCCGTTCGCGGAGCGCCTGCTCACGCGCTCGCTCGAGCGGGCGGTGGGCGCCGCGCGGACCGCCCGGCTCACCGGCCTGCCCGTGCTCGCGCACGGAGGCCTGACGCAGGGCATGCAGTCGTCCGAGGCGGCGATCATCGGGCGCGTGCTGAGCGAGGACTTCGGCGTCGAGGTGCGCTGGCTGGACGAGCGGGTGCCCGTCGGTCACGGCGAGATCGGACGCAACGCGGCGGCCCTGCTCGCGCGCGACGGGATCGACTCGGTCGTGCTGTCCACGCACGCGTACAACATGGGCCGCGCCCGCGCGGCGCTCGAGGCGGCCGGGCTGCGCGTCGTCCCGGCGCCGCACACCTTCCGCGCCGCCGAGCCGACCCGATCCTGGCGCAAGTGGATGGCCTCGGCCGATGGCCTGGAGGCGACCTTCGTCGTTGCCTACGAACTCTTTGGCGGCTGGTCGTACCGCCTGCCCGGGAGGGCCCTGGTGCCCTCGTCCCCGTCGACCGTCCGGTGAGCGCCATGGCCCTGTTCGACCGCTCCGCCCTGAATCCCGACGTCAAGATGCGCGAGGTCTTCGCGTGGTCGATGTACGACTTCGCGAACTCCGGCTACACGACCGTCGTGCTGACCGCGGTGTTCAACGCCTACTTCGTGGGCGTGGTCGCCTCGGGGGCGGACTGGGCGACGCTCGCGTGGACGGTCGCGCTGGCGGCGTCGAACCTGGCGGTGATGCTGACCATGCCGGCGCTCGGGGCGTTCGCCGATCTGCGCGGCGCCAAGAAGCCGCTGGTGGCGCTCGCCACCTTGCTGTGCGTCGTATCGACCGCGGCGCTCGCCTGGATCGGTCGCGGCGACTTGGCTGCGGCGATGCTGCTCGTGGCGGTGTCGAACTACTTCTTCTCGATGGGCGAGGCGCTCGCCGGGGCGTTCCTGCCCGAACTCGCTCGCCCGCATGCGCTCGGCAAGGTCTCGGGCTGGGCGTGGAGCTTCGGGTACTTCGGCGGCATGCTAACCCTGGGGCTGTCGCTCGCGTGGGTGATCTCCTCCCAGTCGCAGGGCCGCACCGCCGAACAGTTCGTCCCGACGACGATGCTGATCGTGGCGGTGGTCTTCGCGATCGCGGCGCTGCCCACGTTCCTCGTGCTGCGCGAGCGCAGCACGCCGCGCGCCGGGGCGCCCGGTGAGGCGAGCGCGGCCGGGGCGCTGCGCCGGGTCGGCGCCACGCTCCGGAAGGCGCGGGAGTATCGCGACTTCTGGCAGCTGCTGCTGTGCGGCGCTGCCTACCAGGCCGGGATTGCCGTGGTGATCGCGCTCGCGGCGATCTACGCCGAGCAGGCGATGGGGTTCACCCAGCAGCAGACGATGCTGCTGATCTTCCTGGTCAACATCGCGTCCGCGCTCGGTGCGTTCGGGTTCGGCTACCTGCAGGACCGTGTCGGTCACAAGCGCGCGCTCGCGCTCACGCTGGTCGGCTGGATCCTGATGGTGCTGGTCGCCGCCTTCTCGCGGTCGGTCGACAGCTTCTGGGTCGCAGCCACCTTGGCTGGTCTGTGCATGGGTTCGAGCCAGTCGTGCGGCCGCGCGCTGGTCGGCTACCTGACCCCGGCGAGCCACCTCGCCGAGTTCTTCGGCCTGTGGGCGCTGGCGACGCGCCTGTCCGCGGTCATCGGGCCGCTGCTCTACGGCGTGGTCACCTGGGTCACCGACGGCGACCACCGAACCGCGATCCTGTCGACCGGCCTGTTCTTCGTGCTCGGACTGTGGCTGCTTCGCGGCCTGGATCCCGAGCGCGGGCACGCGGCGGCCGTCCGCGCTGAAGCGTCGCCCACCCCCTGACGTACCGATCCGAACCGATCCACCCAACGGAGACCCCATGCAGAACCGACCTATGCTCGAGGCCGCCGACGTCGCCCAGATGATGGCGGCCGCCGAAGCGGAGGCCAGCCGCCAAGGCTGGGCCGTGACCATCGCAATCTGCGACGACGGCGGACATCTGCTCGGCCTCAAGCGACTGGACGGCGTCGCACCGGTCTCGGTCTACATCGCCCCGGAGAAGGCCCGCACCGCGGCTCTCGGGCGTCGCGACAGTGCGGTCTACGAGCGCATGATCAACGAAGGGCGCGTGTCGTTCCTGTCCGCGCCGATCCTGGCGGGCATGCTGGAGGGCGGCGTTCCGGTGACCGTAGGCGGACACGTGGTCGGTGCGGTCGGCGTCTCGGGCGTCAAGTCGAACGAGGACGCTCAGATCGCCCGCGCCGCGGTCGCCGCGCTCGGCTGAGCGCTGCTGCGACGGGCCCAAAGAAAAAGGGAACGCCGCGAGGGCGTTCCCCTGAACGGGACACCTCGTTGGGGGCGCCCCGAGCGCGAAGCCGGTACCGGACGACGTGCACCAGCGCACGGGTCCGTGGCCGAACGTACGATCCTGGAATCGCCGACGCTCGACCGATGCGCATGTTTAGCACGCAGCGTGCCAGCGCGAAAGTAAGCGTTGCGTATCAACGACTTGACCGGACGGGCTCACGGAGGGCCGCTCACCGCGGTCTCGCAGGTGTCAAAGCCACCGATGCATGATGCATCACGCTCGGGCGCCCGTGGCTGCACGCCGGGGCCCCGCGGGGGCCGCGACACCGCCCGAGGCCGTCGGCGTCAACCGGTCGCAACCGGAATCTTTCCGATCCTCGCCTGCCATTCGCGCGGCCCGGTCTGGTGCACCGAGGTGCCGTTCGAATCGACCGCAACCGTGACCGGCATGTCGCGGAC
>Ga0169931_10003453_pt1 | contig 25029 bp, 24 predicted proteins | sample Kivu_15m_20L_FD_129675 | JGI IMG/M metagenome (GOLD analysis project Ga0169931, IMG submission 129675) | Freshwater microbial communities from Lake Kivu, Western Province, Rwanda to study Microbial Dark Matter (Phase II) - Kivu_15m_20L... | ecosystem: Environmental > Aquatic > Freshwater > Lake...
ATTTATGAGCGGAAGCCTTGGGGGCCGGACAAAAAACGAGCACAGCTGTCGGAGCAAAATTCAAAAAATAGGAGGACTGGGAGGATAGATCTCAGATTTTACAGAAAAACTGTTGCTTGATCATAGGTAGCGAAGCAGCCGCCGAGGCTATGCCCGCAAACGATCGCTTTATTCTGCCCGTTATTAGTCGCTTTTTGAAGCCATGCTTGGATCGCATCCTCATTAAGCTGATAATGAGTGCGGCCTACGCCGAATGGATCTAGGTCGGCGATCACGGTTCTACCCATCCCCGACGAGTAGCTTTTCATGTGGGTGCCGTGGAAAATCATAAGAGGCGGATCGCTTGGATCTAATCCGCGAAATCCGAAGGCCTTTAAACCTCCGCCGAAATCGATCGTCTCATCAAGAACATATTGCCCGACTGTCCCATCTTCCTTCGGAAACGGGAACTTCAATGTTCCTGCCTGGTCTGCAAAGAGGTCGGGTTCTTGGTAAGCCAGATAAAAGGCAAGCTGGGAATATGCCTTTTGACGAATCGTTTTTTGTGCCCCGGGGTCTTTGCCGGCGTATCCCGTGCAAAGCTCGATTAAACTCTCAACAACCCGCCGAACGCCGAGAATATTTTTCTGTTTTGTCCCTTCCCCATAATACGCGCTCCAAGGGGTTGCCAGGCTTCTTTTACGGATAGCGGAAAGATCTGGTCCGTCTGCCTGGTTTGGCCCAAGCAACGGCTCAGAACCTTCTCGACGATCTATACCCCCCGCTCCAATAATACTCACAAAAACCATCCAGCTTTATTTATCTAATTTCAATTATTTATATCATAAAATATAAATATTTTCAATACATAAAAGAACGGAATTAATTACTGGGATAGCACACAAATACCGATAATTAAAAATGCCAGAGAATTTACAAACAAATGATTATATGATAAAATATAACTTGAGCTGACTATGATTAATATAGATCCATCCAATGCTTATTCCCCATCTATGCAGCAGCAAGTCGACTCAGAGGCGGATTTGGCCATCCTCTTGATCGAGGGAAGCAAAAAGCAAGAAGGCAAAGTCACGGCGAAAAGATTACTGGAACTATTGATCGAATATATTCTTGCGAACATGGGTAACGATTCGGACGCGGCTAAGGCGGCGATTCAAGGGCAAATCAGCAACGTGCTGAATCATTTCCAACACGATATCGAGCAATTAAATTCGCTCGAGGAAGCTGTCAAAGGAATTGAACACAGCCCCGAACTGGCATCTCCTGAAACCCTGGAACTTTTAGAGAAGCTGATTTCGGAGTTAAAAGAGCGCTCCCCGGATCCCTTGAAATAAAACCTTCCCTCCTTCTAAACGGTGAAAAAAGGGGGGGTTTCATGCGCCATACGGTCGCTCTCTTCGGCGAGGCGGAAAAAGGGCAATTCAAAAAACCTTACATCCTCAATGACCTAACGCAGCTCATCGACCATTTGGGAAATCCCCCTCCGGCAAGCGAAGGGCTGTTTTTCGCAATCCAAGCCCTTCTCTATAAAAGGGAAATCATCTATTTCCGAGTCCCGGAAGAGGGGTTCAGCAAAGGGGAATACATCGCCGGATTCAAATACCTCCAATCGGCCAAAAGGCTCAACGCCCTTTGCCTGCCGGGAGTAGGGGATGCCGAGATTTTAAACGCCTCTCAGGCCGTTTGCGAAAAACACAAATCGCACCTCATCTCAACCGAGAAAGATCTTTTCGACTACCTAACGAGTGCCTAGTGGAGATCAGCCAAATCATCAATACCTCGATCATCCCGGTCATCCTCCTTCCGGTCACGGGCCTCGTCTCGCTCGTTTTTTACAACCGACTAGCGACGGTAAACCAACGGATCCGGCTCCTTCAGAAAGAACTTAGGACGCTTCTTGCCGAGACAGCTTCCTCCAAAATGCAGGAAATGACGAGCGTATTGCAAAAAGAGATCGGGAAAGTCCATTTCCGCTCGAAACTCATTTCGTTTTCCCTCATCTGCTGTCTGACGTCCATTCTCTTCTTCAGCCTCTGCGCGCTTTTCGTCGCCTTGGCGGTCTTCGTCCCGGGCAGCATCCAAATCGCTTTCTTCTTCTGGCTTCTCGGGCCGATCCTCATCTGTCTAGGCACAATCTCCGGGCTTGCCGAACTCATCCTCGGCGCCTCCACAATCCAGCTTCAGACGCTCCTTTTGGAAAAATGGGCGAACGAAGAAGAATCTAGCGGTCCTTAATCGGACAAGCTCTGAAAGGTTCTTCCGGCCTCATCCATTTTTTCGATAGCGGTTTGGGAATCGGACCGTTCGATTGCACGTCCCGCTTCTCTAATCAATTCTTGGATTTCTTGAGCCTTCTCGTAAAAGGAAAAAGCCTCTTTCTGCTGCTCGAGGGTGCAAGCCCGCAACTCGGGAAAGTTTTGCAGGAAGAGATCCATTTCTTCCCGAGACTCTGTTTGAGCGAAGATAGGCGCGGCGAGGCAAAAGGCGGTGGCAGTGAAAAGAGAAATCTGCATAAAACTCCTTAAGAGACTGTTGTCGATTTAAGCTTCTGTCGATTTTTGTGTTCTTTTGAGCCGATTTTCGACTTCTTTTTGCGGGGGAAGGGGGGGTGCATCGACTTCCGTATACTACCCCCGCAAAAAGAATCGAAAAGCGGCCAAAATAATCACAAAAATCGACGAAGCCTTCAATCGACAACAGTCTCTAAATAGGGGAATCAGCTTATCTCTTTTTTCTCTTATACGCAACGTGGTTCAAAATTTGGGAATTTGGCAAAGCCGGCGCCCGGAATTTTCATCAGGCCGTAGGCCGGCACGCGAGGGGTTCCCTATTGACCAATAGGGGGGCTTAAGCGCGGATGAAAAGGCCGGGATGCCGGCGAAGTCAAAAACCAAATTTTGAACCACGTTGTGTATACAGTTCAAGGAAAGGTCCTGTAGATGACAAAAAGGGTAAAGAGGAAAAGCGCCGCCAAGGATAATTTCCCGCCGGGGAATCCTTCGGGGATGCGGGGCAGTTTCTGGATATAACGGCCCGACCAAACGAGAAAAAGGGGCAAAAGCCCGATGAATAGGGAAACCCCGACCCCGCCCGCCAAGTCGAGAGCATGAAAGAAAATACCCGGGTCGACGGAAGCGGCGATAAAGGGAAGCCCGAAAACCAAGAGCAAAAGCCAAATCCGCTTCATCCCATTCTTTTTCCAGGACAAGGCGTCTGCCCAAAAATCGGTGAACGCGATCCCCATGGAGATAAAGGTCGTCGCAAACGCAAAGAACGCAAATCCGTTGGCGATCCGCCTCACGCCGACTCTGTGGAGGCTCGCCCGAAGCGGCATGACGGCGTTTTCCCCATCGGCCAACGCTTGCGCCAGCATCTCCGGGGGGACGATACCCAAAACCAGCCCCTGCCAGACCAAATAGAATATAAGAGGAATCGTTGTGCCGATCCAGATAGCCCGGTTCAAAAGCCGAGCGTTCCGGTTCAAATATTCGAGGAGGGTCGGAATGAGGTTTTGAAATCCAAAAGCGGTAAGGAGGATGGGAAGCGCGTTCCATGCGCTCCCGAAATCGAATCTTGCTAAAAGGTCAAGCCGGACTCTATCGGCCGCAAGCGCTACCAAAGCGAGAAAAGCCAAGACCAGCCCTCCCATGAAAAAGGCATTGAGCCGCGCGACGCATTTTGCGCCAAAATAAATGGCGGGGGCAAGAAGAAGGACGTAGATCGTCCTCGAAATCCAATCCGGCCAGGCTCCGCCGTAAATAAACCCGGCGATCACCTGTCCGCCCCCGGCGATTTGAGCCGTCATGAGGCAGTAAAATAAGAATAGATAGAGGATCCAGCAGAAGACAGCCCCTCTCGTACCCAATAGAACTCGGGAAATCGTAATGAGGTTCGCCCCCTTAGGACACCAAAGGCACGCTTCGACAACTAGCCGGCTCACCAGGTTCGCAAAAAGCCAAACGGCAAAAAAGGTGGGCAGAGAACCGACAAACCCCGCTTGATACGTCGCAACCGGCATGGCGAACATTCCGACGCCGACGCAGCAGCCCGAGATCAAAAGAGCCGCGCTGATCACACGGCCTTTTGAAACAGAATCCATCGGCTACATCCCCAGCTTCAACGGAGCGTCGTATAAATGATTAATAGCGTACAAATGAAAATGACTGCCAGAGAGAATTTCCCTCCGGGCAATTGTACGGCAACGGGAGACCGGTTCTGGACATATCGGCCAGACCACACAAGGAAAAGGGGTAAAATGGCAATGAACAAGGCGACTCCGATCCCGCCTGCCAGATCGAGAGCCTCGAAGAAAATTTCCGGATCGACAAAAGTCGCCATAAACGGGATTCCGCAGACTAGGAATAAAAGCCAAATGCGGTTCGCTCCTTCCTTTTTACAACGCAAAGCGTCCGCCCAAAAATCGACGAATGCGATCCCGATAGAGATAAAAGTCGTTGCAAACGCAAAGAACGCAAAAGCATTGGCGATCCGCCTGACCCCGGCTCTGTGGAGGCTTTCTCTGAGCGGCATGATAGCATCATCTCCATGAACTAATGCTTCCGCCAGCGCCTCCGGTGCGACGATGCCCAAAACCAGACCTTGCCAGACCAAATAGAGCGCGAGCGGAATCGTTGTGCCGATCCAGATGGCCCGGATCAAAAGCCGGCCGTTTCGGTTCAAATATTCAAGGAGGGTCGGGATGAGGTTCTGAAATCCAAAAGCCGTGAGGAGGATGGGGATCGTTTTCCAGGAGCTTAGAAAATCGGCCCTTGTTAAGAAGTCAAGCCGGACTTTATCAGCCGCAAGCGCAACCAAAGCACAAAAGGTCAAGATCAGCCCCCCATCAGAAACGCATTGAGCCGCGCGACGCATTTCGCTCCAAAATAAATGGCGGGGACAAGGAGAAGGATATAAACCGCCCTCGAAATCCAATCGGGCCAAGCCCCTCCGTAAATAAACCCGTCGATCACTTGTCCGCCCCCGGCGATCTGGGCCGTCATCAGGCAGTAAAATAAAAAAAGGTAAAGGATCCAGCAAAAGACGGCCCCTCTTACCCCTAACAGATTCTGGGAAATCGTAATGAGGTTCGCCCCTTTGGGGCACCAAAGACAGGCTTCTATAACCAGCCAGCTTGTCAGGTTTTTGAAAAGCCACACGGCAAGAAATACAGGAAGGGAGCCGATAAAACCCGACTCATTCGTTATGACCGGCATGGCGAACATCCCTACGCCGATGCACGAGCCGGCGATCAATAGGCTGGCGCCGATAACGCGTCCTTTGGAAACGAAACTCATCGACTAAGACTCCAACCTGATCGGAGCGTACCGGGGAATCCAGAACGTCTCGTCGATCGCATTCTGGAGAGCCGTATCGGTTAAGTCCGGAGCGGCTTTTTCTTTCATGGCTTGCTTGGCAATCACGAACGCCAATTTCTTGGCGATTTCCCGCACCTTTTCAGGAGGGGGGAAGAGGGGAGCCCCCTCGGCTTGCAAAGCCGGGGAAAAGCCGGCGAGGGCCTCGGATGCAGCCAGAAACATCGCATCGGTCACCCGCCTTGCCTTCGCCGCAACGACCGCCAGGCCCATCGCAGGAAAAACATAATAGTTATTGCACTGGCCGATCTTATAGGTCTTCCCTTTGTATTCGACATCCGGATAGGCCGTTCCGGTCCCGATCAGCGCTTTTCCGTCGGTCCATTCGATCAAATCTTCCGGCGCCGCTTCGCACCGCTCCGTCGGATTGGATAAAGGGAAAATGATGGGCTTTGGAGTATATTTAGCCATCGTCCGGATCGCCTTTTCGGTAAACGCTTTGGGACAGCCGGACACCCCGATCAGGATCGAAGGGCGCACTTTTTCCATCACCATTTCCAACGTGATTTCTTTGGAAGGATCCATCCCTAAGCTCGACACGACTTCCTTGATCTGGGCATAGGGGCGCTGCGCGGGCGTCAATTCCTGCATTCCGGTATGGAGAAGTCCATGCCGGTCGATCATCCAAATCTGATGGCATGCTTCCGCTCCGGGAAGCCCGCGTCGCTGCATTTCTCTCGCGATCTCATCCGCGATACCGGTCCCGGCCGATCCGCCGCCGTAAATAACGACTTGCTGTTTCGTAATCTCGCTTTGGGTCGCCTTAAGCCCGGATAAGACCCCTGCGAGAGCAATCCCCGCAGTCCCTTGGATGTCGTCATTGAAGGTGCAAAACTGATCCCGGTAGCGGTCGAGCAGCGTCCTTGCGTGGTCTTTTGCAAAATCTTCCCACTGCAACAGGACGTTCGGATACCGTTTCAAAACCGCTTTCACGAACCGGTCGACGAAATCGTCGTACTCCTTCCCGCGCACCCGTTTATGGCGCCATCCGAAATAAAACGGATCTTTGAGCCGCTCCTCGTTGTCGGTCCCCGTATCTAAAATGACCGGCAAGGCAACGCCCGGGAAAATGCCTCCGCACGCCGTATACAGGGAAATCTTTCCGATCGGGATTCCCATCCCTCCGATCCCCTGATCCCCCAACCCTAAGATCCGCTCTCCGTCGCTCACGACGATGATCCGGACGTCGGGAAGCTCGATATTGTCGATCATCTCCTCCATCCGATCCTGTTCGGGATACGAGATGAAAAGACCGCGGGCGCGGCGGTAGATTTCGCTGAACCTTTGGCAAGCAAGCCCTACGACCGGGGTATAGATCATCGGCAGCATCTCGCCGATATGGTCCATGAGGAGCCGGTAGAAAAGCGTCTCGTTCCGATCCTGCAGCTCGCGCAGGAAAATATGCCGCGACATGTCGCCCGATTTTTGCTTATAGGCTTGGTACATCCGGGCCGCTTGCTGATCGAGCGTCTCGACAGCCGCCGGAATCAGTCCGTGCAAACGAAACTCCTCCCTCTCCTCATGGGAAAAAGCTGTCCCCTTGTTGAGAACCGCGTGTTCTAATAGCGCTCTCCCTTGCAGAGACGTCCCGATCGATTTGTCTGGATGGATGCGATAATTTTTCATGGGTGAGTCATCTTCTCCGCTACGACATGCTTGTCGAATTCCTCTCCGCTTAAGTAACCTAGCTTCAAACACGCTTCCCGAAGCGACGTCCCGTTCTCATAGGCGACGTGGGCCATCTTCGCGCACTTGTCGTATCCGATCACGGGACTGAGCGCCGTCACGAGCATGAGGGAATTGTCGACGAATTCTTCAATCCGCTTCCGGTTCGCCTCCAATCCAAGAACGCAATATTTTTCGAACATGCGGCAGGAGTCTTTCAAAATCGAGATCGAGTGGAGCAGGTTGAAAATCATCACCGGCTTGAATACGTTCAGCTCGAAATTCCCTTGCGACCCCGCAAAGCCGATCGCCGCATCATTCCCCATGACCTGGACTGCGACCATCGTCAGCGCCTCGCACTGGGTTGGGTTCACTTTGCCCGGCATGATCGAAGAGCCCGGCTCGTTTTCAGGGAGGATCAGTTCATGGAGGCCGCAGCGAGGACCCGACCCCATCCAGCGGATATCGTTTGCGATTTTCATGAGCGCCGCCGCCGCCGTTTTCAACGCGCCGCTCGTGAAGACGATTTCATCATGAGCCGAAAGAGCCGCGAATTTATTTGGATGGGAGCGGAAGGGAAGGTGAGTCAGCTCGGCGATTTTCTTCGCCGCTTTCTCGGCAAATTGGGGATGGGTATTCAACCCGGTCCCGACGGCCGTTCCGCCGATCGCAAGGTCGTAGAGGCTGTCGGCTGCCTGCTCGATCCCCCGGATGCTCCGCTCCAAAAGCGACACATACCCGGAAAATTCTTGGGACAGCATCAGCGGGGTCGCATCCTGAAGGTGAGTCCGCCCGATCTTCACGATCCCGGCAAATTCTTTTTGCTTCTTTTCAAATGCTGCCTTCAAACTCTTTAAAGCGGGCAGCAATCCGCCCTGAATTTCGACTGCGGCGGCGATGTGCATCGCAGTTGGGAAGGTATCATTGGACGACTGGGACATGTTGACATGATCGTTCGGATGAACCGGATTTTTGCTGCCGAGTTTTCCGCCTGCGATCTCGATCGCCCGGTTGGCGATCACTTCGTTCGCGTTCATGTTGGTCTGCGTACCGCTTCCCGTCTGCCAAACATGGAGCGGGAAATGGGCGCCGAGCTTGCCGGAAATCACTTCTTCGGCCGCGCTCGCGATCCAGCCGCATCTTTTCTGATCCAATTTCCCAAGATCGCAATTGACGAGGGCCGCCGCTTTTTTCAAGATCCCGAACGAACGGATGAGGGCTGCCGGCATCAAATCGGGGCCGATGGAAAAATGCTGCAACGAGCGCATCGTCTGCGCTCCATAATACTTATCAGCAGGGACCTCCATCTCCCCCATGCTGTCGGATTCCCGACGAACCTCTGCCATAGCCAACCCCTTTTTCGTGTCTATACAAGAATAGAAGAAGCGAAGCAAGCGATAGGACAGGGCGCCGCCCTGCAACCCGGCAAAGGGCTGAACGCCCTTTGCAAACCCATGAGCCTATCTTTCATTGCATAACAATGAAAGATAGGCTCATATAGAAAATCCCAAAAGACGTAAGTCTTTTGGGAAAGGGATTCTTTAAAGGTGGTTTTAAGAGGCTTTACTGAGGCAGCAAACCTTGTTTACAAGCGGATTCTAGATCCGATACGAACTGGTCTTCGCTTTGAAAAGGAGCGTTTGAACCGTACACAGATTGCATCGCGCTATATAAATCATCTTCATAGTTCTCAATCAAAGCCTTTCCGCTTCCTGCATGGGCTTTCTCTTGGTTCACTGCCGATTTATACATGGAAATAAATTCCTTAGCTTCGTCAGTGCCGGATTGATTCATTTTGTTAAGGAACTGCTGCATATCCGGAGTTGCTGCTTCTCCAAAACCCTGTGCTGGCAAGCGCGCGCATGAATTGATCGAATTAATTAAGCTCATTTTAATCTCCTTTTTATTAGTTATTATTAATATACATTTATAATTATACTATATCGGCATTAAGCATTCATAAAGATTACATCTAAAACAGAGCGCTTATAATGAACGACTTACGATTTGCTCAAAAGAAGCAAAGGCCAGAACCGGGAAAGCCTTTTATCTGTTCAGCACCCTTAAAATCATGCGGGCGGCGCGTGGAGACGTCCAAGCCACGATCTACTTGAAATATTCGGCGAGCCCCTGTTCGGTCGGCTTCATCGCCTTGGCGCCAGTTTTCCAGTTCGCCGGGCAAACTTCGCCGTTTTCCTCGTGGAAAATGAGCGCATCCACCATGCGGAGAACTTCATCGACCGAACGGCCAAGAGGGAGGTCATTGACCACTTGGTGGCGGATAACGCCGTCTTTATCGATCAAGAATAGGCCGCGGTAAGCGATCCCGTCTTCTTCTTTCAAAACATGGAAGCTGCGGGCGATCGATTTATTCAAATCGGAGACGATCGGATAGGAAACGCCTTGGATTCCGCCTTTGGATTTGGGGATCGAAAGCCAGGTGTGGTGGGAAAAATAGCTATCGACGGAACAGCCGACCACCTGGGCGTTCCGCTTCTCGAACTCTTTGAGCTTCTCTTGAAAGGCATGCAGTTCGGTAGGGCAAACGAATGTAAAGTCAAGAGGGTAGAAGAAGAAGACGATATATTTTCCGGCAAAATCGGAAAGGCAGAAGTCATCGTAAATCTTATCTTTGACAACCGCTTTCGCCTTGAATTCCGGCGCTTTTTTCCCTACGAGCGACATAAATTTCCTCCCCTAATTTTTTGTCCAAGATACCAAATCGGGGCGTTTCCATAAACTTATTTTCAGCTCATTTCGACCAAAAAAAAATATAAAAAAAAATACGACTTTAATTTTAAAACAAAAACAACTACAATTCAGATTCTAAAAATAAAGGAACAGCAATGACAAATAACATAAATAATTCATTTCACCTCAATCAGACACCGGCATCTAACCACCCGGAAGATGACGAAGTAGCCATCTTGACAACCTTTACGGCCCCAGCCCCACCCCCAGCGCCCACACTGCACTTCCTCGTCCCAGCGATCCCAGAGTCCGGAGCGGAGTCGCCCATTCCAGAGCTGTTTCTTCCGCCCAGCGTAACTGACGCCACATTGAGAGTCACGCGCTGCCGTCCCACCGCGCGTCGAGCTTGCGGCTCAGTTCACCGTGAGTGACACTCTATACCGAACATAATTCAAGAATTGGTTTTTGGCTGCGCTGGCATCCCAGCCTTTTCATCCGCGCTCAAGATCCCCTATTAGTCAATAGGGAGCCCCCTCGCGCACCGGCCTACGGCCTGATGAAAATTCTGAGCGCCAGTCTTGCCAAATTCCCGATTCTTGAATCACGTTCGGTATAGAGGGCGTCTGCAACAACAGCCCCACATTCATCGCAAATGCTATACCGGGAGTGATTCAAAAATTGGGAGATGGCAAGGAGGCGCCCGCCATTTGAGCCAGGCAAAGCCGGCGCTGAAGCAGCCCAACCTGAAAGGGTTGGGCGATGCAAGCGGGATCAAATGCCGTGGCTGCCCGACACAGCTAAAACCAATTTTTGAATCACGAGCGGTATAAATAATGGAAATTCTATGCTATCACCCGTTTCAAATGTTAACCCCCCAACACCCGTTTACCAAAATACGGACGAGATTCCCGATCCGGAACCGCTTGTGCCTCTATTGCCGGTTTTGACTCCCGCTCCCGAGTTCTACAAAGCGCAGTGATTCTTGCCTCAAGAGAAAAACTCTTCGGCCCGAGGCAGCCACGCCTCTTTCCCAATCTCGGTGTCGGGGCCATGGCCCGGGACGACACGAGTTTTGGGAGGGAGCTTGGCTAGCTTTTGGAGAGTCGGCCACATCTTATCCGAATCTCCGGTCGGCAAGTCGAGCCGTCCGATGCTGCCCCGGAAAAGAGTATCTCCAGCGAAAAGAATTCCTTCGCTCGCTAGGTAAAAACAAACGCCTCCCGGAGAATGCCCCGGGGTATGGATTACTTCGAGCTTGAGCGGTCCGACCTCGATGATCTCGCCCTCTTGAAGGCGCCGATCCACTTTTACAGCGCGGATCGGAAAGAATTGCGGCAGGCCGTCCGATCCGGGGGCTTCGACGTTTTCCGCATCCAGCGGATGGACGTAAAGGAGGGCTTGGGTCTTTTCTTTTAGGAAGGCCGCATCGGCAAAATGATCCCAATGGGAATGGGTCAATAAAATTTTTTCAATTCTTAAACCGCTCGCTTCGGCCTGAGCCAAAATCCGTTCGGCGGAACCAGGAGAAGGGTCGATGGCCGCGCCAACGCCTTTTTCTCCAAAGAGAATGGCGTTCGTCTCGAGCGGGCCGCTGGGAAATTTAAAAAGAAGCATGAGAAGATCGCACTGGAGAGGACTCGAACCTCTTACCCCCTGGTTCGTAGCCAGGTACTCTATCCAAATGAGCTACCAGTGCATGGCAAACTATCATCCTCGATGAGCCCCTAAAAATCAAGAGCTTTGATCGATTTGGCGGGAAGGGGGCTTTTTCTCCCGCCGGACGAATCGCTTCCAAAGGGGCACCGGCTTGAGTTTGGCGCATTCGAGCACCTCTTTTTGCGTCAGGCGCCTGACGTTCTTTTTCCCTTTGCTTTCAAGGGGGGCGGGGACTTTCAGCAGCGGTTTGACGGTTCGGAATTTGTAGCCGTGGACGAAGTCGGTGCCCCGGAAAGGGCCTGCGAACTCCCTCCGAACCAACTCTTCCCAGTTCCTGTCCTTCTTGTGGCCCCAGCTTTTCACCTTTTTCAGCATTTCCTCTTCGGTGCGCACCCAGCTGTAATGGTGGAAGATGGGCTGCCCTCCGGCGCCAAGGACCATCCTTCGCTTCGGTCCCGGGAGGGAATCGTAGATGGCGTTGCGCTCCTCGTTATCGAGGAGGATATCGGGAGTGAGCGCCTTTTTATGGACCAAAACGATCGAGTCCTCAAGCGTCTCAGCTTGGTAGATCGGCTCGCGGAAATACCAATAGTTCGCAAGCTTTAGAGCCGTATGCTGTTCATAGTCGCTGCAATTGAGCCACTCGGCCATGGCCGGGGCGTCGGCGACTTCATCGGCATCCAGAAACAGGACTGTTTCGATCTCTTCTCTGAGGGCTTTTGCGCCGATGAGCCGAGACATGCAGTGCCAAAACGCAGAGGGGCGGATGGCTTTGAACACATACGCGGGGATCCGGTCGGGGATAAAGGGGTATTCGATGAATTGGCAATCGGGGAAAGCGGCGTAGACCTGTTCGAGGAGATCTTTATTTTCCGGGGCGCCGTCGAAAAAATGGCTCGCGACGGGGACGATGACTTGTTTTGAAAAATGGAGCGCCGCCTCTAAACAGGCGGAGATGAAGCGGGTTTCATTCGTGCAGAAATTGACGACGGTGGCGACGGGGTGTTTTTTCATCCAACCGAACATACCATTCTTGGGATTGAAATTCGAATTCTTCTTCGATAAGCTAAAATTCATGCACATCGTTATCCTGGGCGCGGGCAAGTCCGGCTCTTACGTCGCTTCCGCCCTCTCCCAAGAGGGGCATAATGTCGTCTTGATCGACAAAGACGCGAAAATCCTCGAGAAAGCAAGCCGCGAGAGCGACATCGCGACTCTCCATGCGGCATTTCCCGATTGGCAGCTTTTTCAAGACCTTTTAGAGAACCGCCCGCATCTATTTTTTGCCGCGACAGGGGATGACGAAACGAATCTCGTCGCCTGCTCGGTTGCAAAAAACCTAGGCTTCCCGAAAACGATCGCCCGGGTGAAATCGCGCGGCTACCTGAACCATTCCAGACTCGACTTCAACCGTCTCTTTTTCGTCGATTATTTCATCGGCGCCGAAATCCTCGCAGCGCAGGACCTCTTCCATCTCCTCCTCCACGCAGGGGACGCGGCGGTGGAGCATTTCGCGCACGGGGCCATCGAAATGCGGACCATCCCCATCCCGGAGCGGTGGGATCGGGGCGGAACGAAGATCTCCGACCTCGAACTGCCCGGCGGGCTTATCGTCGGACTCATCCGCCGGAAGATGGAAGAAGGAGAGAAAATCCTCTTCCCTCATGGAGACGACCACATCCTGCCCGGAGACGAAGCGACCTTTGTCGGGGAAGCCGGAGTGATGCGCCATCTCCACGAAATCTTCCATTTTCCAGAAAAAAGGGTCCGCTCGGTCGTCCTCGTCGGGGGGACCGCCGTAGCGGAACATCTCGCCTATGCTCTCAGCCGCCAAAAAGTCGCGGTTCGAATTTTCGAGATCGACGAGAAGCGGTGCGAGGAGCTGGCGGAGCGGCTTCCCGAAGCGACTCTCATTAACCGCAGCGGCTGCGACGCTCAAACGCTCCTTTCCGAAAGGGTGCAAGACGCCGATGCGATCGTCAGTTGCACGAAAGACGAAGGGACGAATTTCCTCGCCGCGGCCCTTGCAAAAGACCTCGGATGCAAACGGGCGGTCGCCCTGATCGGGGAAGCCGCCTATGCGCCCATCATGGAAAAAGCCGGGGTTGCCCCCGTCCTCTCAATCCAAATCAATGTGGCCAACCGGATCCTCTCGATTCTTCATGAAGAGACGATCCTTTCCGTCTCCTCGCTTTGCCAAGACCAGGCGAAGATCGTCGAACTGAAAGTCTCCTCATCCTCTCCCCTCATCGGCATCCCTCTCTCCGACCTCAAGCTGCCGAAAGACCTGCTCATCGCGGTGATCGAAAGCCGAGGCAGCGTCATGATCGGCCGCGGCAACCGGATCTTGTCTCCGGACGACACGGTGATCGTGATCTGCCATCCACAGAGAATCCCGCAACTTCCGAGCTATTTCCACTCATGCTGATCCGGAAAATCTGCCAGATCCTCGGGAAGTACCTCGCCTACCTAAGCATCGCCCTCTGCCTTCCCCTCGCAATCGCCGCCTATTGCCAATTTCTCTCACGTTCCGAGGACCATCCCCAACCCCACAGCACCTCCGCCTTCCTCTTTGCGCTCGCCGTTTGCCTTGCTCTCTCTCAGCTTCTCCGACACTTCGGCAAAAAAGGGACCGACCAGCAGCTCTACCGGCGCGAGAGCATTTTGATCGTGGTCTTGATCTGGATCGTCACCTCGCTCGTCAGCGCCCTCCCGTTTTATTTCAGCGGCACCCTCTCCCGCCCGATCGACGCCTACGTCGAAGCGATGTCAGGGCTGACCACGACCGGGATCACCATGCTCGCACCGAAAGCCTACGACCCGGCCACAGGGGAGGAAATCCCGATCCACCTTACGAACCCTCACGTTCCCGGCAAAACCTACACTTATTGGGGGACCGTTGCGCCGATCCGCGACAGCGCGGGGCTCATCGTCCACTCCGGCATCGAAGCGGTGGGCAAGGCGCTCCTTTTTTGGCGCAGCCTCCTTCAGTGGATCGGCGGCATCGGGATCATCGTCATCTTCCTCACCGTCCTTCCCGCGCTCGGAGTCGGCGGAAAATTCCTCTATCAAATCGAAATGACCGGCCCGATCAAAGAGGGGCTGACCCCCCGCGTAAAAGACACTGCATCCAGAATCTGGAAGCTCTATCTATTTTTCACCCTCCTTCAGCTCATCCTCCTTCTCGTCACGAACAGCGCCATGCCCTTTTTCGACGCTCTCTGCACTTCGCTAACCACGATCTCGACCGGCGGCTTTTCCGTAAGAAACGACAGCATTGCGAGCTACCAAAATACGGCGACCGAGGCGATCGTCACTGCCTTCATGGTGGTCGGCAGCATCAACTTTTCCCTCTTCTTCCACGCGATGCGCTTCAAGTTCTTCCGCATCTACGTCCCCGACTTTTTCCTCTTCCTTTCCATCGCCGCCATCGGCCTTTTAGCCGTCTCCGCCTACCTGACCGGCTCCTACCCGCTCGGAGACGCCTTCCGGCTCGGCGCTTTCCAAGCCATCTCCATGCAGACGACAACGGGTTTTTCAATCGCCGACTACGACCTCTGGCCTTTCGCGGCGCAAATGTTCATGCTCCTCCTCATGTTCGTCGGGGGGATGTCGGGATCGACCGCGGGCGGGATCAAGACGTCCCGCTTCTACATTCTCTACAAGATCGTCCTCCACCGCCTCGAGTCGCTCTACCGCCCCGACAGCGTCCGGAAACTCCGGATCGGAAACGCCGAAGTGGACGACAAAAACTCCCTCACCGTCCTCTCCTTCTTCTGCATCGCCGCCTTCTTCAGCATCCTCGGAACCGTAGCCCTCGTCCTCGACGGGATCGACCCCGAAACCTCGGTCGGACTCATGGCCTGCCTCATGAACAACGTCGGAGCCGCCTTCCGAGCCGCAGGACCCTCCGGCTCGTTCCTCTTCCTATCCGACTTCTCCAAACTCGCCGCCATCTTCTGGATGCTCCTCGGCCGCCTCGAGTTCTACGTCGTCCTCCTCCTCTTCCTGCCTGCGTTTTGGAAAAATCGGTAGTGCAGGGCGCTGCCCTGCAACCCGGCAAAGGGCTGAACGCCCTTTGCAAACCCGTAATTTAGAAATATTTTTTGATTCTCGATTGGAGCTCATGCTTATCTAAAGCTCCGGCCTGGCGGCCGACGATTTTCCCGTTTTTATAAAAGACGAAAGTGGGGAGGGCGTCGATTTTCAGCTCGTCCGCCACATAAGGAGAGGCTTCGATATTGAGTTTTACGAATTTGACTTTCCCCTGCATCTCTTCGCTGAGCTCCGCGAAAGTCGGAGCTACTTTTTTACAATAGCCGCACCAGTCGGTGTAGGCATCCAAGACCACAGGCAGCTTCGAATCCAAGACCTCGGCCCGATAGTTGGCATCCGAAATCGGGGTCACGGCAGCTAAAAAGAAAGGGTATAAAAGCATCCAAAAAAACCGCATTGTTTCACCTCGTATTGACACCCTATTCCCATATGAATAATTTCAGTTCTTTTCAATAGGGCCGACGGAGATACTATCGGCCTTATGGCAGTCGATTGGGAAGAGCAGTGGGCCTTATTCGCTGAAAATTTTTATGACGGGAAGGCGCATGTCGCGCTGAAAGACAAGACCCTCCTCCTCCTTCCCGGCCCCGGCTTCGGCGACCTCTCCCATCCGACGACCGCCCTCGTGCTCGAAATGCTCCGCGCCTTCGTCCCGGGCGAAGACGTCCTCGACATCGGCAGCGGAAGCGGCATCCTCTCCCTCGCAGCCCTCCTTCTCGGCGCCCGCTCAGCCCTCGGCATCGACATCGATCCCGAGGCCATCGAGCACGCGAAAAAGAATAACCGGCTCAACGGTCTCAATGCCCGCTTCCGGCTCAAACTCCCGCGCCGCATCCCCCCTTCGATCGCCCTCATGAACATGATCTTCTCGGAACAAAAAGCCGCCTTTTGCAACCGGGCAAACGAGGCAGCCAAGCTCTGGATCACTTCGGGGATTTTAGCCTCCCAGGAAAAGGAATATCTTGAACAAACGGCCCGGTGGGGCTGGAAGATAGCCGAGAAACGGCAAAAAGGGGAGTGGCTCGGGTTCGTTTTTGAGAATTGGAAACTTGCTCAAAAGGGGCAATTCCCTTAAGATTTTTACACTTATGCGGAAAGATGGCTGAGCGGCCGAAGGCACGTCCCTGCTAAGGACGCGTACTCGCTTAAACGGGTACCGAGGGTTCAAATCCCTCTCTTTCCGACCTTTCACAAGAGAACCGGCAATGTTTCGGCATGGGTTGTCTCTTCTTTTAGCTCTCCTTTTTTGTTCAGCAAACCGTATCGAGATTTACGAAGACTGGCAGCCCGACGCTGTGGGAGAGGCCGGAATCTCTTCCGAGATCCGATCTGCCTTAGAGACAGCGGGCTATTCAGTGCGCCGCTGGGACCGCTCGGCCCACCGCCCGTACCTCCTCAACTGGAAATCGGTCAAAACCTTTGCCGATTTCAAGCACTGGCTAGGACTAGGACTCTCGCGAAAGACAGCGCTCGAAGAGGAGACAAAGTATCTGATCCTCTCTAATATCGGCGTCCATCTGAAAGAGCTGGATCTTGGCAAGATCCCCCGCGAAAAATTGATCCTGTTTGCCTGGGAGCCGCCGACCGTCCAGCCCGAATGCTGGGATCCAAAATTCCAAAAACACTTCCACAAGATCTACACCTGGCATGACGGCCTTGTCGACAACGTCCGTTTCTTCAAATTCCACCTCCCGCACCATTTTTCAAAATGCGGATCGCCCATTCCGTTTGAAGAAAGGAAATTCCTTACCCTCATCGCATCCCGCCTCAGCAGCAAACACCCGCACCAGCTCTATTCGGAACGCGAGAAATTGATCCGCTTCTTTGAAGGCCGCCCCGAAGGGGAGTTCGACCTCTACGGGCGCTATTGGGAAAAGAGGAAATACCGCTCTTGGAAAGGAGCGATCCCCGATAAAATGGCAGCGCTCAAACAATACAAATTCGCCATCGCCTATGAAAATTCGATCGAGCCGGGATATATCACCGAAAAACTCTGGGACTCATTTTCGGCCGGAGTAGTGCCCATTTATTGGGGCGCGCCGAATATCGAAGAGTACGTTCCTGCCGACTGCTTCATCGACCGGCGGAAATTCGAGAGCGACGAAGCACTGATTGAACACCTTCAATCCCTCTCCAAGAAAGACTGGGAAGGATACGTCCAGAGGGCAGGCGCCTTCATCGAATCGGGCCGCGCCGGCAAATTCAGCGCCGAGCATTACGTTAAGACCCTTGCTGACGCCGTCTCTTCCGCGACCGGACCATAAGCCAAAGAACGATCATCAAGACGACGATGATCAGGAAGGAAAGCGGCAGGGAAATCAAGGTTTTCGGCGCTAGGACGCCGACGAGGAAAGTTCCAAGCACGCCGCCTAAAGAGTTGATGAACAGCATGATCGCCGACGCGTTCGATTTGTCGGTCGCCTCGGTGAGCCCCTTGGACGAGGCGTTCGTGTAAAGGAGCGCATCGCCGAGATGGATGAACACCTGGGGCAAGAATAGGGCAAAGCCGCTCGCCCAAGGAATCAGGAAGAAAATCGCCATCGCCGCCGAGCCGAAAAATAGAATAAGAATGCCAAGGAACATTCCGCTCATCGCGGAGCAGCGGTCGGCGAGCCAGGCCGTAAGAAAGGAGCCGCCTGCGATCCCGAAGGCGGGGATCAGGTACATCACGCCGTATTGCTGCGGAGTCATCCCGAGGATGTCGATCGCTAGGAACGGGGCCTGCTGAGAAAAGATGAATAGGACCGCAGTCGATAGGCCCATGAGCGAGCCCCACATCACAAGATAGGGGTCTTTGAATTGGCTCATGTAGGCGGATGCGATTTTTTTGATTTTGAGCGCGTGGAGATCTTTCTCTTTGATCGTCTCCGGGAGGCATGTGCAAGAAAGGATCACGAAGAAATTGAAGATCAAAAACGCCCAAAATCCTCCTTCCCATCCGTAGCTTTCCGTCAGATAGCCGCTGACCGATGTCGCAATCCCGGGAAGGACCGCGTAGGCCAGCATCGCGTAGGAAAGGACTTTCGTCGCAGCCGACCCGGCATGAAGGTCTGCGACCATCGTGTAGCCGATCTTTAGCGTCACCGCACAGCCCAGCGCTTGGACAAGCCTTCCGAAGCAAAGGATAAAGTACGAATCGGCGTAAAGAATAATGAGGGTTCCCAAAAACGAAATCCATAAGCCGAGATAGAGCGTTTTTTTTCTCCCGATCCGGTTCGCGATCGGACCATAAGGGAGCCGCCCAAACGCAGTCCCGAGAAGGAAAATCGTCATCACCCACTGCTCGTCCTGGGCGCTCAGACCAAAATCGCGCGCAAGGAGCGGAAACGCCGGCGTGAAAACGACGGCTGCCGTCGAAAGGAAGGAGAAAAGGATCATCAAGACGATGACGCGGGGGAAGCGGAGAAGATCCATAAGGTTCCTATATCGGTTGTGTTGGAATTTCGCAACTTGCTATCTTGGTTTGCATGGCAGAACCCGAAAAGAAAGCGCGCATCCCCCCGAATTCCAAAGAGTCTGAAATGATGGTCCTCGGCTGCATGCTGACAAGCGTCAACGGACTCAACATCGCCGCCGACATTCTGGACGACTTTGATTTTTACTACAACGAGCACCAGATCGTCTTCAATGCCCTCAAAACCGCCTACCGTTCCGACAAACCGGCCGACATCCACCTGATCAGCGAAGAACTGAAACGGCAAAACAGGCTCGACGCAGTCGGCGGCGTGAGCTATCTTACGACGCTTGCTCAATACGCCGGCACGTCCGCTTATATCGAGGAATACGTCCAGCTCATCCGCGACAAATCGGTTCTCCGGCAGATGATCAACGCGTCGCAGAAAATCGAAAAGACGGCCCTCGAAGACCCGGGGGATGTCATGGTCGCGCTCGACGAAGCGCAAGGCTATTTCTTCCAGATCTCCCAAACGAACCAGCACCAAGCCGGCGTCACGATAAAAGACCTCCTTTCGGGCCTTAAAGCCGAATCGAAACTCCCGTTCTTAAAAGAGCTGCAAGAGCGGCAGCAGCGGTTTCTCGAGCGGGATCCGAACGAGCCGCCCGTCACCGGCATGCCGACCCATTTCATCGACCTCGACAAGATGTTAAACGGTTTCAACCCGTCGAACCTCATGATCCTCGCGGCCCGCCCCGCCATGGGGAAAACCGCCCTCATGACCTCGATCGCCGAAAACATCTGCTTCCGCAATAACGTCCCCGTGGCGATGTTTTCCCTCGAGATGAGCGCCTCGCAGCTCCTCCACAGGATGATCTGCTCGCAGGCCGAAGTGGAGTCGGAAAAAATTCAGACAGGCTCGCTGAACGGAGGCGAATACCAGCGGATCGTCGGCGCCGTGAACCGGATGCAAAAGCACCTGATGATCATCGACGATCAGCCGGGGCTTAAAATCACGGACCTCCGCGCCCGAGCCCGCCGCTTGAAAGAGGCTTATAACATCGGGTTCATCGTCATCGATTACCTCCAGCTCATCTCCGGCTCCGGCAACATGCGTTCGATGGAAAACCGCCAAGTGGAGATTTCTGAAATTTCCCGGATGCTGAAAAACCTCGCCCGCGAGCTCAACATCCCGATTCTTTGCGCCGCCCAGCTGTCCAGGAAAGTCGAAGAGCGGCAAGGGCACCGCCCCATGATGAGCGATCTTCGGGAGAGCGGCAGCATCGAGCAGGATAGCGACGTCGTGATGTTTCTCCTCCGCCGCGAATACTACGACCCGTATGATAAACCGGGGCTTGCCGAGGTGATCGTCGCCAAAAACCGCCACGGCGCGGTCGGAACCGTCAATTTAGCCTTCCGGAAAGAGATCGCGCAATTTGCCAACTACACCCCGATCAACGCGGGGGCCGAAATCGCCAAAGGGAACAAGGAAGCCTTTTCCGCTTTCTCTCCGGATGATTAGGGAGTGTGTCTCCAAATTGAGGGTTCGTCGATTTGGAGCCACGCTCTAAGAGATCGCAGATTGAGATAAGAGGGCCGCAGCCTCTTCCATCGAGAGCCGCTCTTCGACGTTGGACCGCATCATGGCTTTGAGAAGGACGATGATTTGAGTCGCTTGGGGCGAATCGCCGTAACGTTTTTTGAGTTTTTGGTGCAGTGCGTCAAGGTATGCGCCTACTTGGGAGTCGATATTCGGGTGAGATCCTCCCGCATACGATTTGAAGGAACCCCATATATGGGGCAGGGCATCGCCCCAATTCGCATCGATTTCCGGACATCCCTTGCAGATGCATAAATATCGCTCGATCCCCTTCCGGCTTTTTTCGGGATCGTTCTCGCGGGACAATATATGTTTTTCTTTCGCGGGGTCGATCTCCGGCTGCGCGAGCATTCCTTGAGGAGCGTCGTGAAGAAATTCCTCCTCCAAAATCCGCACGGCGAGCATCGCGGCGCTAAACACTTCTCCTTTTTGGCTTGCAAGCCTTTCTGGGGCCATATGTCGGTGGTTTCCGGTGTGGAATCCGATTTGGTTTGCTGAGATCGATTTGCATTTGCCCCAATCGGCGATTTTCACCAAAGGCCGGCCGGCGAGTGTGTAGAGAAGGACATTTTCCAATTTCACGTCTCCATCAATATATCCCCCGGCATGAAGGTCCCTGAACCCTAGGAAAAGCTGTCTGACGAGGTCGACGTTTTGATCGAACGAATACCGGCGGCTGCGGATCGCCGCTTCCAGATCGCATTCCGCTTTTTTTGCGAGCACCGCCGATTTCCCATGGATTAAGATTGTCGGGGCGTAAACAAAATCGACCGATAGATGCAAGCAGCTATCCAAGAGCCTTTGAAGGACAGGGGCTTTCCAATCCACAGGCCCCAGGCAGTGGCGCTGATAAAATTCGCCCAGCCGGATGTCTTTCGCGTGGAATCCCTCAACCAGGCTCTCCAACGTCGGGAACATCCGCCGAAGCTCGTCCGAAAGGAGCTTTGCCCGCGATTTCGGCATTCCGAGGCTTTCAAAATATCTCTCCAGATTGGCCTCATACACCTTGTTTCGGATTTCTCCCCCTATTTTCAGCTCGTCTTTCAGCTCGTTTGCGCCGAAAAACCGTTTGCGGGAAACCATATAAACGACATCGTCGATCTTGGAAGCGAGAGAATTGGCCGCCGACTCGAAAATCGGCCCTTCGAGCGCCCCTGAATAAACCAACTTCGCTTTCCCCTTTCCGATCAAATGGGTCGTATCAGGCGCCACGGGATGATGAACTTGGAAATTGAAATTTTTCAACTGCTGCGGCTGAAGAGGAGCGGCGCCGAAATATTTTGCTTGCCAAGACGAATCGAGCGGCACGCCCATCGCCCCTAGGGCCCCGGCCACTTCCCGATGCCTCTCAAGCCTTCCGTTCTGGATTGCACTAATAACCACAAAATCACCAAATAAAGCAATCCCATTATATATATATCTGAAATTAAATAAAACCAAAATAGAAACTAAACAGAACCTATTCTTTTTATTGCAATGCAAGAAATTTCAATTAACGCATCCATCGGAAGGCGGGCAGCTTGGATCGCTTGCCGCGCTGGCTTTACAGAGCCTGAGAAGCGTTCGGCAAAAAGCGCATTCATCTTTTGAAAGTCGTTCAAATCTTTCATGAATACCTCAGCCCTAACGACGTCGCCGAAATCAAGGCCCGCAGCATGAAGAACCGCTGCCAGGTTGTCCAAAACTTGTTTTGTCTGCCCTTCGATGGTCGTTTCGACAATCTTCCCGGAGGAGGGGTCGATGGGGATTTGTCCTGAGAGGAAGACCCATCCGCCCGCTTCGACCGCTTGGGAATAAGGTCCGATCGCCTTAGGCGCGCGATCAGTTTCGATCCTCTTCATAGCATCCTCTCCAACAAAATATTTTCCTTAACCCTAAGCCACTTTACTTTTAGGAGGGGGATCAGGTAAACTACTTTTATTCTTTATCGAATGCAGGGGAAAACACATGGCTTCAGTCAAGAAAAAGCGACGAGCGAAAATCGCCCGGCATAAACGCAAAAAGCGTAGACGCCGCGACCGACACAAGAAAAGATAATCGCTGATCTTACGAGCCCCTGCCGGAAAAGTTGTTTCGCAGGGGTTTTTCTATTATGTGGAAATATCCAAAAGTTTTTGATGTGCTGGTCGTTGGGGCCGGACATGCCGGATGCGAAGCGGCTCATGCCGCGGCGCGCATGGGCGCGTCCACGCTCCTTATTACCATGAATCTCGATACGATCGGGAAGATGAGCTGCAACCCTTCCGTGGGAGGCACCGCCAAAGGGCATATCGTCCGCGAAATCGACGCCCTCGGCGGCCTCATGGGAAAAATCGCCGACAGGCGGAGCATCCAATTCCGGATGCTCAATTCCTCCAAAGGCCCGGCCGTCCGCTCTCCCCGCTCCCAAGCCGACAAAGCCGCTTACGCTTTGGAGATGAAGCACCGCCTCGAACGAACTCCCAATCTCGAAATCCAGCAAGGAACGACCGAAACGCTTCTTATCGAAAACGGCGCGGTGGCCGGCGTCATCACCCAAGAGGGGATCGAATACCGGGCGAAAACGGTGATCCTTTCCTCCGGCACCTTCATGCGAGGCCTCCTCCACATTGGCCAGACGAATTTTTCCGGCGGACGCGGCGGAGACAAAGCGGCTGTGGGACTATCGCCTTGCCTGGAAAGTCTTGGCTTTCAGCTCGGACGCTTGAAAACCGGCACGCCGCCGCGGATCAACAAGCGGAGCATCGACCTTTCGAAATGCGAAGAACAGCCGGGAGATGACGGCGTCTATTTTTCCTATGACGAACCGGAAGAGCGGATGCCCCAAGTTTCTTGCTATGTCACTTACACAACGCCGGAAACCCACGAAATCATCCGGGCCAACCTTCACCGCTCTCCCCTCTATGCGGGCACAATCAAAGGGATCGGCCCCCGCTACTGCCCGTCGATCGAGGATAAAGTCGTCCGGTTTGCGGACAAAGACCGGCACCAGATTTTCCTCGAACCGGAAGGGCTGGCAACGGACGAGATCTACGTGAACGGCATCTCGTCTTCTCTCCCGTTCGACGTCCAGCTCGCCATGATCCATAGCGTCACGGGGCTTGAAAAGGCCGAGGTCATGCGCCCCGCCTATGCGATCGAATACGATTTCGTCAAAAGCGACCAGATCTATCCAACCTTAGAGACCAAACGGGTCGAAGGCCTTTTCCTTGCGGGGCAGGTCAATGGAACCACCGGCTATGAAGAAGCGGCAGGCCAGGGGCTGATCGCCGGGATGAACGCCGCGGCCAAGGCGATGGGGAAAAACCCGCTGATCCTCAAGCGGAGCGACGCCTATCTCGGCGTTATGATCGACGACCTCATCCGTTTCGACCTCGCAGAACCCTACCGGATGTTCACAAGCCGGGCCGAGCATCGGCTTCTTCTTCGACAAGATAACGCCGACATCCGCCTCCGGCCGATCGCCCATGAGTTTGGGATGGTCTCCTCCGCCCAATTTGAAAAAGCCCAGAGGAAAATCGAGGCGATCGCAAAAGAGACGGCCCGCCTCCACAAAACGTTCAAATCGATCGACGGGAAAAGCGTCAGCCTCGCCCAGCTTCTCGCCCGCCCCGAATGGACGTATGCGGCCGCAATTACAGCGTTCCCCGGTCAAGTCGAAGACTACGGCACGGATCTCAACGAGCAAATCGAACTCGAGATTAAATATGCGGGCTACATCGAAAGACAAAAACGGGAAGTGGCCAAACTCGAACATCTTGACGACGTAAAAATCCCCAAAGGGTTCGACTACATGAAAGTCATCGGCCTTCGGACTGAAGCCAAGCAGAAACTCTCCCGCTTCACACCCGAAAATCTCGGCCAAGCGTCCCGCATCTCAGGACTGACCCCGGCCGATATCTCGATTGTGATGATTGCGCTCCAAAAGAGGGACGGCTATTGTTGAATTCGATGAGTAAACTGAAGCTTCCCACCCTTCTTTGCATCACCGACAACCCCTCCGTCCGCTTTTGGATCAAAAAACATCTCGACGATCAATTTTTCATCATTGACGCATCGAAAAGAGGGGCCGCGATCGCGGCCGCCGAGTCGGCTTCCCTCGATTTCATCATCGTCGACTCGGAGCTCGAGGATTGCGACGCGATCGAGCTTTGCGCCGAACTCAAACAAATTCTCCGCTCGCTCAGCCCGATTCTCCTCATTACGGGACGGCTCAAAAGAAGTTTTCTCGATGCAGCGATGGAAGCCGGCGTTACCGACTTCCTCAACAACCAGCTCGACCCGGAAGAGTTGGAGATGCGCATCGCCACCATCCGAAAAGGGCAGCACCTCCGAGAAAAAACCCAAAATCTATCCGGGACCCTGACACAAAAACGGGAAGATTATTCAAGCGACTACCTCAAAAAACGGGTTCTTCTCCATAACCAAGCCCTGAACGTTTTGAAAGAAGCCAAACGAGAAGGAGTGCCGATCACAGCCCTCATCATCCGGATCGACCATTTTGACGAACTCCAAAGCCGGATCGGGTTTACCCTCTCCGAAGAGATCCTCTCGCCGTTTGCCGAACTCCTCCAAAAATTCCTTGGGAAAACCAATCTCCTTATCCCTTCAGG
>Ga0169931_10003455_pt1 | contig 25020 bp, 22 predicted proteins | sample Kivu_15m_20L_FD_129675 | JGI IMG/M metagenome (GOLD analysis project Ga0169931, IMG submission 129675) | Freshwater microbial communities from Lake Kivu, Western Province, Rwanda to study Microbial Dark Matter (Phase II) - Kivu_15m_20L... | ecosystem: Environmental > Aquatic > Freshwater > Lake...
CAGCGCCAGCTTTCGCGGGTTATATCTTCATAACGGGCGTCAAACGGATTGAGAAAAAGTTTTAGCCGTTCCCACATTGTTCTGTCCTTTCGCACATCCAGAAGACGTGTTAGTAACCTGGCAATCTCTACCCAAAAAACGAGATCAGCACTCCAATCCCAGCGAGCATCCCTTTAATAACTGCGGGGAGACGGCTCGAAACCACTGTCCTAACCGCAAAAAAGCAGCCAAAACCTGGAGGGCACCCGCCAAAAGCACGATGATCCCAAGCAATTCGATTCCGAACTTCTCCACCAGTTCGTAGACGACAACCGTCAACCCTGCAGCTGGACCGCTTACCTGCAGCGGGCTTCCTGCAAGAATTCCGACGACAATCCCTCCAATAATCCCGGTGATTAGCCCGGAAGCAACGGGTGCCCCTGAGGCGATCGCTACGCCCATGCAAAGCGGCAGGGCGACGAGAAAAACGACAACCGAAGCGAGCACATCCTGGATAGAGAACTTGCCATCCAAATGCTTTATTTTACTTGTTCCCACGAGCCTACAACTCCCCTATCAATTCGCTGATGCGCAGCGAAGCCGCGCAAGCAAACCGCAGAAAAAAAACCAGAGATTCCCCATTACTTGACGCAGCGAGTGCAAATCAAATCGCGGGTAATTTCTCGGTGACTTGTTCCGACCGGGCCTTGGCTTCGGAGAATGGTAGAAACTGGGACTCTTCTGGATCAAAAGAAAAGACCGAGCCCGTTTCAAATTTATAGACCCAGCCATGGGTCTTCAGCGATTGGCGCGCGAGCGACGCCGCAACTGCTGGATGGGTGCGCAGATTTTCCAGCTGGACCAATACGTTTTCTTCGACGGTCGCAGTCAACCGAGCCGCTGGTTCGGTGATGTGCGTGTAATTCTCTTTCATAATTCGAGCCGTGGCGTCGGCATGCGAAAGCCAACTTTTTACGGCAGGCAATTCGCTGACTGACTCCGGATGCAGCAATCCTTGCATTGCACCACAGTGTGAATGCCCGCAAACAATGATGTCGCGAACCTTGAGGACGCTGACGGCATACTCAATGGTAGCCGCCTCGCCGCCATGGGACGCCCCGTAGGGCGGGATAATATTCCCGGCATTCCGCATGATGAACAGCTCGCCTGGTTCGGCTTGCATCATCAAGTTCGGGTCAATCCGGGAATCGGAGCAGGTGATGAACAAGGCTAATGGGTGTTGCCCTTTGGCCAATCGTTTGAAGAGATGTTCCTGCGAGGAAAAAATAGTACTCTGAAAATGGTGTAGGCCTTTAACAAGCTTTTGCATGACAACTTCCTGACTTCTCAAATGACGAATCGGGCTGACCGGTAGAGGCTCCACACCCCTTTACGGCAAACTCAAACACAGTCGACCCGACAAGCCACTCGTAGAGAGCCTGCCAGGTTTGAGAACCAGTTGCTCAACACCTCAGAGGAAGTGGAGCAGTCTCGCAAATTCGAATCCTTCCACGCCCTTGGACTTGCAGGCGATGGGAAGCAATTCTTTTAGCGCGGATGTAACAAGAATCGCGTCGCAACTGCGGACGCGTCTCGCGAATGACGCCACGGATCTCAGAAAGGCTCTCGTCGAAAAATTCCGTAGCCGCTTCCGCTCGCTCTTCTATTTCACCTACTCCTGCAAACGCTGGAGCCGCGAGGCCAAATACCAACAAAAAAAGCGAACAGATGAAGACGCGTAGAGAGAACAATCCCCCTACGCTCCGCATCCTAAGGTATCGACTTTTTCTTCTGGTCGTCATGCCAAACTTAACCTGATTTAACCTCGGCCCGGAATCGGTACCGGACCCGCATCGTAATCGCCGAAATTGTACTCCATCGGTCCGAGTCGAGTGGTGTCTTTAACATAATCTTCCCACTTAATCCGTTTTCCGGTGTAGCAAGCGTCGCGACCCATCAAGGCCATCATCGTGCTGTAAACCATGTAGTTGCCGTTGTTGATCGGCTTGCCTTCACGGATCGCCCGGAACAGGAATTGATGCTCGACGTCGTACATGCTCGGCTTAGGACCGTTGTATTCCCAAGGCCCGCTCTTACCCTTGGTCTGGAACTTGAGCACATTGGCCGTGCCTTCGGTACCAAAGACGTGGTCATCGGTCTCGTTGAAGCAACCGTTCATTTGGCGACAGAAGGAGAAACAGCGAACGCCCGACTCCCATTCGAACACGCAGCCAAAGTGATCGTAAATGTTTCCGAATTCAGCTCCGGTTCGCTTTTGACGTCCACCGACGCCGTAGCAGAACGCTGGAGGTTGGTCACCGTTCAGCCAAACCGCCTTGTCGAGGCTGTGGATGTGCTGCTCTGCGGTAATGTCACCTGAGAGCCAAGCAAAGTAGAGCCAGTTTCGCATCTGGTACTCCATTTCGCTCCACTTCGGATCGCGACCGCGGTGCCACAGTTCGCTGGTGAGATAGTTTTCCTGAATGTTGACGATGCGGCCGATTTCGCCTTCCTGAATTCGGTTCATCACTTCGCGGACAGCCAGATCGTAACGCCAGCAAAGACCGGAAACGATATTTCGGTCGCCAGCGTTTTGGCAAGTTTCCAAGACCGACATCGCACCCGGCACGTCGACCGCGACAGGCTTCTCGCAGAAGACATGCTTCCCAGCCTTGATCGCCGCTCGCAATGAATCCGGACGAAAATGCGGCGGCTGGCAAAGCAGGACCACATCGACGTCAGTTGCGATGAGCTTGTCAGCGCAATCAAACCCATCAAAGCAAGTATCATCCGTCACCGCCAATCGTTCGCCCAACTGACCAGCCAAACCCTCGCGGGAAATCTGGATTCGGTCCGCAAAAGCATCGGCCAAAGCCGTGATTTTTACGTTCGAGTCTGCATTGGCAGCGTTGATCGCCGCTCCGGTGCCGCGCCCGCCGCAGCCGACCAGCCCGACTTTCAGCACATCGTCCACGCTGTGATGAAATCCACCCGCGGACAGACTGAGCGGAGTGCTCACTCCTGCGACCGCAGCGGCAGCGGCGGTTTTCTTCAAAAAGGTGCGACGATTACCTTGAACAGATTTGCGTTGACTCATTGCGCTAACTTCCAGACCAAATAATGAACGAGACCAAACCGGGGATTTGGGACTAGGCAGCCCTCTCCCCGTCACGCCTCAATCATAAATCGCCGAGAGAACACAAAGCAACCAGAGAATCAAGCAATTTTCGCTTGTTTGCCCCACGAGAAACGGGTCAAGCAAAGCCTGAAAACACTTGGGCGAATCGCGCACTCAGGCGTTACCTCGCACAACAGGAGCACATCCTCCAAAAAATCAATCACGCAACTTCGCGACGTATTCAAGAAACTCGCGGTCTAATTCTTCCCAATCGACTTTGAATACAGCCTGAAAGTCCGCCAGCTTTGTCTCTGCTGTGTCGGTAACAAGCGGCTGCTTGGTCCGGAGCCGCTCAAGATAAGCAACGTACTCCTTGCCGTATTTGTTGAGCAAAAAATAATTCAGCGCCCAAGCTTCAGCGTATCGCGCCAGGCCAGTGTTCGGGTCGCGAAAATCAAGGTCGCTGGTCATCAACCTCTTTAGGGATTCCCCACCAACCGCCCGCTGCGAAAGCGCCTCTCGAAAATTGAGCAACCGGAGGGGATTAATCTGCCCAATCGTTCGCCAGCCCTTGGGGTTGTTCAGGTCAGGCGTTTCAAAAAACATCGCCAGCCCCTCGTTCACCCATAGCGGAGTGTCCGCAAGCCGCGTCTGCATACCCATGTTGAACATCAATTGATGCGTCCCCTCATGGACCACAGTGGCCACCATGGGCAGCGCATTGGGATTGGCAAGAATCTCGGAGATTCGTCGATCGCTGTCCGGCTTCGCACCCGCGCCCTGAAAGCCCGTCGTCAAGTCGTAAAGCGTCACCCGATTCGTCATCAAGTTGTAATAAGCAACCATCGAGCCGGGGTCTTGCCCAAGCTCTCGTTTAACGTGAACTTTGTATTCGTCAAAACTTGAAAAAACAACGATGACGAGAGGAAAAACGGGATCGTCCAGCTTGAACTTTCGCTTGCGTTCCCAGTATCCGGTGAACCCTTTGTAAAGTTGCTCGTACAAGCCCCCGAGCCAGACCGCATAGGACCGTTCCGTGTTGTATGCAATCAGAAAATGGTCGGTCTGATGAAAGCGAAAGCCCGGTAGCTCTTTCTCCAGTCGCTCTTGCTGCTCCCGCTGTGAAATCGGCTTTACCGGTTCGTCGCTCCGCGATGAAGATTCGACTTGCTCTGCCTTTAAAATCCAGAGTCGGCCATCATCCGCCTGAAACAAAAGGCTTTTATCCTGAGCCTCGACCAAAATGGTTCCCGTCAACGTCTTGGCTGAGCCACTCCCTTCAGCTCGCAGAACGAGCTCATCAGCAACACAGAAGCTTGCCACTGCGTTGCAGACTGACAAAAGCGTGATGGCTGCTAACCACGGAGCAACCGCAAGCTTGAAAACTCGAGAGGCACGTTTTAGCGCGGAATTCATCTGAGTATCCAAATTTAAATTCGCCTCGGTCGACGTACGCAATTTTCGATGGCCGCTTAGCCAACTCAATTACGCCAACGACAGCACCACAATAAAGAGGTCAGCAGCAAGCTCAGCAGAGCCGCCACCAGAATGCTGGTCGCAGCGGCCAACTCATCGACTCCGGCATGCATCCAGCCGAGCAGTTGTCGAGGAATTGTATCAATCCCCGGGGCGGCAACCATTTGCTGAGCCGAAAGATCGCCGAAAACGACAATCAGGAGCACGCCCCAAACGCCAAGCAGCGACGCTCGATTCGCCATCAGCTGAATCCCGGAAAAAGCTTGCCACTCGGTTGCGCCCTGTGTTGCCGCCGCCTCATTCAATTCGCGCGGCAAAGTGCGCAGCACGAGGTAAACAAGCAGGGCGGCCAGCGGCCAACAGAATAGGCAACTTGCCAAGACGGGCAGCAGAATTGTACGGTCTGCAAACCACCAAGCCCACTCAAATCCAAGCAAGTTCCACGCCCGGCCCACCAACAGCCCGCAAATCGACCCCGGCATTCCGAGCAAAACGGCAATACTTCCAAAAAACAAAAACCGGCCGGTACGGCTGCGGTCCGCCAGCGCCGCCCCACCAACCGCGACGAGTAGCAGTAGAGTCGCACTGACGACCGCAATCGCGAGGCTCCAGCCAAACTCATCGCGACTCTCGCGGAACCCCTGACTCAAACTCAGCAGCAGATCTTGAGCGCTCCAGCCAGCTTGCGCAACGCCGCCTACTTGTCTCACGCGCACCCCGGCGCGAAACAGCAAACTTAACAGCGGTACCAAAAGAATGAGGCAGAACACGACGGCTGCAATGACTCGCCCAAGCAAGCTCCTGCCAGTTGCTGACTCACGCCAGTGGCGAAATTCGCCTGACCAACTCCAGCTTGGAATTCGGGTAATCCAAAGTCCGGCTAGTCCAGCCATCAGCAAGACCGTAAAGAGATAGAGCCGCAAACTCAGCGCCTGCTCTCCCTCGGGCCAAAGACTGAGTAGTTGATCAAATTGCCCCAAGGCGAAACCGAGATAGACCTGCTCCGCAACTGTGCCGATGCGATAGATGTCAGTAACGGCGATCTCACGACTCGTAGTGAGAAAGCACCAACCGATCGCAAAGACAACAGCTGGCCAGATCCTGGCCAGCGTGACTCGAAAAAAGACTGTGCTGGGCGAAGCGTCAATCAAAGCTTGCTCCTCAGCGGCTCGGCCAGAGTTAATCAGGAACAGCAATAGGATCATCGCAGCCGGCGCGGCCCCCGAAATCGCGTGCACCCAAACTGCCGCCAACCATTGTGGCAGAGCCAATTGCAGCGGCGATCCTCCAAACGCAGCCCACCAACCGAGTCGCCCGAATAGTGAGTCCCAAGCCGCCAAGTGCCAATAGACCGGCAGCAGCGACGCGAATGCCAGCGGGACTAACGCCCAGCGGGCTCGTGAACCTAGTTGGTAGATCGCCCCGGCAAGCAGCGTTCCCATGCCCACGGAGAGCAGTGCGGCCAAACCGCCGAGCGAAATCGTCGCCCAAAGCGCCGCGCGTTCCGTGACCGAAAATAGACTCCCAATCCCGAGAGCCAAGACCAACCAAACCGCTGCCAGCGCGACGCAACGGGCTGAGCTAGAGGCTTGCTCGGTTTTCATCGCGAAGTCTCAGATTAAATAGCAAAAAATGAGGGGCAAGTGCGATCGCGATCGTAGAGCGATTGTCCCCAATCGCTCGGAGCAATAAAGAAATTAACCAGCCAGCCTTGAGCCGCGAACGCCTCGACCAGTTTGAGCCATCACGCTGTCGCTGTCGACAGCCAGTAACAGGCCCGACAATTGAGAAATCGAACAAGTCGAAATTTATGCGGCTCGGCGGACGGAACGCGGTGCATAGCCAGATAACTTTACTTGGCCATCGACCCAATTCTGGGCAGCAGTATTCACCTCGTCCAAGGCCGACTGCAGCCGCAGCTGATTGAGCTCCAGTTGCTCGCGGCTAATCCCCTCGGGCAACCAGAGCTTCGGCCCAAAAAGGACTCGCACCTTGGCAAACGGCTTGGGAATTGGAGCTTGATCCCAAGTCTTCAATCGCCAGCACGAGCCGACTCCAACGCCGACCGGAATGATCGGAATCTGCAGTTTCGCGCCTAAGTAAGCCGCTCCCTGCGACATCTGACGCCGCGGTCCACGCGGTCCATCCGGAGTGACCACGATCGAATTTTCGCGCGCTGACTGTACCAATTGCCGCAGCGCTGCGGTCCCACCGCGAGTCGAACTTCCACGCGCCGTTTTATACCCGAGAGACTCGGCGACTTGGCTGATCCACTCACCATCGCGGTGTTGGCTGATCAGCAATGTCAAATTGGCACGTCCCCAGAGCGGACAAAGGACGGCAAGGAACTCGTGCCAAAACAGATAGAGGGCAGGGGAGTCCAAACGATCGCGAGCCGGATCGCCAGGCTCTGCCTGACTGGCAACGCGATACTGCTGCAACCGCGCAAGCTTCGGCCAGAAACAGGCGATCGCCCGCGCAATGCTTTTCTGCTTCCAGCTGACTTCCTTGTCCATCTGCTTTTCAGCATCCATTCCAATTAACTTGCTTTACGGCTTCGCGCCCTCAATCCTGTGATGGGCAATTCTCACCAAGTTCCATTCCAGGTTCCCGTGAATGCGAGTTCGGCCGGCCCAGTCATGTAGACCACGTCAGTCGCTTCGTCCCATTCCAGTTCCAGCGTTCCTCCGAGCAGGTGATTCCCAATTTTTCGCTCAGTCCTTCCCGAGAGAACACCAGCCACACAGACGGCGCTCGCACCGGTTCCACAGGCTTGCGTTTCTCCCGAACCGCGTTCCCAAGTTCGCTGCCGCACTTCGCGCGGCGAGAGCACTTGTACGAATTCGACATTCACTCGCTTGGGAAACTCTGGGCAGGTTTCGATTTTCGGACCCCACCCCAAAACCAACTCGTCGGTCAGCTCTGGAACGAAAATAATGCAGTGGGGATTGCCCATCGAGACGCTGCAAATTGAGAACGTCCGTCCGTCGACAGTCAGCGGCTGGTTGACCACTGGCGACTGGGAAAACGTCGAGGGAATTCGGGCAGCCTCAAGAATGGGCTGGCCCATGTTCACTCGGACGGCCGTAACAGTACCGTTTTCGGTCCTCAGGTCCAATCCCAAGATTCCCGCGCCGGTCTCAATTTCGAGTCGATCTTTCGGGCAAATTCCCAGGTCATGCACGAGTTTGGCAACGCAGCGGATGCCGTTGCCGCACATTTCAGCCTCGCTTCCGTCGGCATTGAACATCCGCATTCGGGCGTCAGCCTTGGAACTGGGGCAAACTAGGATCAGACCATCTCCCCCGACCCCCTTATGCCGGTTTGCCAGCACCTTCGCCAAGTCGCTCGGCCTTTGGGGTTCCGATTGGCTGAAACAATCGAGATAAACGTAGTCGTTGCCAGCTCCATGTAGCTTGAAAAACTGAATTTCTGACATCTTTTAGTTCCACAGCAGAAGTTGCCCGCCGGTTGGCCGGATAAGGTTAAGAGACTGGGAGGCTAGTCCCGAAAATAGCGTTGGCTGTCTAGTCGGTTGCCTGCCCCTGATTGGTGACTGGGAATCCGGCTTGATCGCTGTTACGTTTTTATCCAGCGGCAGTCGGTTGAACAATGTCCAATGACCGTCGCGGGCTCATTTTTAAGTACCCAATCCAGCCGCTGTGCTGCCGTTACGCTCTCTACCCGAAAGGCTCGTTATGGACCAGCCCAAAGTTGCCGCCACTACTCCTCAAGACGTTCAATTGGTTGCGGGCGAGAAGTATGCTTACTGCACCTGCGGCTTGAGCGAAAAGCAACCATTCTGCGATGGCAAGCACAAAGGAACTGAATTCAAGCCGCTGGTCTTCACGGCGGAAGAAACCAAGACAGCTTGGTTTTGCCGATGTAAGCAAACCTGCAACGCGCCGAATTGCGATGGCTCACACAACAAGCTCAATCGACCGAGTCCTTCGATCGGACTGGCTGAGTAGCTTTCAATTCGTTAACCACGGCGGCGGATGTTTCAATCTGAACGAGAGCATCCGACCACCGTTCTGGTGTTCGGGTAATTGGGGGTTCTCTCGTTTCTGCAGGGTAGAATCCCGCGGCTCAAATTCATGAACACGGAACCGTCAGATCGCTTTCAACGCTTCCAGACTGCTACGCTGATGGCAGTCGGGTTGGCGATGCTGCTGCTCGTGGGTTTGCCCACGCTGACTGCGGTTTACGGTCTTTCGGGGCGTTCGGTTCCACCGCAACTCGCGAGATTCCTGCCGCTGCTTGAACCGGTCTATGCTTGGCTACTGAGAATTTTCCTCGCCGTCTGGATCGTTTTCTTCGGCGGCTGCATTGCCAGCTTTCTCAATGTGGTCGCTTGGCGATTGCCGCGGGGGAAAAGCATTCTCGGCCGCAGCCATTGCCCGCAGTGCAACACGCAACTTTCGCTCCAAGAAAATCTGCCGCTTTACGGTTGGCTCGCCTGCGGCGGCAAATGCCGTTACTGCCAACAGCCAATTCCCTTTCGTTATTTTTGGGTCGAACTCGCCTTTGGTTTGAACCTGCTTTTGGTCGGCTTGGTTGAGGTGGGCCTCGGTGGCTGGAGCCTACCTCGACAACTTCACGTCGCACCGGAATACAGCCGCAATTTCCCTCTCTCGATCGATTCGAATCTCCTTTGGATATTCGAGAGTCACGTCTGCCTGCTCAGCGCGCTCTACGCCTACACGCTGGTACGACTCGAGAGTCGGCGAATTCCGCTTGGCATTTATATCGTCGCAATCATTGCAGCCTTGGCGACGTTGCTGGCCAGTCCGGCGGTCGCGCAGTCACAGTGGCTGGGGATCGGCTGGATAACTGGCCGGAATGCCGCCGTAACCACCAGCTCGCTTTGGTCGGCCGCAGTAGCTCTAGCGGGACTGCCATTTGGCGCCCTGCTAGGCTGGTTCACCAGCCAGCTACTGGGTGGCCAGCGAAGTCCGATCGCCAAACGCCTGCTGGCGCAGGAAGCCGCCTTGATTCTCGGCACGGTGGCCGTTTTCCTCGGCCTGTGCTCAGCCCTTGCGGTGGCAGCGATTACGCTCGCGGCACTCGGAGTGTCAGTTGGAGTGCGCGGGAGAGCGACAAGCTATTCGCTCGCCGCTCTCCTCGCCACAATTGCTTACCTCTGCGTTTGGCGCGTGCTTTACTGAGTTGCCAAGCGTCAGACAATTTTCGCAATAGCTCCATGACCAATGTCTTGGTCGATTGCAAAACGACGACTGAATCAGTCGAAATCATCAGATGAACTGGTTCACGATGTTTTCGAGCAACTCTTGTCGACCGCTCTTGTTGGCGGACGCATCGCCCTTTTCGAGCATCAACTTTTCCAAGCTGACGAAATCGTGCTTGCCGCGCTCGATTTCCTGCCCCAAACCGCCATTCCAGCTGGAGTAGCGCTCGTCGAGCATGCTCTTGAGCCGACCATCGGCCCGAATGGCGGCGGCGATTTTCAGCCCCCGGGCAAACGTATCCATGCCGCCGATGTGGGCGTGGAAGAGGTCCGATGGCTCGATGCTCTCGCGGCGAACCTTGGCATCAAAATTGACACCGCCCGGCGCCAGTCCACCGTACTTCAGCAGCACAAGCATGATCTGCGCGGTCAGGTAGTAGTTGGTCGGGAACTGGTCGGTGTCCCAGCCCAACAGTTCATCACCCGTGTTGGCATCAATTGAGCCAAGGCAACCTTGTGCTGCCGAGTATTCCATCTCGTGCATCATCGAGTGACCAGCGAGCGTCGCGTGGTTCGTTTCGAGGTTGAGCTTGAAATAATCGATCAAGTCATAGGAGCGGAGGAAGTTGATACAAGCCGCCGCGTCGCTGTCGTACTGATGCTTGGTCGGTTCTTTCGGCTTTGGCTCAATCAGGAACGTACCCTTGAAGCCGATTGACTTGGCGTAGTTGACCGCCATGTGGAAGAACTGACCGAGGTGGTCCAGTTCTCGCTTCATATCGGTGTTGTAGAGATTCTGATAGCCCTCTCGGCCACCCCAGAAGACGTAGTTCTCGCCACCGAGCTCCAGAGTCACCTCCAAAGCCTTTTTGACTTGAGCGGCAGCGTAAGCGAACACTTCGGCGTTGCAACTGGTCGCTGCGCCGTGAATGAATCGCGGATTGCTGAAGAGGTTGGCAGTGCCCCAGAGGAGCTTGATGCCGGTCTTCTCTTGGTGTTCCTTCAGTACTTTGACGACATCGTCGAGGTGTTTGTTTGTCTCGGCCAGAGAGCTTCCCTCTGGAGCCACGTCGCGATCGTGGAATGCGTAATACGGTACGCCAAGCTTCTTGAAGAACTCAAAAGCGACTTCGACTCGCTTGCGAGCATTCTCCAGCGTCGAAGAACCGTCATCCCAAGGCCGCAGCATCGTCGGGCTGCCGAACGGATCCGCTCCGGTACCGCGGAAGGTGTGCCAGTAAACCACGCTGAATCGAAAGTGATCCCGCATGGTCTTCCCCTCGACGACTTCGTTGGGGTTATACCAACGGAAAGCAAAGGGGTTCTTGGAAGAAGGGCCTTCGTATTCGATCTGCGGAACGTCCGGAAAATAAGCCATGAAACTCGACCTTTCGGAATTCAAACGTAAACTCAGCAACAACGCCGTCTGCGAAAAAGGCTCGCCTCAGAACAGCTTTTCAATCGGTCTCAGTTTCGCCTTTGCCCGCGCGTTGTTCAATTGGGGGAGCCGGGGAGGGGGAATGCGAGGGTGCTGATCTGGAATGTGGAATGAGGAATTCGGATTGCGGATTGAAAATCGCTGGACATCGCCGGCGTCGCGCTCGGCGCGGGTCTCCCTCAGCGCTCGGCGCGGGTCTCCCTCAGCGCTCGGCGCGGGTCTCCCGACCCCGCCGAAAGCAAAAGTGCGGTCCGGCTCTCGGCGTTGGCATTCCCGCGGGAGCCCAAACCAACCGCTCTAAGATCGACTGAGTCGCTTCAGCAACCAATTCCCCAGCGGAGGACAGAGTGCCTGAAGCTTGAACAGCACGCTCGCCTTCCATGGACGGACGAGTTCGCTTGCGCCGCGCTCTGCCGCGCGGACGACAGCCGCAGCCAACACATCAGGGTCGAGTCCTTTAACGGGAGCGCCTGCGCCTGGCCGCATCGCTTGTTCCGGCAGGCCCTGAGCCTCGGCTTGATATCGCGGCGCATCTTCACTGCGCCGGATCGGTCCCGGCAGCACCGTCAAGACTCGCAAACGCTCGCCCAGTTCCAATCTCAACTGGGCCGCATAGGCAACCAGCGCCGTTTTGCTGGTCACATAAGCGCCGACTAGCGGCCAAGCCGTCCGGCCGGCGAGCGAAGCAATCATCACGACCTGCCCCCGCGACTGCAGCAGAAACGGAATCGCGGCTTGAGTGCAGTTCACAGCCGTAAAGAAATTCCGCTCCATCTGTTCGCGAAACAAGTTTGGGTCGGTCGACTCCAGCGAGTGCCGCGTGGAGCTACCCGCGCAGTTAACCAGCAGGTCGATACGACCCAGTCGAGACGCGATTTGTTTGATCGACTCAGCGGTAGCGTCGGCATCGGTCAAATCGAGCGAACAAGTCTCGGGGCTATTCCCGGTCAGCTTGCGCAGTTCGTCGCACCCCGCGTCCAAGCGGGCTTGGTCGCGGGCAACCAAAACCAGTTTTGCTCCGGCTCGTCCCCACTGCTTAGCAAGGGCCAGTCCGAATCCGGACGACCCGCCGGTGATGACGACGACTTTGTTTTCCCAGTGGCCCACGCGTTGGTTTCCAGTTAGTTGCTTTTGAAAATCCACGATAGCTTGCAACGGAGTGCTGGCAAAGACAGCCTTTCGGAGAATCTGCTGGCAGGTCTTGGCGGAATTGGGGAAAAATCTACCGGTTAGGAAAAGTTTTCTGTTGGCTGCGGAAAAAAAGGCCGATGCCAATGTTGGGGGTGAGGAATCTGGAGAAAGTTTAACGCGCGGTGCTTAGCCGCCATCTGGAATCAGGGACAAGATTCATGTCTGGTAAAACGACTCACCACATCCTGCTCGGAATGCTCGTTCTTTCTCTCGCCATCTCCAGCGGTTGCAGTTCGATGCTGACTGCCCGAAAAACCGACCTCCCGCTCGAGGAAAACGGGCCGAAAAACAGATACTCGATCGTCGTCGACTCGCCGTATAGCCGTGACGACGTGAAATATGGCGAACTAAAAAAAGGGATGACTGTCCAGCAGGCTCTCGAGGAAAAAGGCCTGGTGAACAAACATCGCACATCTGAAATCACCGTCATGCGACCGGTGCCGGAAAAGGGGCAAGTAATCAAAATGGCCTGCGAGTTCCAGCCAGGCAAGCCGCTCATCAAGTTCGAACAGGACTACGCCCTGCACGCCGGCGACCGGGTCGTCATCACACCCAAAAAGACCGCGATGGAGAAAATGCTCGACCGCTAAAGCAATACTCCAACAATCCCAAACGGGGGCAGGTCAAGTTTTCTGGTGAAACTGGACCTGCCCCCGTTTTTTTGTGGGTTGACGCAAGAGGAGAGTCGACGTCGAATGCAGTTGAGAGAGTCAGTCAGATAGTCGCTGGCTGAAAGGCTGGAGGAAAGTCCGGGCTCCGCAGGACAAAATGGTCGATAACGTCGACCGGTCGCGAGATCAGGGAAAGTGCCACAGAAAGTAAACCGCCAGTTGGTTGGCTTCGCGCCGACCAATCGGTAAGGGTGAAACGGTGGGGTAAGAGCCCACCAGCGAGCAGGGCGACCTGTTCGGCTCGGCAAACCCCATTTGGAGCAAGGCCAAGCAGGGGGAAGCGGCGGTCCGTCGCGTTGACCTCCGGGTAGGCTGCTTGAGGCCGCGAGCAATCACGGTCCCAGAGAAATGACTATCAGCAGTTCACACTGCAACAGAACCCGGCTTATCGACTGACTCTCTCCTTTTCAAAACGGGGTCAGGTCCAGTTTTTTTGTGAAACTGGACCTGCCCCCGTTTTTTAATCGGATAGTTCGCGCTGCCAGGAATTGATCGTCTCCAGCGCCTTCAGGGGCGTCAGGTGGTCAGTGTCGATTCGCTTAATCTTCTCGATTAGCGGATGCTGGGAGACTTCGAACAGGGTCAACTGTATCTGCCCGCTCGACTTCTGCGTCCCAGCATCGGTCACTTGCTTGCGCTGGGCATCTCCTTGAGTGGATTGCAAGTTGTCCAGGATCTGCTGTGCGCGGCGGTTGACCCAGTTGGGCACTCCAGCCAACTGCGAGACATGAATCCCGTAGCTTTTATCCGCAGCACCTCGGGCAATCTTGTGCAAGAAGACGATTCGCTCTTCCCACTCCCTCACAACCACGTTGTAGTTTTTCAGCCCAGCGAGAATGTTTTCCAGTTCGGTCAGCTCATGGTAGTGAGTCGCAAACAGCGTGCGGCAACCGGTTTGCTCGTGGAGGTACTCGACGATCGCCCACGCCAGCGAAACGCCATCATACGTGCTCGTACCGCGCCCGATCTCGTCGAGGATCACCAAGCTCTCGGGCGAAGCCGTATTGAGGATTCGCGCCGTCTCGGTCATCTCGACCATAAAAGTACTTTGTCCTCGAGACAACTCGTCGCTGGCGCCCACGCGGGCAAAGATTCGATCGACCAGCCCAAGTCGCGCGGTCTTGGCAGGGACAAAGCTACCGATTTGGGCCAGCAGCGCGATCAAAGCGACTTGGCGAATGTAAGTGCTCTTACCAGCCATGTTGGGACCGGTAATCAAATGCATCCAGCCATCCTCGTCGTTAAAACGAGTGCTATTCGGAACGAAAGCTCCCAGCGGCTGGAGGATATCCAGAACCGGATGACGTCCATCGACGATCTCGACTTCACGCGACTCGAGCAATTCTGGGCGACAATATTTTTGCTGAGCCGCAAGTTGGGCCAAGCCTCCATAGACGTCAACTTCGGCTAGAACCTCTGCGGTTGTCTTCAGTCGTGCGGCAAAGCTTCGGGCAAGTTCCTTTAGTTGATGAAAGAGGTCTTGCTCGAGCGTGAGCGATTGTTCATCGGCGCTGAGGACCCGTTCTTCATATTCCTTCAGTTCAGGCGTGATGTAGCGTTCAACATTCTTGAGCGTCTGCTTCCGAATGAAATTCTCGGGAACCTTTGTTTGGTGAACGTTCGTGACTTCGATGTAGTAACCGAAGACCTTATTGAAACCGACCTTGAGCGTGCCGATTCCGGTCTCGGCAGTGATTTTCTGCTGGTATGTAGCGATCCACTGTTTCCCGCCGGCGGCCAGCTCGCGCAGTTCATCGAGGCGAGCGTCATAGCCGGCTCGAATGAAGCCACCCGCCGAGGCCAGCACCGGGCACTCGTCTGCTAAACCTCGCTCAAGTTGCTCGCGCAGTTCGGTGCAGGGATCAAGCCGCCCAGCCAAAAGTCGAGTGCGATTGGCTGTTGCTGTTTCAAGCGTGGCGCGAATCGCAGGAATCAGCTCCAAAGAGTTGCCGATCTGCTTCAGTTCGCGAGGTGAGCAGCGTCCGGCGACGACCTTGGCAATTAACCGCTCAAGGTCGAGCACACGCTTCAGTTTTTCGCGAAGCGATTCGCGCAGCCGGCTGACGTTGTGCAACTCTTCGACGGAATCGAGCCGCTGGTTGAGCAAGTCGCGGTCGCGAAGCGGCGCAGCGAGCCATTGTCCGAGGAGGCGGCTGCCCATGGGCGTGACGCAGCGATCCATCACGCCGAAGAGTGAACCCTGCCGCTCTTGATTGCGAATGGTTCGCGAGATCTCAAGGCTCCGCCAAGTCGCTTGGTCGACCTCGACGAATTGGCTGGAGCGAAAAGGCGCTAAGCGAACTATGTGGTCGAGCGAACCGGCTTGAGTTTCATTCAGGTAGTCGAGGATCGAGGCGGCTGCTTGAAGTCCCAAGTCATCAGCGGGCTCAAAGCCAAAGCCTTCAAGCGAGGCGACTTCGAATTTTTTGTGCAAGGTCTCGCGAGCTCGCTTGGGACCAAAGCTCCAGTCCGGACGACGGGTCAGTGCGCAGGAAAGCTGGAGCTGTTCGGCAAGCGCCCGCTGACTATCGGCGACTAAGACTTCGCTCGGAGCCAGTCGCTCAATCAGGTCGCGCAGTTGTCGTGAGTCGACCGTTGCTGCCGCGAATTGCCCGGTCGAGAGTTCAACCCAAGCGATGCCAAACTGAGCGTCACTGTACTGAGCTTCACTGTACTGAGCTTCACTGTGCGTAGTCGCACGCACATCTTGAATTCCAGAAATGGGCGTTGCTGGTCGGGCACTGGATTTCGAATTCGAACCGATGCCGGTTTTCTCATTCCGCGAAGTGTCCAGTGCTCGTTCGCTGTGAATCGCGCAGAGGTAGTTCGATACGGCGGGATCGAGAATCGATTGGTCAGTAACGGTTCCCGGTGAGACGATTTGAGTGACTTCTCGGCGAACGAGTCCTTTGGCGGTCGCCGGATTCTCTACTTGTTCGCAGATAGCGACCCGGTGGCCAGAGCGAATCAGTTTGGCGAGGTAATTATCGAGCTGGTGGTGGGGAAAGCCCGCCATCGGGATCGGGTTCTCGGTCTTATCCCTGCTGGTGAGTGCCAACCCGAGGACGGCGGAGGCGATTTTGGCGTCCTCGAAAAAAAGCTCGTAGAAATCGCCCATTCGGAAGAAAAGCAGGGCGTCGCCGCAGGTTGCCTTGGCGGCCTCGTATTGTTGCATCATGGGGGTGGTCATGGAGCCAATATTACCGTTGTTTTCCTAACCTGTGGAGCGGCAGAAGGGAAACCCGAGAACCGTTCGCGTTGGCTGGCGTACTAATAAAGCGTCAGTTACCGGTTGTAGCGGCGAAAACGATTGAAGATGGCGAAGCGAGGAAGCCTGAACTACAAGCTGGGTCGACTTTGCCAACTAGGCTGACCTGAACCGGGGGAAAGCAATGTTATGGTTTGATAAAAGCCGTTGAGAGGCGCTTGCTCAGTGTTATATTGAGGAGTGAATCTTTCCGCAGAGGCTGATCGATCCTGCGCCCTTTGGGCGGGGTGAATCGCGAGTTTTAGCTCCTGATTTTCTGCGGACAATGCCTCCCCCCACACTCGCAGTTGGATAAGGGGGGCAGAAGACATCAGAGATAACGACATCAGTGTTGAACCTCTTTGTTGCTTCCCACCTTTGTTGAATACCACTTTGTGAAGCTTGGAGATTGCAGTGGAAACCCTTGCTAACCAGATGCCTGGTCAATATGTTTCGCCCGGCGGATTTGAGGCTGCCCCCGAATCGAAGTTCGATTTTTGGGGTGTGCTGAACCGGCGAAAATGGATCGTCTTCCTCGGGATGCTTACCGGGGTCGGGATCGGGTTCCTTTACCACCTTTATACGCCGGTGGTTTACCAGAGCGAGGCGGTGATTCGGATCAGCCCGAAGTCGCCCAATTACATTCGGCTCAGCCGTCTCAGCAGCGAGGCCGTCGCTCCGGACGTCGAGCAGATTCTGCCGACGAGGCACGACAAGGTTATTAACCAACCGCTGATCATCAAGAAATGCTTTGACGCTAACGAACTCTATCGCTTGGAATCCTTCCAGGAGATGAAGCCGGAAGACGTCGTGAAAATGGTTTGCAAGACGCTCGAAGTCACTCCGGACAAGGAAGACGACTTCAACTACAAAATGAGCTTCGAATGCAAGAATCCAACCGACGCCAAGACCGTGCTCGGCAACGTCATCAAGACGTATGAGACGTATCTGATGGAGCGATTCAGCGACGAGTCTGACGAGTTGATCGACTTGCTGAAAACGATGAAGCGTCAATTCGAGAACGAGTATCGCAAGCTGCGAGAACAACTCGAACTGGTGCGAAAAGAAGACAACGCGCCAATGGTCGCAGTCGGGATGGATATTCATTCGCAGCAACTCGCCGCGCTAAGTGACCGGATTAAGGAACATCAGGACGAATTACGTGAATTGATCGGCACCCGCGATCGCGGACGCCAGGCACTGGAAATGGGTGCCGAAGCAGCTCAAGAAGAACTCTGGGTTTTGCAGCAACAGAAACTACTGGAGCTGGAAACAAACGTCGAAACCGCTGCTCGCTTTACCCAAAACGAGCAGATGATTCGCGAGCTGACCATGCTCGAAATCGAACTTGCTGAAATTAAGCAGCGTTTGGGCGGCAGCCACCCCGATGTCCAACGCAAGACGGCTTCGGTTGAAACCTATCGCAAGATGGTTGAGGAACGACAGAAGGCAGCAGACGCTCTCGCCTCGGCCAGCAAAATCAAAATCGACCCACTCGAAATCTTGACCCGCTTCGTCGGTGCGCTGGAGCAAAAAGTCAACGACCTCAATGTCAAGCTGGAACGCGACTTAGCTGACTACGAAGTCCATCGCAAGGAAGCCGAACGCCTGACCGTGGTCCGCAACCGCCGCTCCGACTTGGAAAAGGATTTGACGTACGTCGAAACCTTGATGAACGAAACCAGGGACAAGATGTTCGAAGTTGATCCGAAGGGCCAACTCGACGAATTCAATCGCCAGGACGGTTTCAACTTTGAATCGTTGCAGGACGCTTCCGATGCGGAACGTGTTTGGCCAATTCTGCCAATCATTCTCGCCATCGGTGGCCTGCTCGGATCGCTCGCTGGCTTCGGTTTGGGAACACTTGTCGACTTCGCCGATAAGACTTTCCATAACCCCGACGAAATCATGAACAACCTGAACCTGCCACTCATCGGTCACATCCCGGTGATCGCTCAAGGCAAGCGGTACCAATTGGAAAGCTCCAAGATCGCTCCGACGATTTGCGTCTTCCACCGGCCCAAAAGCCAAAACGCAGAAGCTTTCCGCGCGGTCCGAACGGCGTTGTACTTCAACACCCAAGGCCAAGACCACTCTGTAATCCAAGTCACCAGCCCGACGCCTGGTGATGGCAAGTCGACAATTGCTTCGAACTTGGCGGTCTCGATCGCTCAATCTGGCAAGAAGACATTGTTGATCGACGCCGACATGCGTCGTCCTCGACAACACCTTAACTTTGGTGTCGAAAACCCAAACGAAGGCATGTCGACGGTGCTCAGCGGCGACTCGTTCTGGAAAGATTGCGTGATTCAAGTCCCCGGCGTGGAAGGACTATTCATCCTGCCTTGCGGACCGAAGCCGAGTAACCCATCCGAACTCTGCACCTCGTCGCAGCTCAACGTCCTGTTCGACCAGATGAAGAAGGAGTTCGACTTCATCATTATCGACTCCCCACCCGTACTGGCTGTGACCGACCCGAGCCCGATTGCGGCTCGGGCCGATGGCGTCATCTTGGCTCTGCGGATTCGCAAAAATATCCGCGTCAGCGCCCAACGAGCCACCGACATCCTGCGAAACGTTGGTGCGAACATCATTGGCACGGTCGTCAATGGCGTCGGTTCGCAGCCTGGCTACGGCAGCCGTTACGCTGACGTCGCCTACCGAGCCGGTTACTGGTACTCCAAGTACGGCTACGGTTATGGCTACGGTTACGGGTATGGCTACGGCTATGGCAAGTACTACGATGACAAGCAGTCAGACAAGAACCAGCCCAAGGTCAATAAGCTGCCTGCACCTGTCCTAACTGACAAGCCAGCAGACCAGACTGAAGACTAAGCTACTCTGCGCCTAGTTCCTCGACAACTTCAAGGCCACCTTGGATTCCAAGGTGGCTTTTTTGTTGGTGCCTTTCCGCTATTTCTTTTGAACTGTCGAAAAGTGCTGGCACACAAACCGGCACGAGCACGCCGCTAGCAGTTCCCGAACTGGTCTTCATCGAGCTCGAGATGCTTGCTACAGTCCCCGCCCACCCTTAGAGCGAGGCTGCGCGTCTGCCAGATGCAAGTTGCGGCAACCCTCGCATGAGACCACCGGTTTTGAACTTGAACCTCCCGCTTGTACCACGAGCGATTTACTCCATGAAACCAATCGGAATCTGTTTTCTGCTGCTGGTTGCCTGCCTCGTCGGATGTGCCGAAGGCCCATTTTGGCGGATGGGAAAAATCTCTCCCTGGGCCCGCGAGAAGTGGGCGGCAGAAGAAGCAATCGCCGACACGACTTTCAAAACCAAACGGGAAATGAACGAGTTGGTGGCGAAAGCAATAAAAGGCTCCGCCAACGAGCGCGAGCAAGCCGCTCGCGAACTCTCCGGAAAGGCCTTACAAAACCCAATCTTGCTGACGCGTCTACAAGCGATCCGGATGCTCGGCCAACTCGACTGCGAGACGACCCATGAGACTCTGGCAACACTGACCCGCGACCCGAACACCGACGTGCGACTGGCAGTCATTCAAAGCTGGGAAAAAATGCCCGCTCCGGTCGCCGTCCCGGCCCTTCAGGGGCTCATCGCCAACGATACCAATGTCGACGTCCGCCTCGCCGCGACTCGAGCGCTCGGCGAATACCCGGGCGAGCAATCGCTGCGGGCACTCAACCTCGCCCTGACCGATCGCGACCCCGCAATTCAATTGCGTGCCACCGAGTCGCTGGAGAAAGTCACCGGGCGTGAACTGGGCAAAAATGTCAAACAGTGGCAAGAATACGTAGCGCAAACGATCGGTGACACACCCTCCACTCAAACCGCCAGCGAAACGACTGAGCAAAAACGACGCTAGGCCCCGCGATCAAGCCGCGCCGCAGCGAAACCGCTTCACGACGTCAAGTTCGCGCTCAACCGTCCCGATAAAAAATGAGAGGGCGGTTCGAAGTCCTGACTTGTTTCCTCGTTGATTTGTCACACTTGCTTGCTCTGACTGGCCAATCCTCTTACATTCAAGGATATGGCTCTCCCACCCAGAAAGTTCAAATGGTTCAGTCCAAGCTTCAGCAAACCCTGATGGCCTTTGTCGACTCTGCGGTCGAGCTCATTGCTTCGACTGAAGGTGAGTCGATTCTGGTCCTCTTGGATTTTGTGGCTGATTGGGCTGAACTGGAACGAGCGACGCGGAAAGCCGGACTGCTGGTTGCCAGCCACCTCTCCGAAGTCGCCGAAAGTGCCATGGCCTACGGGATGAGGACGATCCTGCTGGAGATGCCCGAAGCGACCATCCAAGACCGGCTATCACAAGCAATCCTTGAATCGGTGGCTGCCGAGTGGATTAGCCCTGGAGCGACCGTCGTCGCGGTTTACAGCCGCTTTGAAGTCGAAAAGCCGGACACCGTCAGCGTCATCCACCTCAACGAGCGGCTCGGTAAGCTCACCGCGCGCGACCTCCGGCAGTTGGAGACGAAAGTACCGCTCGATACGCTCAAATTGGTTGTCGACCTCGCGGTTGATATCGGACGCGAAGGACGCGAAGGCAAACCGGTCGGGACCATGTTGATCGTGGGCGACCACCGCCATGTTCTTCAGCAAAGCCGCCCGGCATGTTTCGACTTGGTCAAGGGCTATCCCAAGCGAGAACGAAATCTCGCCGACCCTTGGGTCCGCGAGTGCATGAAGGAAATCGCTCAGCTCGACGGGGCAATCATCATCGCGTCCGATGGGACGGTCGAAGCGACGTCGCGGCTAATTAATACCGGAGGCGTCGACCTGATGCTCACCACCGGCTTGGGAGCTCGCCATTACGCTGGCGCGGCGATCAGCAAGAACACCCAAGCCATTTCGGTGGTGGTCAGCGAATCAAGCGGCACGGTCCGCCTGTTCCAAAATGGCGAAGTGGTGCTTCGAATCGAACCGTTCCGCCGCGCAATGAAATGGAAAGACCACGACGGCGAAATGCACTCATCCGGCGAAGCGTAGTCGCAAGCGGCCAACAGAAACTGCCTCTCCTCGAAGGTAGCTGATTTCTCTAGCTGCGGACTCGGACTCGTGCTCACGCGTTCTCGATCAACCGATGGCTGTCTGAATTAGCTCGGCCGGGACTCCAAGGTCAACGACTTTCCACCGACCGACGTACGCTTGAGCAGCAGGTTGTCGAAAGCCGAGCTTCGGCCCGACCATCGTAAGTGTTTCGTCAGCCCGAATCGTTGGCTGGCCCGGTTGCCCGGAATCGCAATCCAGCCCCGACGGCAAGTCAATCGCCACTCGCCGAGTCTCCAGTCGGTTTAGCCAGTCGATCGCCTCGGCCACCTCGCCGCGTGGATCGCCAACGCTCCCCGTTCCCAGCAGGCAATCAATTGCCAAGTCGGGCTTGTCGTGCGACGCAAGATCGGGCGGCCAAGCTTCGACGGTCCCGCCAATCGACAACCAGCGATGATAGTTAGCATTCGTCTCCGGCGACATTCGCTCGAGTTTTCCGACGAGCCACAGACGGACCGCCACGCCACGTTCGAGCAGCTTGCGAGCGATCACCAAACCATCTCCCCCGTTATTCCCACTGCCACAAACAATCCAGGCGCTTCGCGGTCCGTGTTCGGAAAAAATCAGCTCGGCGCACCCCATGCCCGCGCGCTCCATCAACTCTTCGCCCGAGATGCCGCGGTGCATCGCCAGCTGGTCGATTTGCCGAGCCTGCTGGCGGCTGAGCCAATGCGGCGCCGCTTTGCCAGCCGAGATTGCTTCGTTCATTAACCGTTCCTATAGTGATGAGATAGCTTGACGACCGGAGCACCGAAACATGCCGCTTTACGAATATCAATGTACCGCCTGCAAGTCAGGTTTTGAGCTGTTGATTCGCCGTCCCGAGGATGCCGCAGCTGATCGGCTTTCTTGCCCGCATTGCCACAGCTCAAAAGTCGAGAAACAGCTCAGCGTTCCCGCTGCGCCGTCGATTTCCGGGCCGGCGATTTCCGGATCGTCGCTTCCCGTTGGCGGCAGCCCCGGCGGCGGGTGCGGCTTGCCGCAGTGCGGCAGCGGCGGGTGCCAGTGGGACGGCTAGCCGGCGAGCGGACATTGAGGCACGCAGCGATTGAGCTGCGCCTCGCCTGCGCCAATGAGAGAACATTCCGCATTCCGCATTCCCTATTCCCACTTTCATCGGCTCAATCTGGCGGATGAAGCTCCAAGTCAGCCAGCAGCGGCAAATGATCGGATGCATGCTTCGAGAGTGCCGTGTGTCCAGCAAAAGCGTGATGCAACTTCACGTCGCCGCGATAATAAATTGCATCGAGGCTTCGCATCGGGAGAAAAGCCGGAAAGGTCTTCGTGTCTCGCGTCGCTGTCTGGAATCCGAACGGCGTCATCACCCGCCTCGACAAGGAACCGTACACGTCATTGAAATCGCCGCCGACAATCGCCGGGGTTTCTCGATGCAGCAGCCGCAAATGCTCCCAGCTCAGTAGTCGACGGAGTTGCATTACGCGTTCAAAGCCGGCCAAGCCAAGATGTAGGTTACAAAGAAACAGCGTGCGTTCGTGCCCCGCAATGTTCAGATGAGTCTTTACTACCAAGGCCCTGCGGCGCTTCTTCAGCGGAATAGTCAGGTCGACATCCCACTGCTCATGAACCGGATAACGGCAGAGAATCGCGTTGCCGTAATGCCCTTTGGTCAAGCGCACATTGGCCTGAAACGCCCAGTGCGGAAAACCTAAGCGCTCGGCCAACTGTTCGACTTGGACATCGAAATTCGAGCGGGGAACTCCTGCGTCAACCTCTTGGAGAAAGGCGATATCGGGCTGGTAGTGCTCCACCGTTTGAGCGACCCGCTCCAGATCATATTTGCGGTCGACCCCACCGATCGCCTTGTGGATGTTGTAGGTGAGGATGCGAATCGAATTGTCGGGTCGCTCAGGATGCATCACAACTCAAAAACCGTAAACACCACGAATTCCCGCGTCTCAACACGAGAGGAACGCTTTTGTCACCAGACTCTCGCAGCAGGTGACGGAGCCGATAGAATAATAGGGAACTTAATTCTATACCCAAACGCCGGATCGCGCTGCAAGGATAGTCAACTGCTCGCCTATCACCACCCCGCCCGCATGTAATTGATGCCCAATCTCGCTGTCTGGATTTTACTCGTCGACTGGGTTCTGCGGCTCGCGTTTTCGATCCGAGTGATTATCCGCCCGCGCCCGCTGAGCATTTCGCTTGCATGGCTCATGATCATCTTGCTCTTTCCCCTAATTGGGACTGTAGTCTACCTAATCGTGGGAGAAAACCGGCTCGATCGAAAACGGGCTGATTGGGTTCGTGGATTGAGGCATCAGTACCAGTTCTGGAAAACACGCCAGGCACCGTTCAACTTCCTCGACTGGCCTGACCCGCATTCAGATTCAGCTCAACTCAGCCGAATGATCTTTCTTGCCAGCGATGCATTGCCGCTCGAAGGAAACTCGGTGCAACTACTGACCTCGGCTGACACGGTCTTTGTTCGCATGATGGAGGATATCGATGCGGCAAAGGAATCCTGTTTGCTGGAATACTACATCTGGGATGTGGGAGGCCAAGCGGATGCGCTGATGGAACGTTTGGCCGCAGCTGCGAGACGCGGAGTCAGATGCGAAGTGCTGGTGGATGCTGTCGGCAGCAGCGGGTTTCTTCAGAGCCGCCAGCGCGATGAACTCGCACAAGCCGGAGTCGTGATCGAGCAAGCTTTGCCGACCGGATTGCTTCGGTCGCTCCTGTACCGATTCGACTTAAGGCTTCATCGCAAGATGGTGATCATCGACGGCCGAATCGGCTACACAGGCAGCCAAAATATGGCCGACCCGAAGCTATTCAAAAGTGGGCTCGGGATTGGGCAATGGGTCGACGCGATGGTCCGACTCGAGGGACCAGCTGTTGATGCATTGCTGATGATTTTCGCGGAGGACTGGCAATTCGAGACCACGCGGGTGGTCTCACCAACCGACCCGCAGCAACTCGCGCCGCCTCCCGAGTCCCGCGGTCAAAGCATTGTGCAAGTCGTCCCCTCCGGCCCGGGGATCGACAGCGAAGGAATCTCGCAGATCCTGCTGAACGCCATTTACTCAGCTGACCGCCAACTGACTTTGACCACTCCTTACCTCGTCCCCGACGAGTCTTTGCAGCGAGCTCTGGTCTCCGCCGCCCGGCGCGGGGTCGATGTAACCGTCATCATTCCAAAGCAAGTCGACTCTCGTCTCGTACGCCTTGCCAGCGGGCCGGCTTTGCGCGAACTTGCAGAAACCGGGGTCCGAATTGCCCGTTATCAAAAAGGAATGCTGCACACCAAATCGATCACCATCGACGGTGAATGCAGCTTTTTCGGGTCGCTCAACCTCGATCCCCGCAGCATTCACCTCAACTTCGAAATCATGCTCGCAATTTACGATGAGAGGTTCACCAACGAGTTGTTGAAACTCCAGCAAGAGTACCTGAACCACTCTGACCTCCTACTGCCCGGCGAGCTCAAACCACGAACTGTCGCAATGCGGTTCGCGGAAAACTGCGCCCGATTGATCTCGCCGCTGCTGTGATAAGCTTTGCGAAGGGCGTGGTGAAGTGTAAGTTGCCAACGGATTTATCAGCTGCCCAACCGGGGGCTGGCGCGAAGACCCGGCTGACTTGAATGGGGGCTGCGATTGCGCTGCACCTCGCCTGCGCCAATGCCTTGCGGCTTTGGGCTCCGGCTACGGGCTAAACGAAATCAA
>Ga0169931_10003456_pt1 | contig 25019 bp, 19 predicted proteins | sample Kivu_15m_20L_FD_129675 | JGI IMG/M metagenome (GOLD analysis project Ga0169931, IMG submission 129675) | Freshwater microbial communities from Lake Kivu, Western Province, Rwanda to study Microbial Dark Matter (Phase II) - Kivu_15m_20L... | ecosystem: Environmental > Aquatic > Freshwater > Lake...
AGTTCTAGCAGTTCTTCTTCTTCTTCTTCTTCTTCTTCTTCCAGCAGCAGTTCTTCTTCTTCTTCTTCTTCTTCCAGCAGCAGTTCTTCTTCTTCTTCTTCTTCTTCTTCTTCTTCTTCTAGCAGCAGTTCTTCTTCTTCTTCTTCTTCTTCTTCTTCTTCTTCCAGCAGCAGTTCTTATAGTAGTAGTTCATCTTCATCTAGCAGCAGTTCTAGTTCTTCCAGTTCTTCTAGCAGCAGCTCGTCCTCTTCAAGCAGTTTATGGCCATGCAACGGCGGCCCATGCATGGGCGGAGAGACCTTGACACGCGAGCAGGTATCAACAACACTTGTCATCGATGGGAATCCTTGGTATGGGATGGCTCCTAAAAATGAAAGCAGAAATTGGCACCTTGCGCTTAGGAATTATATTTGGCAAGAATTCTTGTTGCAATACGAGGTGCAGCCATCCTGTTGCTCCTTGAAGATTTCAAGAAACATGGTGTGCCAATCAAGTGTCAATTGTAGTTTGTCTTCACCTTGCTTGACGGGAATTCTAGGGGAACTGTGCTCTACCTCTGAATCAGCAATAACTTCTTGGTTCGATAGTTTATATTATATATTTGACACAACCATCAATATTGGAATTTCGTCAGGATGGAGTTGCTATGGGGGTTGCCCAACGTCCGATATGGATGCATATTCTCTCGCAATCGGCTCTCTGCACAGCGAAGCAAGCAATAACGCGAATAACCTCAAGCCAATCTTTTATGCTTTCAAGAGGAGCAATTTCCTCACATGCCCGCAAGACCATTTCCGAACCGAGAATTTCTTTGTTGGAGATTATTTGGCAAGATGCGCGGCAAGCATACATCAAATTAGTGGGGGTCCCGATCTTTGCAATATCGCCGATTTGAACAGTTACAGTACGGGTGTCGCTTGCGATCTTAATTCGGCAGCTGCATGTCCAGCACAAGCTGCCCATGGCGGCATACAGTTCCCATCATTCTGGTTCCGATCTGACTGCGCGACTGTTGGTGACATATGTTTCAAAATTTTGGGGGAAGATCCCGGATGGATGTCTGCAAACAGCCACAGAATACTCCCATCTGTGATTTTCTTCTTCACCATGGCTGATCTGGTGAGAACATCCTCTCAAGGATCAATAGATCCTCCTTCGGTGAAGCTCACAATCGCCAATTCTGCAAGTTCTATGAGCGAGCCACCAGCGGATGTCATAAAAATATTGACACCTGCACAGGCAATTGACGCTGTCAAGCAGCTGGGAAGGATGTATGGCAACGGGTCAAGCGACCTCTCCAAGTTTGCAAACATGTGGCACAGGGCGTCTCATGATAGGAATTTCCCAGTCAAATTCACTGCAGTTCAGACCGCAGGGCAGGTCGGACATCTGCTGAAAGAGATCAGAGTTGATGTGGCATGTGGAGATTGCTCTTCTGGTCTCTGCGCATCCACTGGAAACACGGATGCAATTGTTCTTGCAGGATCTGAATTCCTTTGCAGCTGCTGCCGCGTGGATCCTCTCAATCCATGTCCAGCAGCTCCATCAACTTTGTGCCCATATTTCCCCTGCGAAATCAATAACGCCGGATGCCCCAGACCTCTAGAGCTTTCGGGTAAGAATGCATGTGTTGATTGGGCAAAAAATATATCATACGATGAACCGCCCAGTGGCGCAGTATCAACAAGCATTTATGGACTTTGCGCAGATAGATTGCTGCCGACTACTGGTGATATAATCCCGGCGCCAAGGGTTCTTTTTGAGACAGATTTCATGTCTTTCAGTTCTGGAAGACCGTTTGAAATAATAACAAAACTCAAAGATGTTAATGCCACAACAGGCAATCCACCATACGACGCTTTGACTGCATATGCTGATCTTGTGGTTTCGGAAGCTGGAAGCCAAACGACATTCGAAAATGTGCCCGTAGCCCTGATGAAGGTTACACTTTCATATAGTGGAGCTCCGGCACGGGTTTATGGACTGGCAACTGCATCTCGCGAAAACAGGGCGCCAGTTCCTGCCCTCTGTCCACTTTCACAAAAACCGAAATCTCAGGTCAATACCACCTTGCTCAGATCTCCTTTGTGGGGAGCTAAAACATACGGAGCTTCTAGAAGCTCCAGTGCCCCTATTGTGAATGCAAGCGAAGCCTCTCCAGAAAGAAATGATTTGCTGTGCGATGTAGACAACAGCTTTCCTGGTGACCAATTCCTTCAAGGAGCATCCTCTGAGGGAGGGCTCGCTGGTGGTCTTGGTGGTCCGACCACCCCATGCGCCCAATGTCCTTTTGACATCTCCAACGAATGCTGCAACCGAATTAAATTAAACCATCCGGACTGCTGTGATAATTGGAACTCTGGATGTCAGTCAATGGCTGAAAATTGTCAAAATCTAGAGACCGATCAAAGTTATAGTTTTACATTAGTATGTAGATACCAATGCACGTGCGACCCAGACTGGGACCTATGTTTCGGTCGTTTTCACAGTTACACAGTCTCCATAACTGGTGGTGCTGAGCAGATCAATGGCATCAGAACCTGTGATCCAGGGCCAGGATCAGGGGGGCTGACGCCATGTGATGCTGATCCAGGTCATCCCCCATGCAATCCTGATAATTTTATTGAAGAGACACATATCCTTATCCAGCAAGGATCGTGGTTAAACGATGGTCCATGTTTTTACTGTCGAGATATGGGATATGGTTGTCAAGCAATTTGGAATCCCCAGTGCTTAAATTTTGCTTGCAGCAGTTCTTCTTCCTCCTCTTCCTCCTCTTCCTCCAGCAGCAGTTCTTCCAGGTCTTCTTCCAGCAGCAGTTCTTCCAGGTCTTCCTCCTCCAGCAGTTCTTCCAGGTCTTCTTCCAGCAGCAGCAGTTCCTCCAGGTCTTCTTCCAGCAGCAGTTCTTCCAGGTCTTCTTCCAGCAGCAGCAGTTCTTCCAAGTCTTCCTCTAGCTCTTCCAGCAGCAGTTCCTCCAGCAGCAAATCATCATCTTCTTCCTCCAGCAGCAGTTCCTCATCATCTTCTTCCAGCAGCAGTTCTTCTGGGTCTTCTTCTAGCTCTTCTAGCAGTTCTTCTTCTTCTTCTTCTTCTTCTTCTTCTTCTTCTTCAAGCAGCAGTTCTTCTGGGTCTTCTTCTAGCTCCTCCAGCAGCAGTTACTCATCTTCTTCTTCCAGCAGCAGTTCTTCTGGGTCTTCTTCTTCAAGCAGCAGTTCATCATCATCATCTTCCAGCAGCAGTTCTTCTGGGTCTTCTTCTAGCTCTTCTAGCAGTTCTTCTTCTTCATCTTCTTCCAGCAGCAGTTCATCATCATCTTCTAGCAGCAGTTCTTCTGGGTCTTCATCTTCATCTTCTTCATCTTCTTCATCTTCTTCTTCCAGCAGTTACTACCAGATGATAGGGTATTGGCAAAATAATTCAATTTGGCAGAGCATGCGTCCTTTCAGGCCAATGGGTTCGACCACAAATCAACCCCGCATGAGACCGCTGCCATCTCCGCTCACTGATGGTGGCTCTTTTCCAGCAGGACTCAAGACATATTTCGCCCCCTACAGCACCGCTGTACAGGGTGGATTCTACGGAGATAGAAATGCCGACATACAGGTGGCTGAAGCCAACGACAACTTCTTGCACCCAAGAACCGCACTTCCTCTAGACATTGCATGCTGGTCTGTGCCCGGTAATAGCCCTGATCTTCATCTTGGGCCAGTTCATGTTGGCAATGATGCGATACTGTTTGACAGTGGATGTGTCAGCCTCAGAGGTGGCAGCACAAGCGGACCAATCCCACCATCAACCCATGTCTATTACTTCCTGGTTACGCCAGGATCTTTCTCGTGCAAAACTAGTGATTTTTTGGGAACAGAAAACGCTTCTGGATGGCTTCGGGACGGAAATGGGAATGATGACGCTCTTGGCTCGGGACAAGAGGAGGAGCTCATTTCAACGAGTACAGCCGCTAGAGCTTGGAGAAATACATCAGGCCAACCGAGCTTGTCTCCATTCATGCCACCGGGGGTGCAAGCACAAATTTGGGATTACGCCCTCCGATTCGTGGCGTTCCCTGGATGTGCATGCATCGATGGATTCAGCACATCAGCCATCAAAATCAAGGTGGAAACTGTCACTCTAGAAGAATTTTCATCATCCACGCAGCAGAGCAACGGAAATGTGACCCCCAACGATTGCCCGACCGCTACAGGGCCAACCAAAGAAAATCTAGGTGGTGGCCAAGAGTTGTCGACTGGAGATTATGCGACATCATCAGGTGGCAGATTTGGCACATTGATTGGTGGAGCATGCATGCCATCATGTCCATCAGGAACACTGCATTTTGATTTGGCTTCAGGTTCTAAAATAGATTCTGAGGAGTCCATCCTGTCGGCCATGGACAGTCAAGCCTTCAAGGAATCAATATCTGTTGATTGTCCGTCCTGCGGCAGCACATCGGTGGAAATTCCTCACGATGTGGCAAAAATGATTGTGGAAAACGGCTGCTACACGCTAGTAAAAAATATTGCAGAAAATCCATGCTGTACATCAACCAGTGTCGGTGGCGCAGACAGAGAAAGTTATCAAATAATACCTAATTTTTCTTCACCAATATGCTCCTCCTTGAGGGACGAGGTGGTGTGTGCCCCATCCTGCTGCCTGGCAGTTGGGACAGTCGTCAGCACAACTAAAGGAAACAAGCCAATTGAGGAGGTGAGACCTGGCGATATTCTCATGTCAAAGCGCCCCGTGTCCCCATCTAGGGATCTTGACATCCCAATAACATCCACTGAAATCAGGGACAATTGGCCACAAGACAGTTCATTTGTGGATCATATAGTGGCGGTGTCAGAGGTTGCAGCAGGCTTTGAGGCCTCATATCTTGTAATAAATGGCGTGCTCAAGTTGACGGCTGAACATGCCTTGCCCGTCATGAGAGACGGGAATATTGCCTACAGGAGCGTACAGCGAATCGAGGTTGGCGACATGGTCATGACTGCTGGAGGCACATGGCAGACGGTATATTCAACCGAAAAATCAGATGAAACGGTTGCCACCATATCACTATCGACTGTTGGCGGCAATCTCTATCTGGCTGATGGATATTTGGTGCACAATTCCGATGCAGGCTTTATCGACTCTGGTTTTGATTTTGGCGGTGCTGCTGGTATCAGTAACGCATCCGGAGTTGATGAAATATCAGCTCTCCAAAGATTTGCCACACTCAGATCAAAAATTAAGGTCGATGTATGAGCTCAGGCAATCCATTTGATCCTACTGGCTACAAGCTGTCTATAAAAACTCAAAACGAGTTTGACCCTGGCAGCTTGGGCGCAGAAGGCATCAAGGAGTTACTTTTATACTGCAGGGAGCAAATCAGGCTGCGTAGGGAGGCGGTCAGGCTTGGATATCTCCAATCTGTGGATAACCCGTATTCTGAATTCATTACTCTCATTGAAGTCAACCCTGATTCCGTTGGGGGCATGTTGACGGTCATGGAAAACTGCAGAGACTGCGCCTTGCAACTTCTGCCAGGCCACAGCACTGGATTTTTTGAAAAACATGGCAAAGTCCCATGCATTGGCGACGGGGGGTCATCCGCAGGATTCTTCAGGGTTCCATCGTCTTTCAATGCCAATGCTGTTGCCACAAATGACTGGCTTGGCAGCTTTTCTAACCTCATTGAGAATGGCCTCTACGATCAGGTCGATGCCGACAGGCTGCTGAACCCCCCAAACTTTGCTGACGACAGATATATCAGCATGCGTGCATATGCGGGTGCCGTTGGTAGGTGGGGGAACTCCTTCTTCAAGCTGATCAACCTGATGAGGTTTATACACCCGAAGATGAGCATTGAGATACCCTTCTCGGAGTGCTCGTCTGGAGTGGGTAATTGTGATTTCAGCATGAGTTTCACCAGTTTACAGCTGGATCAGCCTGTCCCAAACCGCCCAGTTGACATCATCATGGACATCAGGGGGGCTCTCACCTGTGCAACTTCAAGCGGTAAGCGATACGGCAGGTTGTGCATAGAATGGGCGGCAACAGGAGGCAAATCTCGAGCCGTCATATACAAGACGAAGTCCACAAGAGGCAAGTTATCGCTGTGCGGGTTCGACGAAGTTGACATACCCGATTCTCCAAACACATTCACATTCATAAATTCTTCTCCTGGAAATTCAATATACAGAAATGAAACTTTTTATATTCAGACAGCGCAGAACGGAAATTTTGCTCCTGTTGAGCACCCGAAAGGAGATGTTTCAGCATTCATGATGGGCGGCCCGTCAGGACCGGTTACCATTTGCCCTTGCGAATGTTGCGGAGGTACTCCACCACCCGATCAGGATTGCTCAAGTTGTACTAATTGTGTATGTGCTATGGATTGTTTCCCGCCTGATGCATGCAACCCTCCAAACGGTGACCCTTGCAGTGTTGCTTGTAGGACAGCTTTGAGGTCAGCAGGCTGCAGCGCGAGAAAAGCACGCTGCTTTTGCTCGTCGTTCAGCGATCCCAGTGAACCGACCTATGACCCTTGCTGCGATAATCCATCATTGTGTGCGGGTGACGGCGACGGTGGTGGCGGCGACGGTGGTGGCGGCGTACCCGGCGGTGGCGTCCCCTGCGATCAATTCCCCGATTCGTTGTGCTGCCTTTGCCCTGAATGCTGCGACACAGACAGTCCTTGCTTCTTTTCAATGGATCCGTGGTGCTGTGGCGCCCCAAACTGTGACCAAGGCGGTTTGTGCGAGGATCTACCATGCAGACCAGAGTGCCCATGCACTTCAGGCTGCACGAACTGTGAGGCCAGACCTTTATGCTGCCAAGAACCATCAAGCTCAACGACTTCAGGATCATCAACCACATCTGGTCCGTCGTCATCGACCACATCTGGTCCGTCGTCATCTTCCACATCTGGTCCACCCAGTTCTTCCAGTTCTTCCAGTTCTTCCAGTTCTTCCAGTTCTTCCAGTTCGTCCAGTTCTTCCAGTTCTTCCAGCCAGCCACCAACTGGTGGCTGTGCTGCAATGCTCAATACTCAAGATGTGATCATAGAAACAGGTTGTGTCAACACATTCTATTCCCAAACTACAGGGCAGTGGTACTGGCTCGATCAATCTCTCAGTATGAAGACATGCCTCTACATTGATGAGGACATGTTCAGCACTGACGATGATGATCCATGGGCATACAAATTGAGGGTGGTGATATATCCCAACTGCGGAGGGGAGCAGGGAACATCCCCTAACCGCTTCTTCTCCCTCAATATATCATGTGTGGGATGCAACTGCGATTTCTGTGAGTGCGATGGGTCCAACTGCCCTGATGGAAGTAGCTCCAGCAGCAGCTCGTCTGGTGACTCTTCTTCATCCAGCAGTTCGTCTGGTGACTCTTATTCATCCAGCAGCTCGTCTGGTGACTCTTCTTCAAGCTCAACCGGCGGTGGCGGTGGCGGTGGCGGTGCCCCATGTCCTTGTGTCCCTCCTACTGGTGGTGCTGGTGGTGCTGGCCCTACTGTTCCCCCTGGCCAACTCCCTCCATATACTGGCCAACCATTATCTATGTGCAATGCGCAAGGTCAATGCTCTGATGGCAACAATATATCCACATCAGGCGCATGTTTGAGGGTTTATGCGCTCAATTTAGATGGATTAGATTTTTCAGGTGAGGGGGAACGAGCACTGAGCATCTGCATGAGTTACCAGACTTACTCATTGAAAGATAGGATCATGGTGCTTGCCTCTAAGGGGCAAGACCAATTCGAGACCGATCTGCTTCGCTCTCATCCAGATCCTGCATACGGTGAATTGGTGGAAGGTACATGCCCCGAGAATAATTCATTTTATCTAAGCCAGAGACCATTTGACACCCCAGAGCACCCGCGCTTGGGAGCTGATGGAATTTCTGCACCAGAAAACTCCATCATTCATGACACAGGTTGTGTCGGCGACTCACAAAAAGTGGTTCTGACCATCACCGAAAATCATGTTGAAATCGACAACACTGAAGATAATTGGTTCAAATTAATTAGAGTGTTCATTTTTGCGGGATGTGACTCAAGCCAAAATACCAGCGGCAGTCGCTATGATATTGAATTCCATCCAGATATATCTAGTTGCACAAAGCAATTAACCATGGCGTCTTGTGCTGACATGTCAGAAGACCCATGGTTTAGATGTTCGTATGCAGTGACAACTTCCGCAACCCCGCCACCAGCAACCGCTGGTGTTGTCCACAGTCGCGACGGGAGGGAGCTTGCCTATGCTGAAAGTTGTTGTACTGGTGGCGAAACGATTTGCCAGGTTGATTTCCGACCAAACTTCTCTAATGCCGCAGACATGGGCTGTGCAGAATGGTCTTTAGAGAGGCAGTGCAACATTGACAGTGTCACTCACTACTTCTGGAGACCAGTGATTAGGTCTTGCGCACATTCTTCAGGCGGCTGCGGGGTTTCGGGAGATCCATCATGTCCCCCGTCCTGCAATACATGCTGCATGCTCTGCTTTTCGGTTGGCACCCGCATCTTGATGTGGGATGGCACGACGAGACTGGTTGAGGAGTTGACTCACGGGGACGTTGTAGCAGGGGTTGTTTTTGGCGGAGGGGGTTCATCTTCTCCCACATTCACTGATTTGCTTTCTGGCTGGTCTGCTCCACCAATGTCGTTTAGCAAGGTCAATGCCTCCGTGACCCAGGTTTCCCTTGGCTATGAGAAGGGTAGGGCGACGGTTGGCGGGTCTATAGTTGTCAGCCCAGAGCATCCAATCCTGGTGCAAAGGGAGGATGAGAGGCTTGCATTTGTATCTGCATCCATGATCAAGCAAGATAATATATTGGTGAGGTCTGATGGTCGTGGCGTTGCTGCTGGTTCAGTGTTGGTCACGGATGATCCGACAATCTCTGTTTTCCTGCAACTTGATGTCGCTACTGCAGTGGTTGCAAATGGAATAATATGCCATGTGGGCACCTCTGCAGGTAAAGATATTGACACGACTGAGCATGGGTTTACCATAAATATGTCTCAGGTCAGCCAGCAGAACATGTCACAAATCAACAGGATTTCTGGAACAGCGGGTTATACGAAATTCTTCAAGTTCAACGGTGAAGCCGTTTCGAAATGCGATCTTGCATCCCTGCCCAAATCGGCGAGGGGGCTGGTGGAGAGCAGGTCATCATCGGAGTGCCAATCGGAGTGTATTAATTGCTCTATCAGTGCAAGAGAAAACTGCTCCACAGGTGATCGCGAGCACTTTATTCTGTATGAAAACTTCGGCGCAGTCCCCTGCTGTCACCTAGACTCGTTCGGTTCGCAGGTGTTCTGGTCTGGGCTGTCTGTGGACAATGGAACCGTTTTCCAGGCAATCGCCGTGGAGGCAGATGGCGTCAGGGGAATATACCTAGTAGCTCGCAAGACAGACCAGATTGCAACAACGCCAGCTTCCATATTGTATATCGGAGAATCTTCTTCAGGCAACCATTTGTTCCATGAGCCGTGCGAAATTTCTGGTGTGACTGTTGTTCCTGTTGTGTCTGCGGACGGCAGCACGATCATGTGCTTTGGTTTTGATGGAGAATCTTTCTCTCTGAACATGTCGTTTTCTCCCAATTCGGGTTCTATCACCTCATATGTTCCAGTGTTCAACTCTTTGCGCATGGAGATGCTGCTCCTTGTCAATGGAGAACAGTCAGCGATACTGCTTTCCAATAGTCAAGGGCAATTTGAAGAGGTTTGGTCGACCACTCCAGATGAGTCACCCGATTCAGTTGTCTGCATGGTCATGGGAGACGGGGCAGTTCATGTTCTTGCGTCACGAGGCGACGGAGTCTTGCACCTTGGCAATTTGAGAGACGACTCACTTGGAGCTGGCTCTATTTTTACTGGTAGCGCTGGAGGAACCTGGAAGTTGCTTGGGGCGCGAGACGGGGCTTCGTGTGTTGGCGTCTGGATCTCAGATGCTCAAGACATCGACGGTATGAAGGATGTGATGGTTGCACCTATAGGTATGGTTGGATCCGATCCAGTGGTCAGATATGGCTTGAAACACATTTCTAAGATTTCTCATGACGGTGAAGCATGTGGCAGTGGCATGCATGGGAGGTTCTTGCTTGGATTTGGCGGCGTTGACAAAACCTATGAATATGACTTGGCTTCAGGGTCAGTGCACGAGAGGATGGTGTGCAGCGACACGGTCAGGGTGGTTTCTTGCTCCAAGTCACATGATCTTGTTGCCATGTGTTTCTCTGACATCACCAGGTGCCAGTTGTGCAATAGCGAAAATAGTGTTGGCTGCAACACGGGAGGCGTCATCCTTGGTGGGTGCGGATCCATATGTAGCGGTAAATTGATGATCCCAACCTGTTCTTCGTGAGGCAAAAAATGGGCAAGAAGAAGGTAAGGTCGGTAAATCTTCGTGGCAAAGTTTATAAATTGACCAAGTCTGGATCAATATCCAAAGACACCCGTGGATATTGCACGGACATAGGTCAGCCCAACAAAAGAATATGCCTTGACAGCAAGCTTAATGGAGAGGAAGAACTTGAAGTTTGGATACATGAATTCCTCCACGCATGCTTTTGGGACATGGACGAAACAGCCATCGAAGAAACTGCCGCAGATATATCACATGCCCTCTGGAGACTTGGATACAGAAAATCAAAAAATCCAAAGGATTAGTTGATGCGGTGATGTAAAACTCATCATGACCAAAAAAACTTTGAAAGTTCAGTCTGGGGAGAATATTTCAGAAATGGTCGGAACAATAAATAGTGCCACACAGGCCGGAAAAAATATATGGTCAATTATAATAACGGTAGGAGTTTTTGTGGCAACCATTTGGACAACCCAGCAGGTTGTCAACACGCGCCTGAGCTTCATAGAAGGCGAGATAGCCTCTCTGAAGTCAAAGGACAGCGAGATCTCCAAACAGGTCAGTGACTCCTCGGAAGCTAACAAAGTACTCCTGATGGAGATTTCGGTTCGTTTGAGGGATATGGAGTTGAAATTTACGGAACTTAGGACTCGTGTCGAGCTTGTGCTTGAAAAAGACGGGCAGAAACGAATTTCTAGTGAAAGGCCCAACTGACAGGTTTCTGAGGCATTCCACCCAATGCCGCCCATGAGCCCCCCTCCGTGATGAGCCATAGCCATCTGGAGGGGTTTTTTACCCTAACGGAAGCCGCCATACCGTCGGTGATCACCAGGTTGAGGTCAACATTTTCTTTCTCTTCCGCGTGCTTGACCACAGCCCTGAAATCAGTACCTCCACCGCCCACACATGTTTGCCTCCTGGCGCCAATCTTGTATACCACTGTGTCAAACCAGAAAAGATCGCATTCTACCCCACGACGCTGAAGTTCCCTGCCGCAACCCAGCAGCTGCTCTTCGAGGGAGTACATGCTGCCAGAACTGTCGAGATACATGTTGATCCTGCATTTTGACTTGTTTTTGTAGTCTTCTTGGCTTGGTATGAGTAGATTGTCAGATGATCTGCGCGGCTCCTTTGTCCACGAATATGTCTGTCGCTCCCCCAGTCCATGCCTGCCCCTGCGGAGATGGTCAATAATCTTCTTAGCTGCCTTCATGCTCTTGTTCCGCAGCATGCGTGTTTCGACTGCTGTCCCGCTATTGGTCCACTTGAGATCTTTGCGTGCGTTCTCAGGCAGTGAACCAATCAGTTTTTCCACAGCTTGAGACATTTCTCCAGCCTCGTAGTGATGATGGTCACATGCCCATGTGCTGCTCTTCAAGATGAGGGTACAAATGTCGGTGTTCAATTTTGCTATTATAGATTCCATAGAATCTTCTAAAAATGCGCCAACCAATTCCCTTGTGATTATTTTGTCAGCAATATTGCTTGGGGGCGACATCTTGTAGACATCTTGGAGCATGTCATTCGTGACGGCGTCTGCTGCCACATTCATGATTGACTGGTGGAAGTACTTGCCGCGAGCCATGTGACAGAAGGCAACATGTATTGCCTCATGCGCCAAGACGAAAGCCTTACCCTCGACATCCAGACCATTCCAGAATCGTGGGCACACCCGCAAAGATAGCCTGCCCCCTTCCATCATCACGCAGGCTGTCTGTATTCTTTCATCCGCAAACTTCGGCAGGTGTCTGCATATGGCAGCAAGACCAGCCGATTTTAGTTCTAGAATTGCAAGCGCATGGGCAAATCCTTCCAATGATTCAGAATGCGACATTTCCAACACCTGCGTAGAGACCATCGTGGATTGAAGACCCAGAGCCCCTCTTCATATTACAATTTCTGAAAACTCTGGTGTCACGAAGCTTGATCATGCCGCAGGCGCCATCCCTCTCCAGGATGGGGATCACCCAACGCATCAGGCTTCTCCGCAGATATTTGGAATTGTCAACGATGGCGTCGGGATGAGACTCAAGCATTTCCGAAAGGTCTACTGGGAAGTCATCTTCAGATTCTTCCTTTTCAGCCTTGCGAGCCTCAGACTCTATCTTCTTGAAAGAAGCTTTCAATTCGTTTGAAAGACTTTCAGACCACGGCTTCAGGTAGGAAATTGCTGAATAATTAGCCGCAGGGCCGGCATACCTCTGCCTAAATGCGGCGCCAAACTGATCCCCGTTCATGCTTTTACCCATCGGAATTGACGCTCCTGGCTCAGAATTGATCACGAGAGCCCTCGCCCACTGGTGAACTTCTGATTTTGACAAGCTTGCCAAGTTGTGCATCACCTTCAAGGTTGGCGAGGCTGGCATCTCAAGCCTCTTCCCATCTGCCCACCACTCTGCGTAAATAACTCCTATTTCCTTCCTAAATTGATCATGACGCATGGCCGCAGACACGCAATGCTCTGCAGGGAGGGCATCAATGACCAAAAGCATAGTCTTCCTGTCGTGCTCCGCCATCTTCTGGAGGGCGGGAATGACAGTGGGGCTCATCACCAACTCGGCAAGCGATGTAGCGTCACCTGTAGACAGATAGCTATATATCTTGCGCAACGGGTTCTCTCCGCTCAAGAACTCTTTCAGGTATGCAGACTCCATGACGCCTGGCATGCCCATCTCTGGAGAGATACCCACCGTGTAGAGGTCGATAGCGTATTCGAGCCTCCTTGGGCTGACCTTTTTTTTCGATTCTGAGGACAAAGATCTCCACCATTCGATGGCTGCTGATCCGGTTTCGTCACCGAATCGTGCGACGAAATGCGTCCTGTTCGGCTCCACCGACAATCTCATGATGGTGTGGAATCTGTCTGCCAGGGCGACATCAATTGACTCGGTATCCGTGTATCCAGCATCCTGATCAGTGGGATTTGCGCATGCCCAAACTGCCTTTAACTTCGGAAAGTGAACACCGTTCACCGTCTTGAACTGGGCAAGTTCCATACAGGCATTGCGAACCTTCGCCTGGCTCCTGTTGATCTCATCAATCACCAACAACTGAATCTTGTCGGGGTCCATGTAGGATGGTCGGTAGAATTTGAGGTAATCGCCCTCAGGGCGGGGAACCCCAACAAAGTCCACCCATGGGTCAAGTGTAGACCCACTCAGGTAGACGAAAGATGAGCCTTGCTCAAGCCCGTTCTGGGACGCAACCTTCTGTATCATGGATGTCTTGCCGGTGCCGTGAGCCCCCACCAAGAGCGCGTTCCTGCCAAACCTAAAGCACTGATTAAGAACGACTTCTGCTTCTTCGTGACTGACTGTGATCGCTTCCTCGGGGTTCATGTCGAAGTATACGCCCCTGAGGAGCGTATGATTGAAACAGGAATTTTTCAAGATGGGTCTTGCATGTTCAGGGTGAGAGTGCTATGGTGCACGCAGCGCACGGAGTTAGCGCCAACAATAACTGTCGCACGGAGGCTCAAACAATGTTTGATATTGAAAGTAAGGTGAGGCAGGCTCTATCTTCTCCAGTGGCGCTTGGACAACGTTTCGTCGACAAGACGCCAGCTAGTACCATCATTGTGTGTCCCGTCAAACTAGAACGGGCTTACAATATGATCAGGCAGCGCAGCGAAGGCTGTACCACAAGCACCAAAGGGGTGAGGAATGCTATCGTTCTTACTCGTGCAGAGGAGAACGAATTTTTCAGTGCAGCCCTGAGCGCCCGCACTGAACTCATCGCGATGCATGAGAGGGGAAAAACTTGGGTTGAGATCGTTGGAGACGACTGGGGTGGCACCCTATTCCACAGGGCTGCATATATTAGGGAAAACCTGTTCTATCTGAATTACCCTCTCATACTTGACTGGTGGCACAAGAACAACAAACTATGCGCCCACCATGCAACCTCAGACGAGGAAGATATCCTCGCCCGAAGTGGTATGAAGTTGCTTGACTGCGTCGACCTTTTTGACCCGCAAAGAAACCTCAAGTTCAGCACATACGCAGTGAACGCCCTCAATAACTCCATCCGATGCCAGAGTTTCCGAGAGGTAAACCAGCACAGGAACCGACAGACCATCAGCATTTTTTCCGATGACGAATGCAGTCACATTGTCCAGATCGCTGACCCAAATGACTCGGGATCTATTATCGAGCACCAAGAGTCTCTCATCACTTGGCTAAGAGACAACAGAGAACTACTGACCAAAACCTCCCAAAACACCATCCAAGCGATCATAGAGGACAAGCCACACAGATGCAACAGGGAGGCGTCACACGCCCTTTCTGAGGTGATCCGCCTCATGAGGAAGGACAAATTATACCCCGTCCTGTGAAGGCAACTTCAGGGCAAAGTTTCAAGGTTCCTTGCCTGTCATTATCCCGACGGGGAGATGATTTTGTGCTTGAATTTTTAGGTAAGCAGAGTGGAATTGTGCAGTTCCATCTCTCGAAACCGTTAGAGGGTTACGATCCTCTTGGGTGGCATATGTCAGGCAATTCTGAGATATTTTGGCCAGGATGTGATCCTTGGTCTTTTTCCATGGCGTTGGGGAGAACGGTTGTTTCCTCCATATATATGCAATCTAAATTTGGCATTCCCATATGGAAAAAGCCCTTCCTTGGGAGGGTTGTGGCATCTAAAATCATAAGCCACATTAGACCAATGGTGCCCCTGATGGACCACAGGCTTCTGCCACATATCCCGATAATTCAAAAGCATCTGAAGTTTTTGGATTGGCAACATCGCAGTTTTTCTTCCGATGCTGCCGTGGCGCTTGCCTACGCCATCAGAAACAAAGACAATATCAGACTGTCACTAATGCTAAGCAAGTACATCTCCTACAACAAGCATGAAGATGACTTCAGATGGGCAGGGGATTCGCGTTTTAGAATTCACGATGTCTCGCCTCGTGAATTTCTGCACTCCATGATTGGCGATGATGCAGAATATCTCATCAAGATCATATCCAAGAGCACCAGGAGAACCCACCCGCTGTCCGCGAACTGGATTGATAAGCATTTCAAATTTTACCCCTGTGAATTGTGTCACGAAGAGGCGAACATGTTCATTTTGGGTGCCACACATAATGTGGCACCATGCATGTTGTGTGTAAAAAAAGACCTTAAAGCTTATGCGCAGGGAGTCCGAATGCTGCTAAAAAGGAAAAGCAGTTCCTCAAGAACTACCAATTTATTTTCTGCACATTCTTGCATAAATAACTGTGTATCAAGCATTTACGAAGGAGGAATAGGCTTAAAGCGTTTGTATTGATTGTATATGAGTGACGCCCGCCAGACCCATCGGTTGGCGACGACCCTGCTCGCCGCCTTCGCAGTCCTAGGGGCTGCGTCCACCAAAAACAACACTTCTGCAGACGACCCGAGACAAACTCGGGTCGCTTCATTTGATGGATGGCAGAAATCAGCCCACTCCATTCTTGAGAGGTGGAAGCACGGCAAGAGTGCGATATTCGGTGTCAGCGTACATGTTGAGGTTGTCCAATGGCAGCGGCCTGATGGCACCGTTGAGCGCGTGGAGGCTAGGTCTCTAAAAAAGATTATGGATGATCTGAAGACAATGAATGAGGACTTTGCCGCTTCTGGCATCGCATTCATCGTCAAGGAATTTAACTGGTCTGTTGAAGAAGTACCTTTCGATATTGACTCGTCTATTGCCCTGCAGGCAGTGCGCAAGGCAGAGGAGGGGCATATGATTCAGAAGGTACTCAATAGGCCGATGGCAGGTGCTGACAGCAAAAAACTGATCGAGATCAATTATCTTCTCGGCATAGGAGTTGGAATCTCTGGACTGGCTGAAATCGGTCACGACGAAGGCGGGCAAATATGGATAGCGGGAGGCACGATTCTTCCTCAGGTTTTGAGTCACGAAATGGGACATCACTTTGGCCTCAAGCACACGTTCGACAGCAGCGGAGACGACGTGGACGACACGCCTCAGGGGCCAAATTCGATGCTACTGCTGGGATCCGATGCTGATCCAAACAAGAATAACATAATGAGTTACTCAAATTTTGGATGCAGATCATTCAGCCCGGGTCAGATAGGGAAGATGAAGAGGCATGCAGTTGCCCATCTTGCCTCTGAATATTTGGAAAACGAAGAGTCGGACGACCTCAACCCAGATCCTAATGACCTGATGAAGCCCTGATCAGTCAACCATCTCGTGCAGCTGCCAGTTCCCGTCAGATGGTGGCTTATATCTCGCCGTAACTATCATCTGGCTTCCGCCGTCTTTGCATGCATCTTGTATCTTAATCAAGCACTCCATGGTGCTGCCAAAAAGATCAGCATCATCAATAACGACCACGCACTGCTTCGATACCTTGATCTCCTCTAGCATGGAGTTCATGTACCATACTGATGATGGTATATCACCGGGACATGCTCCAAGCCGCATGAGTGGATACCACATGAGCGTATCCACGGGCTTTGTCATCCTGACATGCGATGCGGTTGGGGCGTGAAGTGGCTTCAACTTCCACAGGTCGTCACTGCCCCAAGATGAGGAAGAAACACAGGACTCAAATTTTGCAATCAGAGCAAGCAGTGCGGTAGATTTTCCTTTAGGGCCATCTGACCAGATGACAAGATCTCTTGCCATGTCATGGTCACACCAAACTGCTCTTGCTCTCATGAGTCAAGTATATGACTACGGGGAACTCTGACTGACTTTTTATGTCCTGTAATTGGGTCAAAATGCTCGACCGTAGCCATAGATCCGCCAGCTTCGATGACCTTACCCTCATACCTTCTGCCTGCAAAGTTGTACTCAACAGTCTTCCCTTGAAATGCTTTCTTCTCTGTTTCTGCATGTGTTCTGCAGGTGGATGCATAGACATCGGCAGAACCTGATTTGGTCTGTATCCTTGCAAACATGGTTCCGAAGCCATCTTTCCAGCATGAGGTACATTTGCCGTGTTTCTCAACGCCCAACTTGTCTTTACCCGACACATGTCTTCCCTCAAGGGAACATGTTTTGCTTCTTTGGTGCCAGTTGTTTGGTGGGCTGCTCATTATGGCTGCTGTTTTTTGGTGGCGAAATTAGAAATGCTCCTCACGATGCCGGCGCCGCCACCGACAATTTGTCCTGCAATTCCTGCAGTTCCAGCGGCAGCTCCTGCAACCGCCCAGGGGCTGACGGTCCCGTCTTTGCGTCTTACAACATTCATTATCGTGTTTATGGAATCATTTTCTTTGCATCTTCCGCTCTTCTTGCACATGACAGCGTGCAACTTTTTCAGGGCGTCCAGATTTTCCCCTTTTTGCAGATTTGTCGCATATGGCATCACTTTTTCGGGGTTAGGTATGCCGGCCGAGCGTGCCGCATCGATCATCTTTGGATCGACTTTGGCTGGTTTCCCGAAAAAGCCAGCCTTGCCAAGATAATAGATGAGGGCTGCAACAAGTCCAATACCCGCCCCCCACTTCAGCAGCCTGCCCATTCCAAATGTTGCCAGCCACCCAATCCCCTGTCCTATTGACCCCAAGAAGGCAACCTTCTCAAGGACAGCGGCTGTCTCCATGAATTTTTCCAAATCTTCCCTGCGGGGATCGGCCCCCAAGCGCCGTATGATTGCTTTAGCAGACTTATGGTTTTCAAGAACACCGCGCCTGCGATGAGCGTCCATCAGTGCATCTGGATCTATGCTGTAGCTGTCGCACAGAGAAATAAATTGATCTTTGCTTTGGGCGATTTTTGCCATGAACTCTTTGGGAGTGTCCGCATGAGAAATCACGATCCCCAAATCCATACCATCTTTTATCCATTGTGCACGAGAGTATTTGATCAGCTTTGACACTATTTTTCCTTTCATAAATCTTCCAATGTTTATTCCTGATTTGTACATGCCATTCCTCTTTGATTTGAAGGCAGATGTGCCAGATCTCAGGAGGCACAAACTTGTTGCCGGGGTGAGGAAGCATACATCTAGCAGCGGCAGGTACGTTGTTGGAGCAAGTGGTGGCAGGGACTCATTGGCCCTCGCGGTCGCCCTCAGAATAATTACTGATCATCCATCGCAGGTGTGCATGTGCCATGTTAATCATGGTCTTCGGCAGGATGCGCACATAGATGAAGGTGTCACACGGATGCAGTCTTGGGCGCTCGGCTTTAAATTTGTCAGCAAGAGTGTGGTTGTTCCTGAGACAGGCAATGTCTACGGACAGGGCAGGATGGTCAGGTATGAAGCCCTCTCTGAAGAGGCTGCTAGTTTTGGTGGAGAGATACTCACTGCGCATCATGCTGATGACGTGCTAGAGACCGTACTGATGAGATTGGCTCGTGGATCGCCAATATCTACGAGCAGATTCATAGAGCGCAGGTCTTTCTTGTTCAAATCTCCTGTTATTCGTCCCATGCTTGATTTTGACAGAGACATGATCGATGATTTTGTTATGAAGGCAGGCGTCCCATGGGTTGATGACCCCTCAAATGACAATATATGCAGAGAGAGGGCATACCTTCGCAACATGGTAACTCCACATCTTAAGTCCTACAGATCCGAGTTTGCGTACAAGACTGCCCGAAGCATCCTTAGGGATTAATGAGAGGGTAATCGTCTGGGTCGGGCTCGGGCACATCGATGCTGCCATCCACGAATGATGGTCTTTTAAGTTGCTCCATTTTTTTCACCTGGAGCCAAAGGTTGTAGTGCTTATTGAAGTCGGCCCAGTTACCCTTGTCCGACAGGATGTTCAGAACATTCTGGTAGAAAGTTTCTTGCAGATTTTCATTGCTCACATGATTTTGTTCCAATCATCGTGACAAGATTCCTTTGAGCGTATGATTGGTCATGCGAGAAAAACATCATGGATGAAAACAAAAATAACAGCAAAAAGCCGCTCAGAGAGCGCCGCCGTCGTCAGCAGATACTGGCCAAGCCCATAACTGAATTTACCGATGTCGAGTGGACTTTGATGCTTGCCCATGAAGAGGATTGCAGACAGACTGACAGTCTTTATAAAAAGTCTGAGCCAATATTCTCAACATTTATAGAGAATAGAATGGAATATCCAGACACCTCGGGCGTGGTTGGTCTCACTGTGTCTTCAGGCAGGAAGATAAAAGTATGGGATGTCTACATAACAATAGACAGTCACTACCGAACCATAGGTCATTACCGAACCCAGCCAGAGGCTGAGGGGGCTGCTAACGCGGCCAGACTGCGATTGGAACGCATCCTTAAGAACAATATTAAGAGGATTATGGGAGTCGGTTGACGATCTTAATTTTCATTATTGACTTAACGGCTTATGGATTATACACTCCTCATGTGAAATTTCCACAGAATGAGAAAGCCCATGACACTAAAGTAATTTTCTTTTGAAGAAACAATGTATCAAATACGCATACTTTTAGAGGAGAAGAATTAGGTTTGGGTCAGGGTCAGGTCGTGCAAGAGTCATCACCATAAGATTCATGCAAAGGTTGAACGATCGTATGGTGAAATGGTCATGATCAAGCCGATAAAGCATGGTGACAGAATACAGTTGGTGTCTGCGTCGGATGTCAGACTGTGGTATGCAAAATAATTTTCGCCAGTTAAAAAAATCAACATGAAACCATCACTATACATATTTCAGTGGCCATCGGACCTAGGAGGTGCGGACACCCGCATGAGGGACATAGTCTCTATGTGCGCCAAGGATTACTCTATCACGGTCATACCGAACGATGCGTTCAGGCTTTCGGAAAAAAATTGGACAGACTGGATGGATTCTTTGGGGGTCAAGTATTGCACCCAAGATCAATTACCTGAGAAGTGTGATGGTTTCGCTTTTTCGTGCTGCAATTTCAGGATATTCTCTGATAAAGATCGCCTGCGCAGCATAAAGTCTCATGGCCTCAAATTCATATGGGCCAACGACATGATGTGGCATACGGAGGCGGAGTTGGCTGCCATCCGCCAAGGAATGGTGGATGTGGTGCTCTACACCAGTGAATTCCACGCTCAAAAAATGCATGCAGAGGTTTCTGCAGCACGACCAACTCAGCCAATACGCATACTGAAGAACTACATAGATTCTTCTCACTGGCCGATGATGGTTAGGCCGGACAGGCAGCCCGTAATCGGCAAGGTCAGCAGGCCAGACACGGCAAAATTTTCCTGTGATCTGCCAGTGCTGTGGCAGTCTGCGGCGCCGCTGTGGAAGTATGACCTCATGGGATGGAGCGATGAGGTTGCGGCACTATTCAAGTGGCATAATTTTGACTCACGGTGGAAATTGAGAAAGCCGTGCGAGATTCCAGTGAAAGACTGGCTTGCTAAAGTTGATGTTTTTGTCTACAATGGCTCGTACTCCTATATAGAAAACCAGTCTCGTGCTGTTGTTGAGGCTCAGCTTTCTGGTATGCCAGTGGTGGCTCCGCCAAAGTGGAATTTCACGAACATGGTGTGGCACACCCGAACTGGCTTCTTGGTTGAAGACCTTGACGACATGCGTGGGGCTCTGGAGTACCTGCACAATCCAGACAACAGGTGGCGGATGGGTGCTTTGGCACGCGAATGTGCGTTGCGTATTTGGTGCGACGAGAATGAAGCACGTCGTGATTGGAATTCTATGATAGCTCATACTGCGGAGGTGCGCTGATGTCTAATGAGAGAGAACTTATAGTTTGGAGCGTTGCTTGGGGCGACTACGCATTCATGCTCCAGTCGCTCGTGTCCAGCCTGCGGAGGACTGGCTTTAAGGGCAGAATAGTTGCTTTTGCCGACAGGCCCATTAAGGATGCAGAATATCGCCCGCTTGACAGTTCAATCGAGCTTGACCAACTTCAGTTTTGGAAATTTGATTATCTGTGCAAACACATGGCGAAAGAGCCTGGTAAGAATCTTGTCTTCATAGATTCAGACCATTATGTGGTTCGGAATGTTTCTGAACTACTTCCCAAAATTTTTAATTACGGCCCATGGCACAGTTTTCTTGAGGGCCCAATGAACACCCAGCACACCCGCAGGGAGGACTGGTGGAGTTGTCCCAATTCTGAATTCGTCAGCATGTGCCGAGATTTCGGTGTAATGCAGGGCGAGATAAGGAATTCAAACGGTGGTTTTTGGGGGGTGACTTCAGAATTCGCGGAAACCTCCAAGAGGGTTGCAATTGAGTTCCATGAGTTTGCGAGGAAGCGTGGTCATGTTTTCCCTGAGGAGGTTTCTATTGCAGTCATGACCCACATGTTTACAGAAGACCACTCTGCAAGATTTGCGGAAAAGTGGCTGCAATTGTGGGGTACCGAATGGACTGGCACTCTTGCCGACAAAGTTCCTGATGGCAACCCTTGGAAATTGGTGAACTACATGTCTGGGGAAACGAGCTTAGTCAACCCCGCCATAGTTCACGCCATGAGGAGCAAGAATTCCCTCATAAACTTGGGAAGGAGCATAGCTGGAGATTCCGTCATCATGGCGGAATCTCAGAAGGTTACAGCGGGAACTGGGTCAGCACCAACCGCAAATGCTCCCAAGCCAGGATGTAGCGCCTGTGCCCGCAAAAAGCAGGCCATGCTTGAGGCGGCCGCCAAGGCCAAGCTTGAGGAATCGATGAAGGAAGCACAGAATAGACCGATGATTGATGTTGAAGGGACCGTCATGCCGCCAGTCGATCCAGAAGTGGTTCAGACCAAGGTGCTGTCTACAACTCAGGCAGATTTCGCCACTGAAGAGAAAACCGTCTCTGCCCCGAAGCAGGGAGGCCTCATCAGCAGGCTGAAGGGCATGATAAAGGGCTAGAAAGCAATGTGCAGTAAATAAGTGCATGGAAGAGCACTCGGAAATTATTCAACGCCTACATCGCTCTGATGTAGGCGTTTCTTTTGGTGAATGGATGTCACTTGGTTTTCATGGATTTGTCAAATCAGATGATCATGTAAAACCAGCGACTAAAACAGCATCACATATGTTGAAGGTGGCTTCTTCTGTAGCCATTCATCCCAAGATACATGATCACAAGAAGAAAAAGATGCATGTCCACATAGGAGGCCCTTTGAATGGCCGAAGTGAAGTAACTGTGGTTGAAATCACGCCCAAGGGGATAGTCAGGAACAGGTTTTACAGAGTCAGATGCGAAGATAAAAAAACCTACAGGCGACTGTTGGGTCTTGCCAAGATTCGCCACTGGGGCAACCTTTTCAAGATGATCACCGCCCTACGCTCTATCTAGATTGTCAATTTCTTGGTTGAGTTTTAGGCGCTCATGCCGCAGTTGCTTCACGCGCTCGTCAGAGCCGTCAATTCCCGAATGTAGAAGATCAACTTCCTCTTGGTCTAGGGATCGCAGTCTGTCAGCAACCTGCTTTTTAGCATTTAGTCTATCAAAATTTTCTGAGTCCACCCCTGAAGCCACCATGTAGGTTACCTTCACCAGTTCCTGACTATTGATGCGGTGGAACCTGCCCAGTGATTGTGTGTCTTTCGCCACAGACCAGTCGAAGTCGTTGACAAAAACCTGGGTGAGTATGTTCGGGAAATCGAGACCTGTACCCCCAGCAGGCGTGCTGATAACGATTGCCATGTAGTCTGATGCGGGGTTTCTAAAATCCCTGATCACATCTTTCCTGTCAGATTGGGAACCCTCAATGCTTGCCACTCTACCGGCAATACCCTCCCGCTCCATGGCCCTTTCGATGCCGCCCTTGATTTCAGCCAGTGCGTTCTTGAAGCTCGTGAATGCTGCCACTTTTTCTCCACGCCTTATGAATCCCATCATCATGGCTACCGTGTGGGGAGCCTTGGCACTGGCAACAGCCTGTCTCTGCTGTGTCGCATTGGCTGGCATGGGCGCATCATCAATGTCAATAACTCTGGCGTCAATTCGGAGAGGAGGCATGTCTGGTCTGATCTGCTCCTTTGACCGCTGCAGATACACACCAGAATGGATGATCCTCTCTTTGAGCTCATCAGCTGACATCAAACGGTCGCCAATGGAATCCGAACGGGGGTCAAAACGCAACCTGAAATCTCGGAATTGCATCCTACCAAGCGGATGGTTGACGGCCTTCAGTTGGTTGTAGATGTCGACTGGCGTATTGCCGATGATGGTCGCCGAAGCACCCCAAACGAAAGGAACATGCTTGGCAATCTCCTGAATGTTGAAGGTCTGATGACTGTCCTTGTGCTTAAGTCCACCCGAATCGTCCCTCTTGGAAGGGTCTCCGTTCTTGACATTGTGAACTTCATCGAGAACCATGATTTTGATCACTCCATTTTTTGCCTGATCAGAAAGGAGTCTCGTGGCATCCTCTCGAGTACCCGGTGTCCCAAACAGGTTGTAAGAAAGTACACGATATGGAGAGTTTGTGCTGTAAGAAGTGGAAACCTGAGCATCATCGAGACCTGTGATCTTTTCTATCTCGTCTTTAATTTGGTCAACCAGGATGGGTTGTGTGATGAAGAGCACAGACCCTCCTGACTGCCTCCTCCTCATCTCTGCAGCAACGACAGTCTGTACGGTCTTGCCAACACCCACGTCATCTCCAAGCAGGGCGGATGAGTTTCCGTACAGAAAGGCCATGCCTCTGACCTGTTCTGGGGCGAATCTCTTCCCGTCAACGGGTATGTTCTTGCCCTCAAAAAATCGATGCTCAAACTCATTCACACCCAGATTAAAGTCTTCGAACTCCCTGAAGCCTTCAAGCGCACCCTCTTCTCTCCCTTGAGAGACCACACCCCGTGCAGCAAGGTTTTCAACGATGCTTCTGATGATGTCTGTTTTGATACCACGAGATTCTAGTGCTGTCAGCATCCTGTAGTATTCGCTCAGGCTGCCAACCAGTTTCCATCCAAAAATTCTTGATTGTTCTTCCTTGAAGAACTGCCTTGCAGGCTGTAATTTCGGGTCTTGAGAGGTGAAAGAGCTGTCGACAGCAGCAACAACTTTTCCTGGGATGTCAGAATCAAGAGTTTCTTTTGACAGGTAGACCTCCACCTGCCATGGTCTTGACCGCGACGGACGGGCCTTGACTAAGGGCTCTTGACGGCCTTTGTGGGGTATCTTGGATGCCTCTAGGAGCATGTCCGCGTCTTCCTTCGCAAGCCCCCATGTCTTGCTTGCCCCCTCCAGAAGTGGCAGGTCTTTGAAAATGATCCTAAACCCGTAACCTGGGTCGTATGAGAAGCTTGAATCGGGCAGGCTCTTCTTCAGAGCCCCAAATATGGTGATATTCCGTGGTGCCAGAATGGATACCACCCCTCGATCTTGGTCAATGTCGATCCTTGGGTCAGACATGGCTAAATCTTAACATGTTTTGCCCCCAAAAAGTCAAGCGAAAAAATATCAGATCTTCGTCCCAGATGCCCATTTTTTCCTGCTCGCTCTTTTTTTCTCGTATCAGCATCATCTTCTCCATGGCACGCCGCCACTCGCGGCGCCAAATAGTAGCACAAAAATCGCCGCTCATACGATGATTCTTCCAACTTACCATACAGACTTTTACAAGGAGACAGGTCTTTTCCTTTCGTCAATACAGAGGTGCACCAGAAGCAAATGTCGAAAAATAAACCATGAAAAGATACTTTAATATGTCGTCATGGCAAAAATCTGCTTTTGCTGCCCCCACAGCTCCGCCACAGACAGAGCCTGATGTTGTCCCTGGCACTCCAGAAACTGATCCCGATGAATGGGGAGAGCCAGACTGGGATCC
>Ga0169931_10003457_pt1 | contig 25014 bp, 19 predicted proteins | sample Kivu_15m_20L_FD_129675 | JGI IMG/M metagenome (GOLD analysis project Ga0169931, IMG submission 129675) | Freshwater microbial communities from Lake Kivu, Western Province, Rwanda to study Microbial Dark Matter (Phase II) - Kivu_15m_20L... | ecosystem: Environmental > Aquatic > Freshwater > Lake...
AATCTTTGTTCACTGTGGCAGCCCCTATTGGTTTCTTCAAGACAGGCAAACAAAGTCCTTCCATGTTTGAAGTTGACACAAGTCCTTCCATGTTTGAAGTTGACACAAGCCCTTCGTTGGTAGCATGCGTGACTATGATGCATGCACGACCAGGGTGTGGCGTGATGGTGCTTGTATTCCCCTCTTGACTGAGGAGTCGAGGTAGGAAAATGTACAAGCACCTGAGGCTGGAGGTCAACCAGAGTCTAGACCACATGCCAATAGCGAAGCTTGGAGTACATCCCATATGATGCTCGACGAGGATCATTTGAGATGTACTCTAGTTTCGGTTGGAAATGGAAACTAGGACTTGGGACCTGGCGTGTGACAAGGCGAAATAGGGAAAGGGAAAAAAAGGGACAATGTAAATTGGCTTTTCCCGGTATTTCGCCGGGGATGATGGGTGGGTAAATTTGAAAACAGGTCGCTTGAATAGCCGCAATGCTATTAATCACAAGGCACAGATGAAACTGTGAGAAGATAGCATAAGGCGATACAAGCACTCTCTCATGGTGTCTACAAGAATGACACGTACGTGCGGTCTACCAGGGATGGTACATATCCCGTAGGCCTACATACTGTTGTCAGGACGTTCGACTACAGTATGTAGCGATGCGCTACAAGTGTGGGCGCACGGGGACGCAGGTACAATCTGTACCGCCGATTCGTCTACGGGTACCTACGCTACTGTTCTGTAGTATGCCAAAGGCACGTCCTTCCAAGCAGGACGCAGGACGCAGACAACGCAGACGCAGTAGATGCCAGTCACTTTAAAATCACAACTGTTGCAGTCTCTCTCGTCTTGTTCCGATTCTCAACGTCTCGTTTGCCATCGAAGACTCCCGCCTTTTGTTTCGTTTCAACTTCCCGCGTAATCTTTGAACTCTATCGTTGAACTGCATTCATATTCTGTAAATGTCCGAAAAGGATATTGATGAATCGATCACCTCGCATAGACCATATTCAGCCACAACGAACGAGGCCACGACGAATATTTTCCCTTGGATACCGTCTCAGGCGGTTATGTCCACGAACGCTCAACTTCCATCAGTGCAGGGTGTTGAATATCTCCCAAACTTGCTTTCAGTGCATCCTCATGATGAAGCGAAATTTCCATATGGAGCTACATCCGATACCGGGGGAAACTTTGATCCTGCTTCATCATCAAACCTATGTTTCTCACCTCAATCGAACCCAGCAATCATGGAATCTAGGATTACTCAGAACATAACTAATGCTTCGAACTCGAAACACAAATCCTTAGGAATATCAGAGCCTGTGACCGATCCCATCCAAATCGTTCATTCTGGCCGTGATGACTGCGTTTTCCCCATTCCCATGCCAATCAATCCTGATATTCCACCTGATCGTCTCGGACAAATCCCAACTTTACCAAACTCATCTCAAATGATATCATCCGTTCGATGGTCTGTTCCTAATCCTTTAGCTACTTTTGATTCAGATACTTTCACTGGAGATCGAAAATCCGACGACTCTGGAGAAAAGCTCAAACAATATCCACTGATGGCACCTTCATCCCTGTCAAATTTACCCCAGGCCCCCGCAGTGCAACAAGGTCATTTAAACATAGCTAACGCCGCCATGACGACGACTCTGAGCCGACCGCCTCAAGCCCCCCTACCAGTTTCTCATCAGCAGCTTCGCCCATCAAACTCCAATTCTTTACCTTTGAATATGCATCATAGTCAAGGTGTTAATTTTGTTGAACAATCAACAGAGCATACTCCTCGTTTCCCCAGAGTAGCAACGACATATGCTGAAATGAAGGCACAGCGGGAGCTGATGAAGCTGCGCCAACAAAATGATCACACCAATAGTGTTGAGATACATGACAAAATGAATCCTCATCGACCTCCTCAACAAATGCAACCTATATCCAATAATGGAACTAAGATGACTCAAACAATACAGCCAGCGACCATGCACCAGCAGACAAATATGACTGACTTTCAACAACTTGCTCACAGGGAATTATTCAGGCAACGGCAGCTGCAGATTTTAGAGCAGCAAAATCATCCTCGAATCATTAGTACTCCTCAGATTAATCAAAGTACGAATGAGAAGACGGTGCAACCACTTTCTCTACAAATTCATCATGTCCCAGTCAAGCCAAAACCTCCGCAAATAGATCATCGTTTGAATGCAGGACCTCATCAGCCAATACTTCCGCATCAAACTAGTTCGTTTTCCCCAGATGCCGAAGCACAAGCATCTCACCAGAGTTCCACTAAACCGGGCAAAATTCAGCTATCTCCAGAAGGCCGCCAAGCTTTGACAAAAGCTATCTTGTCCGCGTTACAGTCTCCTACTGGAACCATCGAGTCGGTTTTACTAAAAACTGCAGTGGCGCTCACGGGTTTGAAGGAAAATGCCATTATAAGTGCAGGTATCGCGGCAAAGCATCGAGAGCAACTCAAGAAGTTGGCGGCTTTACCCTCATCAACAACTAGCGATGGAAATGCCCAAGACGAAATGCCTCAAGTTTCTGCACCTTTACGTTTAAATACTGGGCAGCTGAATCATGAAATGATCAGACGATCAGAGCCACAAGTACCACGAACCATGCGCGCCTTGAAGCCACCACCAATAGACGCAAGTGGAAAGATTACCTTGGTCGGTGGAAATAATATTATCACAAGTAAAGCACATCAGGGGAACCACGTTGTCGGTGCTCGATCAGGCGCTGCTGCAGTGTACGCACCATCAGTGTATGCACCTGGATCCTCGCTCAATGCTGCGCAATCAAAGACTATGTTGAAAGGTTCAGTGATATCTAATACCACAAAAATTGCACAATATTCTAATTCCAACTCTATGAATATGATAAGCGGCATCAACTCGACCATGACTCTAAACATGGCAACGTCGAATCATGAAACAGCTTTCGCATCACGTAGTAACCCCCTGCCGCATTCAACAGACTCAGAAAGACCCTTTCAGTCAAGTGCTATGAGCGATTTAACGCCATTAGATCCGTCGAAAAATCAAAAGTTACCAAATGCTACAACTACGGCGCCCCAAATTTTACAAGCGATTCAGCCTGCGAAATCTGTTCTGGCGCACACAGCTGCGATTTCGCCTCAACTGATTCAAGAATTATGTAATTGGAGAAGAGTCCAACAAGCCATGTTTCTATCAAATACAGCCAATGTGAAAGGAATCAATTTTACTCATAAAGTGTCCCAAACCCCATCTTGGTCTGCAGCACCGTTAACGATGGGTGCAGTTGTGCGCTGCACGGATACTCGTGCCGTATCACTGATCGTGAAAAGACGAGTGCCCATACAATCTCTTTACCAGTATAGTAGACAGTCAGAATTGAGCACGTTGAAGACTGTGCAACGGTACCTTGTCAAGAATCAGAATACTCCATCTTCGATGCTGCTAACTTCTTCCTTCATCAACGATAAGTCAAGGAGTTTTAAGAGTCGTAGTTTTGTCAGCAGTTCTACTATCCTCTTTGACGTTACAGATAAATATAAACGCTTAAAAGTCCAACCTCGCAAAGACGCGAAATTGTTGGAGCGCAACTTGAAGAAAAGCCGATCTATTACTTGTGATGGCTTGAATCGAAAATTAAAGGATATCAATAAGACTATTTCTTCTCATTCAAATGAATTCTTCAAGTTTCATCGCAATCGAAAATCGGAAGTTACCCGTCTGGCTCGCTCTGTGAGAGACTTCTTCGTAGATAAAGCCAAGAGAAAAGACAAGGACGAGGATAATGCTGAGCGTGCAAGGATCGCTGCCTTGAAGGCGAATGATATGGTTGCCTATACTGCATTGTTGGAAGAAAAGAGAAATGATAGACTAAAATTTTTACTTGACAAGACCGGTGATTTCATGAATCAAATTTCAAATTCAATTAATAATAAGAGAGACGGAGAGCAAGTTGATTTATTAGATATGACTACTATCGGTGGTAGCGACGGAACTGAATCATATTACTCATCAGCTCATGTGAAGAACGAAAGCGTTAAACAGCCGACATTATTAACCGGTGGTAATCTCAAAGACTATCAGCTTGGAGGGTTGCAATGGCTGGTTTCGCTTTACAACAATAAGCTGAACGGGATATTGGCCGATGAAATGGTAAGTTATAAGGATTCTTTTTATTCAGTATTCCACTGCTGCAACACTTTTTCCGACTTTTAGTTTTTCAACACTGTATATTAGGGGCTCGGTAAAACAGTAAGTTCATTTCAATTATTTCTCAAATGTACTTGACTCGCAAAAACATGATTTACACACTCAATTATTGTTTCAGGTTCAAACTATCGCACTTATATCCTATTTGATTGAATTCAAGGATAATCGTGGGCCTTATTTAGTCATCGTGCCTCTTTCAACAATGAGTAATTGGGTTAACGAATTCCGCCGTTGGTGCCCATCAATTACCGTCGTCGTATACAAAGGGACCCCAGCACAGCGGAAGGAGCTTTATAAAGATGAGGTCCGCGAAGGGCATTTCAATGTCCTTTTAACAACTTATGAATATATTATACGAGATAAGGCAAGTCTCCGGAAGATCCCATGGCAGTATGCTATAGTTGATGAAGGCCACAGGATGAAGAACGCCCACTCAAAATTTTCATCCACTCTCGGCTCTCAGTATACTACTAGCCATCGGCTACTTCTCACAGGTACTCCGTTGCAGAATAATCTCCCCGAGCTCTGGGCCCTCCTAAATTTTTTACTTCCGAGCATCTTTAACAGTGTTGAGACTTTTGATCAATGGTTTAACAAGCCTTTCTCACAATTCGGTGGATCAACATCCGAAAATAACGCGGATGAAGTTTTATCGAATGAAGAGCGACTACTTATTATCAATCGCTTGCATGAATTGCTTCGTCCTTTCATGCTGCGTCGAATCAAAGCTGATGTTCTTGATCAACTACCAGATAAAATAGAGAGGGTTATCCGCTGCGAGCTTTCTTCTTGGCAAAAAGCCCTCTATAGGCAAATAAGCTACAAGGTTCTCGAAAATGGACTAAAAACAAGTACTCGGGGTTTGAATAATGTCGCTATGCAATTGCGCAAAGTTTGTAACCATCCATATATGTTCTCTCAAGAAGGCTACTATATCAATGCTGATATTATTAGAACAGCAGGTAAAGTCGAGTTGTTAGACAGGATGCTACCTAAATTAAAAGCAGGAGGTCATCGTATTCTTATGTTCTTTCAGATGACAAATACCATGACGATTCTTGAAGACTATTTCAAATACCGTGGCTACTTATCTCTTCGCCTTGATGGATCTACTCCTGGAGAGGAGAGAGAAAAACGTATGGCGTTGTTCAACGCACCAGATTCTCCTTACTTTATTTTCATGCTTTCAACTCGTGCTGGAGGGCTTGGTTTAAATCTGGCTTCTGCTGACACCGTTATTATATTTGACAGTGATTGGAATGTAAGCAACTATTTTGATTATCATTCAGCGCCATTATCAAAATTCTAGCTCATCCTACTTCTTACGGTTTTCCGTCGGTTTTCCATCTCTATTGTCGGTGGACATTTATAGCGTACGTATACAAAAAGATTTCCTATCTGAAGACAAATTTTCTGATATACCATAACGTGTGTTGTTTGCTATCTGCTCTTACAATTATAGCGATGATGGACCTTCAAGCACAAGATAGAGCTCATCGAATCGGCCAGAAAAAAATAGTCATCGTATTCAGGCTCATTACGAATTCACCGGTTGAGGAAAAGATTCTCAGCAGGGCTTCAGAGAAATTAAACATGAGTGAATTGATAGTCGAGGCCGGAAAGTTCGATAAAAGTAGTGTCGAAGAGGACACGAGCTCAGAACGATTCAAATTGATGGAGTTGCTGTTGACTGATTTTGATTCAAACCCAAAGGTCGCATCGTCAACTCTTGCATCAAGTGATGATGAAGCTGATGGCGATCAATATGGTGGGGAGGGCGAAACTGAGATTGATTTCAATGAACTTCTAAGCCGCAATGATGAGGACTACGATCTTTATCGTCAGATTGACTCAGGAGTGTACAAGAGTGAGGAGTTCTTTGAGTCAGCAGGCTTAATTACCGACCCATTTGATATCCCTGATTGGATCAGGTATCCTAATGGTAAATCAGAATACGAGACGCTTGATGAATCAGCAATCGGTAATAGAGCAGCAAAAACGTCTGTTTCGTATAACGACGGTCTGACTGATCATCAATTTATTAAATTAATGCAAAAACAAGCTGACGCCGATGAAGCTGCCTCTAAAGAAAGAAAACGTCAATGGCACGAGAAAAGAATCGGAAGTGAATCAGGAACTACTAACGAACAACCCAGTGGCCTAAAAGCTGAGCCTCAATCTAATCCTTTACCTGACGCTGTCAACGATCGTCTCATCAGCATATGCAAATCTGTTATAGCACTAAAAGAAGACAAAACTAAAAGGAGGAGGTCTGATATATTTCGCGAGAAGCCTTGCCCTCAAACATACCCAGACTATTACAACACGATTAAACATCCTATCGCAATAAATGACATTATGCAAAAGTGCAGATCTAAATCATATTCATCAGTCGCGGAGTTTTTAAAGGATTGGGAAATTATGTTTACAAACGCCAAGACGTATAATGGAGAAGGTTCTTGGATCGTTCTTGACGCAATGGAGCTCGATGCCGAGTTGAAGCGACTAGTAACAAAAAACAACCTGACCGAAAAGACTGACCCACAAAAATCGACATTACGCATCAAAATATCATTGAAAAGTTCGAAAGATACATCATCTCAACCAGAAGCATCAAAGAGAAAGGCTGATCAATCTTTGTCCCCAAAAATTACCAAAAAAGCACGCTTTACAGCGTAAATCCTTGCTGATTCAAATTTCCTTCTGTAATCTTTTAATGTTAAGCTTACAAACATTGCTTCAATCGTTAAGACTTTCTAGAATAAATTTAGAATGTTCTAGAGCATTAAAGTATCTTGTTTTCATCATGATGAATAATTGCTTGATTCCTTAAACTGCTCTTTTCTTTGATTTTTCTAACTGTCTACGAACTAAGATATAATGCCTGGTTGTTAGCCGAAACGAAGGTTCCACCCTTTCTAATTATTAATCGCCATGCGATATATGAACAATCTATCTATTTCATTTAAATTTACAAACTCAATAGACCCTCAGCGAAGCCCAGTTGTAAACCAACGATCAAGCGTTGCGAGCATGCTTATTTTAATCATCGCTTAACATCGAAGCCCAATCGTAAACCAACGATGAAGCCTATTCAAAGTTATGACGGAGTTTCTTAGTATTCCTCGGGTTACACCTTCTTGAAGGAGGTAACGATGAAAAGAAAATTGCTTTGATGTGATGCTATCAATATTAAGTTTGCCATATCCCACTCAAATTTTTCTGTATGTACATATAGGGTTGGAATAGTATTATACGTAGGGTACTGAAAATTGGAGTTTGGAGTTTGGAGTACTGATTGTCCATTGTATCTAAAATCAGATGAGTAGGTTGTGGAATCCGTCATTTCCATTTGAAGCCGATTACAATGATCATTTTGAAACACCAATACAAAGTTATCAAGATATTCTACCAGTGCTGGATTTTATTGCATACTCATTATCTTTGACACGGTCCAGTCTTATTGTGTATGATCCCTTTTATTGTAACGGTCAAGCCAAGGTCTTGTTGGAAAGTCTAGGCTTCGTCAACGTGAAACATGACAAGCGAGATTTTTACAAAGATGTGCAAAATAACACCATACCACCTCATCATGTCATGGTGACAAATCCTCCATATTCTGAAGATCATAAAGAGAGAATCATCGAATATACTTTCGGAAAATTACGTACTCAAAATACTCCATTTTTTCTGTAGGTTTTTAATCGGCATTCATTAATATTTTATCTTATGATGAGTGCTTACATAATTTTACTCTCATAGGCTAATGCCAAATTACGTCGCAATCAAGGCAAGTTATTAGGGACTAATTTACAATCAATCGAATTTCAGTTTGAATACTTCTCAATCGAAACATGCCTTTTAAAACAGGAATACTTTCGCAATTCCATTAGACAGAATAGTCACGAAAAGAATCCTCCCATGATTTACTATATTATTCCGGCCACAAGGTATCAATATTATCACCCAGAAGGCACCGGTAAAACAGAATCACCCTTTGACTCTATATGGTATTGCGGGTTACCAGAATCGATGTTTTCTCCTGCAGTAGCTTTATTTCAAGAGCATCATAGTCACAGTAGAGGCCCCATTCCACGCTTAGCTCAATCCATAGATGAATTAAAGATATCTCACGCTATACCAACAAGTCGTCGACGTAATCCGAAACGACGAAGAAAGGAAAAAGCTCGTATTGAAGCTCAAGAAAAAGAAAAGCCGAGATTAAAATCAAACGATGTTGGCCACTTTCACACTTCCTCAAGCATAAAAAAAGAAACCAAGAGTTCCAATGAAAAAATCAATTCTAGTAGATATCGTGATGAGCACGGAATAAGGAAGAAACGTCGCTTCTAATCACACTTGTTGCATAATAGGGCGAATAACACAATACAGCTGAACTTTATCAAAATATACAAATTGACAATTTACTATTAATATCTTTTATAATCGTCGTTTCAGTTCTTCTATCGTTGGAGCAGGCTTCTCACCGGGCAGTGGCAGATCCCGTGCAATATCCAAGGTTCTATACCAACTAAAGGGTATCTCTGCAAATTTCTCGCACTTGCTGACATAGGCTCGGAAGTTGAGTGAGTCGTATCCATTCTCTTCAATTTTATTCAGAATTTTTCCGTAACTGTCCAAGGATATTTGGACGGGCAATCGACTTTCGGGCGCTAACATGAATACCCCCCGCTTCGCACGCTCATAATACATCCTTGCTCGTTCTATTTCATACTTCATAAGCTCTACATAGTTAGTGTCTATTCTTTGGGCGAATATTTGTTCCTCTGTAACACCAAACCTTTCCATATCTTGACGAGGAAGATATACCCGACCCCGTTTCACTGCATCTTCGCCTACATCTCGCAAAATGTTTGTTAATTGGAATGCTACCCCTAATGACAATGCAGGTTCTCTACAAAAGAAAACATGAGGTAAAACATCGGAAACAAAAAAAATGCATTTTAATGACAAATATAAGTACATACTTGGCTTCTTCCTCTGTAAAATCACGAGCACATCCAAATATGGGCATACTCATCAAGCCAACAGTTCCTGCTACTCGATAACAATATAAATGTAATTCCTCAAAGGAGTCATATCGATCTTGACCTAGATCGGGAATATCCATCAACATGCCTCGGATCATGTCTAAGAAGGGTTCAATTGGTAATTTCGGATACTTGATCTTGCAATCCAATAGGACTAAATCTAATACATCTTCTACAAGACCATATTGAAATAAATTTTCAAGTCGTATTTCCCATGCTGATAAATCTGTTAACATATCGACGTCACCAGGATTTCGTGGTGCATCTACAATTTCATCCGTCCGACGGCACCACACATAAATAGCCCATATAGCCTTACGCGGTTCCTCGGGTAAAAGTTGTGTTCCAAGATAAAATGTCTTTGCAAAAGCTTCTGTAACTAATCCTGATTCTTCATACGATTTAGCAAGTAGTTGATTCAAGGTCTCTTCCGTTTCTTTATCCCACGTTGTCAATGCTGTACGATGCAGAGAAGATAATGTATCAGGATGTATTTGGAAAAGACCTGCAGGTGCCTTGGATCTTAAATATGCTGCTACCTGTTGAACCTTATCATAATCCGTAACAAAGGATCCAATTTCGCGTCCTACTTCAGCTACAACATCATCATTAATACCCATGAGTCGTTGTTTACCCGTTGTTGGAGGAATAAGGGCAGCGGTCTGCTGATGACTGCTAGTAGTAGTGCTACCACTAGCATGTAAATTTGACAAGTAATTCTCTCTAGCACTCCGAAGTGCTCGTTCAGCCTTCGACTCTACATCTTTCACAGATCCAAAATCAATCACAGGCCCATTCTCTAGAACTCGACCCGAAGATATTTCTTTGTCAATCTCTACTTTAGTCCTCCCTTGACTAGATTTTTCTATTGGTGACACAGCCTTTAGATGGGTTGTTGTCGACGAAGAAGTAGAGTGTCTTCGATATGGCCTTGCTCCGTTATAGATGATGGTATAGGCTTGAGATCGGAGCCTAGTGAGTAGAAGTAAAGTTAGTATCTTCATATGCATGCTTATATGAGCGTATTGTTCAGATGCTAAACATATGATTCGGGGTATTTTCACAATCAAATTACATAGGGTTGAAATTGAAGTGTTTTCAACCCAGCAACCAGCAACTGATGAAAATAACTGATGCGATAAACAGTTGTCACTAAGCATTCAAGCCTTTCAGCCTTCAGCCTTCAGCCGCCTTTACATATGTAGCCGCTGCGGCGGAAGGAATCTCGCCTTGTGTGACGCACGCTGTGTTACACTTTTCGCAAGACTACTTAGCAGCATCGGCATCATAATTTTTTCTTTGAACCATCCTCCTCCAAATAATCGTGTTTATCATTAATTATTTAGGAAAGTGAAAGAGTCTCTATGGAAATACGATATCTCTCTTTAAAGATGCATTTATCTATGTGTATTCTGAACCTTCATTGATTGGATGTGGTAGACGCCCTAACGCTTCACCGACATAATCATCGACGATGTTATGGGCCAACATATTTAGAGATGATTCTTCCGGAAAACCAGTAGATTCTTTCGATCGAGGCTCAATAATTACAGTTTCCCCAGTCGTTAAAATTAATCCGTCTCCATCACTACCCATTACGATATCCTTACTTTGTGAATGTATATCCAAGACAGGTTTCAGTGAAAGGACCTCATCAAGTTTAGTTTGAAGTTCAGTCTCTACGCGTTTGAGGTTTTCTTTCGCGATAATGTCATGTGCAGATAACTTTCCGTTTAAAGCTATAATATCCGTATTTTTCGCGATTAATTCAACTTTCAACCGTTCCATTTCTTCATGAAATCCAGAAATTTGCGCATCCAATATTCCGACAGCTACCTTATGGGAATCCTCTTGCATTAGCTTTTGATATCGGCACTCGTCTAGTTTTCCTTGCATTTCCTCTAGTGCACTCTTGAGACTATCGATTTTTTCATTTAGTCGTTCGACTTTTTCATGATTCTGCATCTCCATACTTTTCAGCTTAGAATCCGTATCATGGCAGTGGATCATGAGAGTCTCCTTTTCTTTTAAACTTTCAAGAACACTCTGATTCAGTTTGTCCACCACTACATTCCATACTTTTATTTCATCGTCATCGGAATATGGATACTGATTACTTCGAGCAGCAGTACCACCGGATGAGAGCATGGATGCAGCTTGCTCGATATGATCAACAAAATCCCTCACTTTTGAAGCTCGGTCATTTGCTATATCCATTTCGTTCTGACGATGTCGAAGCGCATCCTTCAATTGAGTAATGTCACTTTGTAGACATTTTTCTTGATCCAACCAATCCGTTTTAGATCGAGCAATCGCTGAATTTAGATCCACGATGGTGGTAGCTTTACTTGCGATTTCTAAATGTAAAGTAGAGCTCAAGTTCTCGAGGTCTAATATGCACTGAGAGTCCCGAGACTTTTCTGTACGAAGGTCATCTAAAAGTAATCGTAAACATTTAATTTCTTCGGCAAGTTCTGCGCCCTTCTCTTCAGACAGAAGAATTTGGGATTTCAGCGATGATACCTCGGAAATCGAGGTATCCAGTTGATCTTTCAAGGACTGCTTTTCGACAAGAATAATATCTTTCTCTATCTGGCATTCATTATATAGCTTTTCAACATTTACTATTCTTCGTGATGTTTCGTCGTAAGCAAATTGAATATTTGATATTTGATCTAGGCATGACTTCTTTTCCTCTTGGAGTCTATTAACAAGACTTTGAAGTTCGCCGTTTGTTTCTAATTCTCGTTGATTTTCTTGTCTCATAGTTTCAATCTCGTGTCGGAGCGCTGTGTCATCTTCTTCAGTGGCTTTGTATGAGTAAAGCTGCTCGTTTGATATACGATTCTCTTCAGATATTTCTGATATGACTTCACTCATTTTTTCTATTCTTTCTTTAAGCATTATGTTTTCTTTTCGGTACTCTTCAAACGCAGCTTTATAGAATCGCTTACGCTCGAAGACTTGTGCTAAACGCTTCTTTTGGACCTGATGTGAATCAAGGAAAACTTTCGGAGAATGTAGTGTACTAAATAAGGCTTCCCACTCTTTGAAAGAATCGTTGTTAAGAGATGAGAGTAATTCTTTCATTTCTTCCACTGTTTATGGCATGATATCATCAGCATTTTTTTCCTGCGAAAATCTACAAAGAGTGAAGATATGCTACACGTACCTTTATGCATCATGAGTAAAAGATAAAGGAGGGATGAAAAGACTTGATTCAGGCTATTCGTTTTAGTGTCGAGAGTTATCGTCGACTTAGTTTGAAGTCGAGTTAGACGCTCCTTGTTCCGAACTCGGATTTCATCAAAACGATTTTGAGCTTTTACAATTAAAGAATTTTCGTATGGTAAAGCCGTTGTTGATGACATTTTATCTCTTGATAACGAGGAAAAAGAGTTCTGAGTTGATATTATTTATTGACTCGATATTATCATGTGGCTGAGGTAAAAGAAGTTTGTTTGTTGGCTGGGATTCAAATCCCAGTAAATCTTGTGTGTTCGATTTCCAAACACACGATTACCGGAGATATTCGAATCGGAAAGAAACTATTACAGATATAATTTTTTCTTCACAAAAAAGGCAGTGGCACGAGGGAGAGGCTACATAATTTATCAATTGGTCTATCTCAATAGCTTGAAAAAATCGAATTCGAAATAAGTAGCATATTCTTCACCATAAAAAAAAGTGATACCATCATGCGTCAGCAAGCCATATCCCTCGAGACAGAAGATGATCTAGATCAGTTTCTTAAGAATAATATCAAGTGTTTGGTTGTGATTGACGTTCATCCAAGTTGGTGTGGACGTTGCAAGGCCTTAATTCCGATCATGGAAGAATTGATGATACAATATGATCGTAGCGAAGATAGATTAGGCTTTGCCTCATTAGAAATAAGACTTGCCTCAAAGCTGTACAGTTCCATTAGCCTTCCTTCATCGGGAGTCTTCACATCAAAGGTTGACACGGCGAGTGAATCTAATAATCGCCTATATAAGACACCCATGGCCAAAGAGAGCTTGCATTCTCTTTTAGTGGAACGTAAAAGTTGTTGCCCTTTGTTCCTTGTGATGAAATCGAATCAATTGATAGGGATCATTGAGGGTGCTGATGCTCCAACGTTTCAAAAGTTCGTTCATGATCACATTCCACCTATCGAAGATGATGTAATACCTGCTAATGAAGATGATTTGATGACGTAGATCGATTTCTTTTAAAACGAAGACTAAGACTATAAGATGAATCATTCGTATATGTAAGATATATTTCTTGTTAGTTATCCAAAGGGAAAAGGAAGATACTAGAGGTTCATTCTATCCGAACTCATAATAAACGCCCTTGTATATTGACAGATTCGATATCTCATTGTCTTTCTTGCATCATACCCTGTACACATTCCAAGTCATGTTGTGTTTCAAAGTAATGTAGGAGAAAAGTTTTCTTGTTGTAAAGCCATAAGCCATACTTCGTGTGATACAAGATGGTGAATGTGTTTTTTTTTGGAAGCCATAAGGGAGAAAAAGAGTAAATTCTATAACTATGTAAGAGTTGATAATATTGACGAAGGAATACTTTTATCGTTGTCTTCTATGAGAATGTTATACTGTGTCTTCTATCCAACACGAGGAATGGAAGACAATGTTGACTGACGAAAGCATGTTATCACAGATTGAACTCCAATATATTGAGATATTACAATAAAGAGTCTTCCAAGTTGTCTAACAGTTGCAGATGGTTCATAAATATAAATAAAATAAGTAACAACGGAGAAGAGATAGGGTGCAAGGATGGCTATGGAAATGGATCGTAGAAACGGAGTATTTCTTTTCATCTTTGACCTTGTTGTGACTGATGATGATGATGTTGATGACGATGTTATCACAATTTGGGATGTACAAGGTAGATACGTCAAAACAAGAATAGCGAATATACTTGTTCCGACTACTTGACTGGTAAGTTGAAGAATGACATTCCCTACGGAGTGTACTATTTCGGAACTGTAATATATCCCTTGGCTCGACGAAGAGGATAGCTGCCCCTCTGTCAGACTAGCCAATCGTAGAAAGGTAGTAAATACAGTAAGAATCAAACTGCAACTACATATGGTAGCACTTGAATGTTGACGATTGAAAGTAATATGCTTATAAGCTGAAGAGCGTAGAAGAATCAAATCAATAATCACCAAAAGTATTTCTCGTTCAATATAGGGATCGACATCTTGATGACAATTTTTACATTCTATAAGTTTGATATGATTTCCCACTAATAGACGATATAGACTTGTGGTCGGATATCCACAATGTATACAAACGTACTTGTGTTGTTGGACATCATTGTGGTTATCATCCGATAAACTTGGATCTTTTACGGGACTTTGATGAGTAGTAGCCATAGCTGTCCCAGTAGTGATAATGAAAAAGGGTTGTTGGTAACTGACTGTGATGAGAAAAGACGTTTGCGTACCAATGATCAGAATTCAGTGGGCAAAGTGGAAACGTGTCCGCGTTCTATTCCGAACAGAACAAATTCGTAAGCCCCCCTCCGTACTCTAGAGCGTACTCTAGCAACTTTTGCAGTATCCTACGTACTGTAATAGGTCTGTAGCAAAAAGTCCAAAATACTACATCTTCTTCTTTCTCCATAAAAAACAACTAACCCAATCATGGAAGATAATCAAGAACCATCAATCCTTGATACGAAGACTACAAGTGAAAGAAAAAATTCAGCAATTGGAAATGTTAAGAGAAAGGATCCACCCCCGTCAGAAGGACCGTATAATAATACTTTTGCACAATCGATGGATTGGTTTGAGGAGGGTGAGGGAGTCATTGGAAGAAGGAATGTTTGCAGACACATGACACGAACTCAAATGTCTCAAATTCTAGGATGGGCTATCAATCCACATCGGCAACGAATCTTATCCATAGCATCTACCCCCCTACCTGTTTCCTCTGCACTATCCTCCATAAGTCCTCTGGATCCATTCATGCATCAACCAACACCTCCACCCAAACCAAGTCATTTGGTTCTTGTCACAGTCTCTGCACAAAAGAAGATACAATCAATACTATCGGATTATAGACATTCTAATAAAAGACCAAAAATGATTTCTAAATTTAAATGTAAAGAATGGACGTTGTGGAGTGATGACTCAACATCTTCTTCTTCTTCACAAGATGGAAAGAGTGAAAGTGACCATGATGATGACGAGGATTCAACTTTTAAACTCTTCAAGAATTTTTATCCAACAAGACATGTCCAAATTCATACACCCATTACTGCAGATCCAGGAAACCAACAACGATCGAAACAGATACCCCAAGAACGAGAACCTGTCTTTAATCCCAATCATTTGTACCATACCATGAATGAGAGTGCTGTAATTGCTTTAGGGATGATCCTACAAGAAAGTCTTATAGCTATGGTTGTACCCCTAGCGAGGAGACATGTAAGTCGATGTCGTATGTTGGAAAAAAGAAAACAACAACAACATGGAGTTTTCAATACACAGTTAGATCCATTTCATGATCCATTGGTTCAATGGACAGTATCACCGTATGAGGCTATAGGAAACATGACCGATTTGGCAATGAATCGTAGGAAGATGGATAAAACGTTACCATCATCATACTTATCATCATCACTTCCTCCTACACGAAGTATGGATGACGTACCAGAACATAGTAATTGTAGTAGTACTGCCATCATCCAAGATCCAACTTTGTTTTATATAAATCAATGGTGTGAAAAACATAACTTGGATCCTTTATTTGTTTCTAAAAATATGAATTTGTTTCATATATTTCTGAAGGGTATACCTACAAGAAGGGTAAAATCACCTCTTACAATTCCACAATACAGTCATCCGATTCAAAGTTATTTGGATCATCATGATCATACAAGTACTTGGGTACAGAAAATACTATATCCTCCTAAATAATAAAAAGAAATACATATTGTATACGAACATAATTCCAGTGTGACTTGTGGTTGTTTTTAATCCTCCAAGGCAGTACCAATTAATTCAATCAGAGCACGAACGGACCCGATTTTACCACCTCCTGTACCATTCGTTAATATCAATCGTAATTTATCACGTTCCTCTACGGATAAGGTAACATCTGCATCCTCTTCTAAACTTTCAATTCGTTGTAATAAGATATCCACTTCATGATCCGTAATAACAAAATCACCATTTCGATCTGTTCTAAGAACTGTAGCAATAATTTCTTGTTTCCATTGTTCCTTTATAATATGCTAGACCAAGAAGAATAAATAAAAAACAGAGAAAAATATCAGTGTATAATGGTATCACAAATTTCTGTTTTTTAAAAAATAATAAAGCATAGAAAACATGTATATGAATAACCTTTTGTCGTTGAATAATCGTTGTATTTTCTTGGACTAATCTTTGTACTTGTTGTACATTACCACCTTGACTTATTACAATACGTTGTAATTGATCTTCCACTTCATGCAATCGTTCTTGTTCTTTTTCTAAATTGGATATATTATGTGAAAGAATATTATTTTCTTTCATCATACGATTGACTTCCATACGTAACAAATTGATTAATTGTCGTAATTTAGGAACTTTCGATAAGAGGTATTGACCATATAAAGCCCAAAGTGCTACAACAACGTTGACTGCACTTGTTAACAAAAGAAGAAAGAGTATCCCATACTTTTTGGATGTACGAAGTCTATATATATTTTTTAAAGAAGAGATCCAACACAATTAAGCAAAATAAAAAATAGGGATGTTGTTGTATAGGTAACAAGGCAGGAAACATTCATGTACCTCTTTGCTTTAACCCCTATAACAGCTAATTGTAAAAGTATCGATAAAAGAATAAACACATCTACACCCATGTGTAGATACGAAAAAGTCTTGTCAGAAAGTAACCAAAATCCATGAGTGTTCTTCTTTGACGATTCTTTCGATGGTGAGGATGATATTGTCGCAATATCACCCGATTCAATATCATGTTCCGATGTCAAGGATGGTTTCAACGTGGACTCTTCTTTAGAATCTACGACATCCCCGCTGTTTGTAATATCCGTGAATCTACCGTTGTTATCATGATTCATCCGAACCCGAGGAGAAATTTCAATACCGTTTGGGCTTTCTCCCAGTTCAAGATCTGTCAGATCTTGTGTAGGATCTTTTGATATAGTATCTACTTTCATCTCTGTTGTATTATGTACTAGCTCTTGATTATAGAAGTACGATTTCAGACTACGGTAAAATAAGTTTTATGACAGAGATTTTTTGCAAAAACGATACGACCGCACGAACAAGATTCTGGCATGGCCGCATTCTCGCGTGTAGATAACTGTACGGCTGTAGGCGGGTGTAGGCCTACTCTAGAGCTGAAGTTCTGAAAACGCCGTAGCCTGGTCCGAATCTTTTTAAGTTCCCATTTTTGGGATGGATGAATCTGTTAGGGTCGAGTGTCAAGAAGCCTTTCGTGTTCCTAGACTTCATCTGAATGCGTATAAACGTCGTTCTTGTAACTGGATCCATTTCATTTCATCTATTGAATCAAGTTTCAACTGAAGCATTCTCATTCATTCCTACTACTTCGTTGACATTTGTTTCAAATCGATATTCGCAAAGTTCTACCACTATCATGAGCGTACATCTACGTACTAAATCCCATGATGGAGATGGTAAATTTCATTTTGCTATAGATCGTGGTGGCACGTTTACTGATGTACATTGTATTCTTCCAAATGGTCAAGAACTTGTAACCAAGCTTTTATCAGAAGATCCTGCAAATTATGAAGATGCACCTACCGAAGGTATACGAAGAATCTTAGCTGCACATGACATTGTTCATTCCCAGGCATATACTCGTGATTCCAAGGTCTATACAGGTTCTATTGGTTCAATACGAATGGGAACGACTGTTGCAACGAATGCCTTGTTGGAGAGAAAAGGAGAACCTATGGCATTATTCATAACAAAAGGATTTCGTGATTTACTAAAAATTGGAAATCAAAGCAGAGAAAATATTTTTGATTTAACGTGTGCCGCCCCATCATTACTGTACGAATGTGTGTATGAAGTTGATGAACGTATCATGCTTGATACCTTTTGTCAATCGGAAGAATATGTAAATAATCCCGAAGTGAAGAAAATCAAACTAGAGAATCATGATGATGATGAATCATTACCTTTAGCTTCGGTAGGATCTCGAGTCTTGGGTGTAACAGGAGAAAAAGTTATTATCTTACGCCCACCGAGTGAAAAGAAAGTGAAGGCTCAACTTCAAGAACTCATGGATCGTGGCATTAAATCCATTGCGGTAGTTCTAGCACATGCGTACACATATGATGAACATGAAAAGTGTATTCTGAAATGGGCACAGGAAATGAAGTACTTTACAAATATCAGTCTCAGTTCTAAAGTGATGCAAATGGTGAAAATGGTTCCTCGTGGGCATACTGCTTGCGCTGCAGCTTACCTCACACCAAAAATATTGGACTATCTTGCTAGTTTCCAAGCTGGATTCGATGAAAATCTCACTAAGAATGTGCAATTAACCTTCATGAAAAGTGATGGAGGACTTACGGCCTTTGATAGCTTTGGAGGTCATCAAGCTATTTTGAGTGGTCCAGCAGGTGGCGTGATTGGATATGGTAAGACAACGTATAGACATTTTGGGAATGTTGAGGGAGAAGTGTCCGACACCAGCCATATATCGAACGGAAACTCACTTAACTCAAATACAAAAATAATGCCTGTAGTGGGATTTGATATGTAAGCTTCATTTGTGATGCTTTCAGTTCATCGTTTTGAAATCATAATCTTACGTTACTAAATTTTATTAGGGGAGGCACAAGCACAGACGTTTCACGATACGATGGACATCTTGAACATGTCTTTGAAACCACAACTGCTGGAGTTTCAATTCAAGCGGCTCAATTAGATATTAGTACTGTTGCAGCGGGAGGTGGGTCTCGACTTTTCCTTCGTGGCGGACTCTTTGTTGTAGGACCTGAAAGCGCGGGTGCTCATCCTGGACCTGTATGCTATCGGAAAAACGGATTTTTAGCCGTCACGGATGCGAATGTCGTTCTAGGACGGTTGTTAACTGACTTTTTCCCGAAAATATTTGGTCCCACTGAAGATCAACCGTTGGATGTTGATGGTTCCCGAGAGGCCTTTGCTGCACTATCCCGACATAAAGAAGCGAATGGGCGGTCTGCTGAGGAGCTTGCTTATGGTTTCATACAGGTCGCGAGTAAGTTGTCTCTTTTTACTCCACGAATTTAGTTTCCTTTCATAAACTCATCGATATACTAACGGACATGTGGCTCGGAACAAAGATGAGGCTATGTGTCGCCCTATTCGAAATTTGACTCAAATGAAGGGTTACGATATTAGAACGCATAGATTGGCTTGTTTCGGGGGAGCAGGACCACAGCATGCATGTGCGGTTGCAAAAGCTCTTGGGATGTCTAAAGTTTTTATTCATAGATTTGGAGGAATTCTCTCAGCATACGGTCTATCTATGGCAGATGCTGTTCATGAAGAACAAGAGCCTACTGCCCAGATCTATGAACATTGTGATCCCATACGATCTCATGATGATCCATCAGCTCAATCGCGAGAGGAAAGATTTATCGTTTTAAGTCAAGCGGCCATCGCAGCTCTTGTAAAACAAGGATATAAGCAAGATAGTATTGTAATCGAACGTTACCTCAATCTTCGATACCAAGGTACTGATAATGCCATAATGATAAGAGAACCTACTCTCGATTCTGCACGAGGACCTTTGCCTTTTGCTGATGATTTCCGGGCTCACTATCAACGTGAATTCGGTTTTGTCCTTGAAGGAAGAGATATTCTGATAGATGATTTTCGTGTACGAGCTGTTGTTCCAGGCTCATCTCCAGGATCGGTTAGGGCAGTACCGTCGTTGGGCAACGCACCTGTTCATAGCACAACCCGTGCGTATTTTGAAAACGGCTGGCAAGAAGTTAATGTATTCTTAACTGAGGCGCTGCTACCGGGTCATTCTATCGTGGGTCCCGCTATCATAGTTCAGCAAATAAGTACGATTGTACTTGAAATAGGTTGCACAGCTGTCGTTACAGCGGATGGAGATATCGATATTACTGTTGGTACTTCATCGATGAGCACACCCCATCATAGCGTTCTCTCTACAGATACTCCGACGGATGTAACATTTGAAATAAAGGAAACACCTCAGATGAAGATTGAAAACGCCGACACTATTATCAAGGAAGATCCAGTGCAATTATCAATTTTTTCGCACAGGTATGTGTATGTGTGTAGATACATGGACTTGTAGTGCAAGGACTTTGCGAGTCATCCTTTCCTTCTCTTTCTATTACTTGTCTCTTTGATATTTATATAAGGTTCATGGGTATAGCTGAGCAGATGGGACGTACATTACAACGAACTGCAATTTCCGTCAATATGAAAGAGAGGCTCGATTTTTCATGTGCGTTATTCACAAAAGATGGAGATTTGGTAGCAAATGCTCCTCATATTCCTGTTCATCTCGGAGCCATGCAAGCCGCCGTAAAGTTTCAAGTAAAGTACTGGACTCAAGAAGGTAACGGTGGAATAAATGAAGGTGACGTGTTTGTATCGAATCATCCGCAACTTGCTGGAGGTTCTCATCTACCGGATATCACAGTAATTACACCAGTCTTTCATAAGGGTAAAATAATCTTTTTCGTTGCTAGCCGAGGTCATCATGCTGATATTGGTGGTATTTCTCCGGGTAAGAAATTGAACTTTCAGCTTCATGACAAGACATATTTTGTGATCATGACTATATATTTTCTTTTCTTAGGATCGATGCCCCCTCATTCTCAGACACTTCTGGACGAAGGTGCACACATAGTAGCTTTCAAACTAGTTCGCGATGGTCATTTCCAAGAAGAAGGAATAACCGAATTGCTTATGTCTCCTGGTCTGATTCCTGGCAACAGTGGGACGAGAAATTTAAGTGATAACTTGAGTGATCTTCGAGCTCAGGTTGCTGCAAACAATAGTGGTATCCGCTTACTAGAAGAACTTGTTGAGGAGTACAGCCTACGAGTCGTCGAAGCGTACATGTATTTCATTCAGAATAACGCTGAAAAATCGGTCCGTAATATGCTCAAGGAATTCGCTGAAAGGCATGGTTCGCATGTCGAGGCGATCGACCATATGGATGATGGTACTCCTATCAAACTCAAGATCGACATTGATGATTCAACGGGTGATGCTGTGTTTGATTTTACTGGTACCGGTCCGCAAGTTCTTGGTAATCATAACGCCCCACCAGCTGTCACCTACTCTGCTGTTATTTATTCGCTTAGGTCTTTAGTGGGGCAAGCGATACCTTTAAATCAAGGTTGCTTAGCTCCAATAACGTTTATTATCCCAAACTATACCCTGCTCAATCCATCGGAAGATGCAGCAGTTGTAGGGGGAAATGTTGTGACGAGTCAACGAGTGGTCGACGTTGTGCTAAAAGCATTTAAGGCGTGTGCAGCTAGTCAAGGCTGCATGAACAATCTAACTTTTGTAAGTGTTTTTTGCACTCGTTTTTCGATCACGCATGGAGTCAAACTTCAACTTATGAGCATGATTATTCCGTGATTAATTAGGGGGATCAATTATTCGGTTATTATGAAACTATAGCTGGTGGTGCCGGAGGTAAGCATTCTTTTTACTTCCTTTGATGATCGCCAACTTTCACAGCTGGTACACTTAAAGGACACGACCATTATCGACATATTTAGCTGGACCTTCTTGGCACGGACGTAGCGGAGTTCACACACATTGCACTAACACGAGGATTACGGACCCCGAAATTCTTGAAAGGCGATATCCAGTGCTTTTGAGGGAATTCTCCCTCAGACTTGGTAGCGGAGGAGCCGGAAAATATCATGGAGGGGATGGTATCATTCGCGAAATCGAACCCTTGCGTAAATTGACCATGAGTATCCTCTCGGAAAGGCGGACATTGCAGCCATACGGAATGGATGGAGGTGCACCTGGCCTTTGTGGTCGAAACTTGTTGATAAAGAAAGGAGGATTAGTAGTCAATATTGGAGGTCGATGTAGCACATCTATCAGCGAGGGAGAGCGATTACGAATTGAGACTCCGTCAGGAGGAGGTTATGGGCCATTCATTGAGTGATTAAAAGTAAAGCGTAACTTCGAAATGAGACTTAATCAGGAGGGGAGGTTTCGAATTGAGCCCCAGTCAAGAGGCGGACAAGGCAATTATAAAAAGTACGGTGATATTTAACATTTTTTTCTTAGTTTACACCTCAGCTATTATAATTCTCGAGACAAATCTACGCCTTTTACAAATTAGGTTAAATGCTGTCCTTTCCAGATATATTCATCACAAAGTACTTCTATACATATAGTGTTGCATACATTGCGGCCTGTTGAGCGATATCACTCATGTATGGCTCAGAATTTTGTTCTATAATAGAGTCCAACCTTCGTGACCATCAGCATCGTGATAACCATGAAGGATATTTACGTTAAGGTGTAAAAGAGTGTTAGCATCATCGGCTATCAATGCGTCTATGAGTTCCCGATGACGGGGTGCCATCATCCGAACCTTGATCGAAGTCAACACAAATATATTTTATGAGTAAACAGTACGTTAATGACCGCAGGATCGGAGTTATTCATACTCAGAGATACCAGTACCATAGGCGACTCAGCGTACCTTTTTTTTCTTGAGCCCTGTGTGCTGATTGCGACTACGACGAGCTGAGAGTGCTGAGCAACTGAGCGACGATTTCTGACGTCGAATTGTCATTTTTAAACTTGCAATAGTCGAGAGAACCCTTGTTCTAGGTCCAATGAGCTCTCTCGTCCTATCTCAAATGATAAATGTTATCAACTTGCATCTATTCCAAGTTGCATGGAACCATCTTTGCTTATTCAAATATATTTCCTGAATTCAGAACTATGATATCAATATTGAATTTAGGTATGTCGTGCAGCATAGTTGAAAAATCGATGAATTCTTTCTTATGAGCAATTATAAATAGACAAGTCATGACTCCATATACTTAGCTTTCATTTATTTTATAAGTACTTTGGATATGATATTCTTTTATAATGCATCTGCGATGAATATATGTCGGCACACTGGTCAGCAGTAACTACTGCATGGTAGACTTACAAAGCCACTTCAAAATACAGTCATTATGGAAAACATGATGACACTCTTGATGACTCGAACCAGCAACCAAGTCCCCCTCATTATATTCGTAAATTCAAACGGCACGTTTCGCAGACCTCGTGGTATAACTTGCTCATATTCATTGGTCCCCAAGGGTATCATGAGTCGAGGTGAATACGAAACATGACTCTCATCTCTCATCCATATCATCATGATTCGAACCATCCATAGTGATGTAATATAATCACACTCGTTATCCAAATAAGCCCTATAAAAGGCTTTTTCATTACAGAATGACATTCTTCTGCGAATATTCGCTGTTACAATTATGCTTCGTAAATACATCGCTGTTTGCTGGTTAATGAAATAAGATCATAATTTTATTGTGTAAGATCTGTTTGATCACATAGATTACTAGGAGCAGCACCTTAATGACTCAATGTCACGGTGACATATTTCAAGTTCTCCTCTCGTACTTGCTGTGTGCATTTGAAAAAGGAAACACGGTGATCCTACGGTTCAAGTTCTAAGCATAAATTGAAACATGATGAAAATCGAACCGATAACGTACAATCTTATTAGGGGCTAGACATGCAGAAAGCTTTTCTCTCTTGTCTTTTGATATAATGCCTGTTGTGTTCCCTCGGCCAACAAAATAGGTGAAGGCTCGTCAATGTCCCGTCGTAATCGACAAATGAAGTACAAGACAAAAGTCCGACCACAGATGATACAGCAAGTCAAATGAATACTACTATTACATCAAATGCCATTTTTAAAAGTTGGAAGGGTCGTTATGAGTTGTCGCCCTGGTATACGAATTCCCGTCTTTGATCGCACTTCATTATTACAATAGTATGTCTCGATCAGCCCAGAATCCAGAACCGAGATGAGAAGCTACAGCAGCTACAGTAGTCATCATCACCGGACGTTTCCGTATGACGTTCGACTGTTCCGTCCGGGCGAGTAATCATTCGCTCCGTGACAGTTTGCCGCTTACCATTGATGATTCGTGTTGTCGTGCTGATCATCTCTTACTGTCCACCTCTTGATCCACCATAGGATGTTGACGATGAATAAAATTTTGCCTGACCTTGACGCAACATATCGTCATTATTAAAAAATTGCCCTTGGAAAAAATCATGACCTGCACCAAATCCAAAAGGTCGGCTAAAGAATGGGTCTCTGAAAAAATCTTCATCATTGTTTCCTCTTCTGGTTGAACTGGCGGATCTCATTTCTTCAGAGAATACTCGACGAAACAAATCGAATGGATCCTCCTCGTTCATAAATGGGTGACCTCGAAATCCACTTAATATTCCCGAGAATTGTGATTTATGCTGCTGTTCATATGGATACTCGGATCTTACGTTTTCCGCGTGCCCGTATCGATCGTAGGCAGCCCTTTTCCTATCATCTGACAATACCGAATAGGCGTTCGAGATCCGGCAAAATATCTCCCTGTTTTTTTCCTTCTCATTTGCAGACGCCTTGTCAGGATGAAAGCGCAAAGCTAGCTTACGATATGCACTTCTTATTTGCTCGGAACTTGCATCACGAGATACTCCTAGCACAGA
>Ga0169931_10003459_pt1 | contig 24997 bp, 26 predicted proteins | sample Kivu_15m_20L_FD_129675 | JGI IMG/M metagenome (GOLD analysis project Ga0169931, IMG submission 129675) | Freshwater microbial communities from Lake Kivu, Western Province, Rwanda to study Microbial Dark Matter (Phase II) - Kivu_15m_20L... | ecosystem: Environmental > Aquatic > Freshwater > Lake...
GCGACCCGCTATCTATGGTCACGTAGCGACCCGCTATCTATGGTCACGTAGCGACCCGAGAGCCCGAGCGAGGAGAATCGCGCGCAGACGGGCACCGAGATCGGAGAGATCGTCGAGGAGATCGTTCGACTCGACGCGTGACTCGGGCGAGCGTCGACGAAGCACGGGCAGCACCCGTTGTTCGAACAACCCCGCCTCCCTCTCGGCCGAGGTTTTCCACGCCTTCAGGTGACGAATGTCGATTCCGGCGTCGGCGAAGCCCCGGGTCACTTCGGCGATGGCCAGGTCGTGCTCGTCGTAGAGACCTTGACCGCCGTGGGCGGTCACCAGGGAGTAGCGCTCCAACTCCACGAGGCCGGCGGGGTCCAATCCGGACAGGGACAGCAGCTCGTCGCGGCTGTACGTCGCCGGTCGTCCGACGGCGTCGGAGGGATCAGGGGAAGCCGGTCGCTTCGGGGCCTTGTCGGCGATGGAGGGAACCGCTTTCACCGCTCGAGCCGCCGGATGACTCTTGGACGGTGCGGACGTCGACGCGCTCTCGGAGGTGTCATCGTCGACCTCGCTCGCTACGACCGTGACGGACACGTTCTTGATTCCCCGCGGAGTCGAACGATCGATGCCATCGGGTGGGGTGTCGAGTCGATCCTTGATGACGCGCAGCGGCAGGAACTTCTCCTTCTGTTCGCGCAAGATGTACTTGAGGCGATCGACGTCGTCGTCGTGGAACTTGCGGTAGCCCGAACTCGTTCGCTCGGGAACGATCAATCCTTGACTCTCGAGGAAACGAATCTTGGAGATGGTGACGTCGGGGAACTCCTCGAGCAACAGACCGAGCACCTCTCCGATCGAGAGATACGGACGATCCGATGCCGACTTGGTATTCATGACTCGTTCGATGGTCCGAGGTAGATCAACCGGAAGCGACCGATCTGAATCTCGTCGCCTTGTTGCAACACGGTCGACTCGACCGGCTTCTGATTCACGTAGGTGCCGTTGAGGGAGCCGGAGTCGCGCAACACGTACTCGTCGCCTTGACGGGAGATCTCGGCGTGGCGACGCGACACCGACACGTCGTCGAGGCTGATGTCGCTGTCGGGGTGGCGACCGAGTTTGGTGATGGACGAACTCAGGACGAAGCGCTCACCGGCCTGGGGTCCGCTTCGCACCATCAGGGTGGCCTCGCCCGTAGGCAGGGTGCGCAGGTCGACCGAGGCGTTGTCCTGGGGACCGAGAGCGTCCTGGAGGGGGTCGACCTTGGCGATGACGATGGTCTTGTCGCCGTCCACCTCGAGGGCGTTCCCGCATGAACTGCAGAAGAACGCCTCCGACGTGTTCTTGTGACCGCATTTGGTGCAGAAGGTCGACACGTCAGGCGCCGATCAACGCCGAGTACTCGTCGGCCGACAACAAGTTCGAGGAATCGATCGCACCCGCGATCGTGATCTCGCAGATCCATCCGGCGCCGTAGGGATCCGAGTTCAGCAGTGACGGGTCATGGGCGAGATCCGAGTTCACCGCCGTGACGGTGCCGGTGACCGGGGCGTAAATGTCGGAGACGGACTTGGTCGACTCGACCTCACTGAACGAATCACCCACGCCGACGTGGGAACCGACGTCGGGGGCCTGCACGAACACCACGTCACCCAAGGCATCCTGGGCGAAGTCGGTGATGCCGATCCGCGCCACCGAACCGACGACGCGGACCCACTCGTGGTCCTTTGAATACAGGAGGTCACCGGGAACGCTCATACGGCTCCATTCTACTCCTCGACGGAGGTCGGCTCATGGGGTTCGCGAAGACCGTCCTCGACGGATTCTCGCATGCTCCGTCGGATGGTCGGGATGTAGGCGACGGCGGTGTAGTAGCTGAGAGCCAGCCCGATGGGGCCGGCGACCCAGGCGAAGGCTTCGAAGAATGCCCGGATCCCGAGCGCGCTCTCCCCCATCACGAAACCGGGAAAGGTGAACATCAGGAGGAAGGTGGCCCACTTGCCGAGATAGGTCACGTCGAATCGTTCCATCCCGAAGAAGAGTTTGAGCACCGCGACCGTTGCTCCGAACGTGACCTCGCGAAGGAGAACGGCCACGCAGAACCACCACGGCGCGGAACGGTCGATCATGATGCAAACGATCGCCACGATGAACATGAGTCGATCCGCGGTGGGGTCGAAGATCTTGCCGAACTCGCTCACCTGATCGAAGCGCCGAGCGATCCATCCGTCCACCCAATCGGTGGCCCCGAGCAGGCCCAACAGCCACGCCGCGTAGGCCCGGTCGTCGCGACCGAGCAGCAACCAGACGAACAGGGGAAGGCACAACAGACGGATCAGGGTGATCAGATTGGGCCACGTGGCGATCCCGCGTGACGGTGATTCGGGCAGCGATCCCCCACCCGCTCGGCTCGTGTCCACGGTCGGACGCTACATCAGGGTTCACGAGCCGAACCGTCTAAGGTCGGCCTATGAGCAACGTGCGCGGGGGAATTCTCGACGGGCAGGTCGTCATCGTCACCGGTGCCGGGTCCGGAATGGGCGCCGCCTTCGCGCGCCGACTGGCGGCTGACGGGGCCCACGTCGTCGTCAACGACCTGGACGAGGCCGCGGCCGGATCGGTGGCCGAGGAGGTCGGCGGAGAGGTGGCCGTGTTCGACGTCGCCGACTCGACGGGTTTCGATGCCGCCGTCGACCGAATCGTGGCGCATCACGGTCGTCTGGACGTGATGATCAACAATGCCGGCATCGCTCCCCCACGCGACGAAGCGCGAACCATGCTCAACTACGAGAATCAGGCCAAACGCATGGAGGGTCGGATCTCCGATTTGATCCCCGTCGACTACACGGTCGGCTTGTCGGACGAGCAGTGGGACCGCATGATCCGCGTGCACCTGTACGGAACCTTTCACGGCACCCGGTCCGCGCTTCGGCACATGACCCCGCGACGCAGCGGTTCGGTCGTGAACATCTCGTCCATACTCGCGTTGCGCCCGGCACCCGGCGCCGTGCACTACAGCGCGGCCAAGGCGGGGATCATCGCGCTCACCAAATCGACCGCTCAGGAGGTGGCACCGTTCGGTGTGCGGGTCAACGCCGTGTGTCCGGGATGGGTGGACACGCCCCTGCTGGCCCCGTTCGACGAGATCACCCGCGCGGCCATCGTGATGCAGACACCGGTGGGGCGCATGGCTCGCCCCGAGGAGTTGGCCGAGGTGGTGCGCTTCCTCGCCGGGCCGGAATCGTCGTACTGCGTCGGTGAGGTGTTCCCGGTGTCGGGAGGTTGGGTCTGATGGCCACCGTTTTCAGTCTCATCATCGCGGGACGAATCCCGGGGACCTTCGTCTGGCGGGACGAACGCTGCGTGGCGTTCATGTCGATCAACCCGATGGCGCACGGTCACACTCTCGTCGTACCCATCGAGGAACTCGATCATTGGGTCGACGGTGACACCGAGTTGGTCGCTCATCTCTTCGAGGTCACCCGGATCATCGGAGTGGCACAACGAGCCGCTTTCGGCTGCGAACGGGTGGGCGTCATCCTCGCGGGCTACGAGGTTCCTCACACGCACGTTCACGTCATCCCGACGAACGACATGCGGGAGTTGTCCTTCGCCAACGCCGCCAGTTCCGTCGACCGGGCGACGCTCGAATCGGCGGCCGAGGCGATACGCGTCGAGTTGCGCCGCATGGGCTGTCACCAGGTCGTGTGAGCCCCCGAATCAGATCGTCTCGATCAGCGAGGCATCGTTGTTGCGCACGGCGTTGACGGCCGTACTCACGTCGCGGGGCACCAGTACGTCGTCGGCGGCAGGAACCATCAGCTCCACGATCCGGTCGGTGGGTGTTCCGGCGGGCCCGACCGCGAGCCAGTCGGTCCAGTCGTCCGCTTCGAGGATGACCGGCATGCGATCATGGATCGGAGACATGGTTCCGTTGGCCGCGGTGGTGATCACGCAACACGAGTGCAGGATCGGGGATTCCTTGCCGGCCGCGGGGTTGCGCCACGAGGCCCACAGACCTGCGACGGCAAGCACGGCCCCGTCGCGCCGGGTCACGTAGACCGGTCGCTTGGGTCCCTTGGGATCGACACCGATCGTCCGCCACTCGTAAAAGCCGGTCATCGGGATGATGCATCGTTTCGTCGGCACCGACGAACGGAACGACGGCTTCTCTGTCACGGTCTCGGACCGGGCGTTGATCAGTCGGGCCGCACCGCGGGAATCCTTGGCCCAATTCGGCACCAGACCCCACTGAAAGTTCCCGATCCGTCGTTTGCCGTTGCCGTCGAGAGCGACCGCCATGATCCGCGTCGTCGGTGACACGTTGTAGTTCGGGCGATAGTCGTCGAACAACGACGTCGAGGGCGGATCCGCCCCGAAGAGCTCGGCGATCCGATCGGGCGGGGTGAGCGACGTGAAACGACCGCACATTGCGCTCACGGTACCCGCAATCAGGCGACCACGACCTCGCTCTAGTACGGTAACCACCGTCGTTCGTACCCCGAGGAGGACCACATGTCGCCCACCGCCACCGACTCCGACAGCGCCCCCGTCGATCTCGGGTTCGCGGCCTTCGACGCCGACAACCATTACTACGAGGCCGAGGACGCTTTCATTCGGCACATTCCTCGTGAGATGGCCAAGCGTTGCATGCAATGGGCGGTCATCGACGGAAAGAAGCGTCTGTTGGTCGGTGGGCGTGTGAACCGCTTCATCCCGAATCCGACGTTCGATCCCGTGTCGAAGCCCGGGGCCCTCGACGCGTACTTCCGCGGTCAGGTGGCCGGTGACGACATGCGCAAACTCTTCGGCGAGCTCGATCCCATCAGCCCCGCGTATCGGAACCGTGACGCCCGTGTGGCCGTGATGCGCGAGCAAGGTCTCGAGGGGGCCATGTTCTTTCCGACCTTGGCGGTGGGCATGGAGGAATCCCTGCGGGACGATCCGGTCGCCTTGTGTGCGGCGTTCCGGGCTTTCAACCGCTGGGTCGAGGAGGACTGGGGGTTCGCGTACCAGGACATGATCTACGCCGCCCCGTACATCACCCTGGCCGACCCCCACTGGGCCGTCGAGGAGGCGGATTGGGCCATTTCACGGGGTGTGAAGGTGGTCGTCATGCGCACCTCTCCGGCCATCGACCCCGCCGGTGGAACTCGCTCACCCGGCGACGCCGTCTACGACCCGTTCTGGGCTCGTCTGGCCGAGGCCGGCGTCGCGGTGGCCTTCCATTCGGGTGACGCGGGATACGGCAAGTACATCGACGACTGGGAGCCCTTCGGCGACTTCGAAGCGTTCAAGTCCTCCCCCATGCGGGTGATGACCAGTGACCGTGCTCCGTTCGACATGTTCGCGGTCCTGGTGTGCCACGGCGTGTTCTCCCGCCACCCGAAACTGCGAACGGCGTCCATCGAGGCGGGCGCCGACTGGGTGCCGAACCTGGTCAAGAAATTCAAGAAGGCGTATTCGCAGCAACCCTTCATGTTCGCCAAGGATCCGGTGGAGCAGTTCCGCGAGCACGTGTGGGTGGCCCCCTTCTACGAGGACGACATCGATCTGCTGGCCGAGGTGCTCGGGGACGATCGCTTGCTCTTCGGAAGCGACTACCCGCACGCCGAGGGTCTGGCGGCGCCGACACGTTTCGTCCACGACATCGCGAACTTCTCCCCCGAGGCCGTCAGACGCATCATGCGCGACAACGCTCGACAGTTCCTCGGCCTGACCGGAGCCTGATCATGGTCATGCCGAACGTCGGGCCCGGAGGTTTGGGGATCATCGAGACCATGATGGGGTTCCCCGACCCCGACCCCCGTCGTTTGTACGAGTTCTTCCGCGGCAACATCCGCGACAAGGAGAGCAAGGAGACGATGTTTCCGGTGGAGTATCTGTTCAAGCAGAACGTTCCCGGGGCGCTGACCGAGGACGTCGACCCGGTCGAGGTGGCCATCAACACCATGGACCACTTCGGCATCGATCGGTCCATGATCGGCATCGAGGGCGATCCCGGCCTACGTGCTCTCGTCGAACATCCGGAGCGGTTCATTCCTTCCTGCAGTGCCGACGCCAACAACGGAGTGGACGAGGTGCGCAAGATCCGTCGACTCCACGACGAACACGGCTTGCGTGCCGTGGGAACGTTCCCCGCCGGGTGCACGCCGCAGGTGCCCATCGATCACGCGCGTTGGTATCCGATCTATTCGGTGTGCGCCGAGTTGGGAATCCCCATCTTCATCTGCGCCGGGATTCCGGGACCGCGGGTACCGAGCATGTGTCAGCACGTCGAGTTGCTCGATGTCGTGTGTTACGACTTCCCCGAACTCAAGATCGTGACCCGTCACGGATGTCAACCCTGGACCGAGTTGATGGTGAAGCTGATGTTGAAATGGCCGAACCTCTACTACTCCACCAGTGCGTTCGCTCCGAAGCACTACGATCCGCGCATCATCGACTACGCGAACACCCGCGGGGCGGATCGGGTGATCTACGCGGGCTACTGGCCGATGGGGCTCACCTACGAACGCATCATGGGTGACATGCCTCATGTTCCCTTCAGGGACGACGTGTGGCCAAAGTTCCTGCGCGACAACGCACTGAAGGTCCTCGGGCTCGCCGACGCTCACTGAGCGGATCGACCAGTGCTCACGTTGTACGTGAGCGAACCGCGGGCGAGATGCTTGCCCGATGAGTGTCCGAAGACGTTCGCCTCGCAGAACACGACCGAGCGCCCGCGCTTGAGCACCACACCCTCGGCCACCGCGTCCTCCTTGGACATCGCGGCGAGATACTGGATGTGCATGTCGAGAGTGGTGTAGCCGACCTCCGGACCGTACGCCGACCCGATGGCGGGCACGACGACGGCGTCGATGAGCGTGGCGATGGCCCCGCCATGAACGATGCCCATGGGTTGCTCGAGTTCGGGTCTGAACGGCAGGAGCATGCGGCAATATCCGAGGCGAACCGCTTGCACCTCGAGGCCGACGAGTTTGGGGAAGTACACCCGCTCCCACTTCCCGAAGCGCAACCATGTCGCGGTGGCCTCGGCGGACAGTTCCTCGAAGTTCTCTTCGGCGTGTTTCATGCCGACACTGTGTCACGTCGGGCTCACGGCGGGCAGAATGCGCCGGTGGAGAGAATTCGTCGTCAACGGGTCCTGCTCCCGGATCGGGGTCTGGTCCCGGCGACCGTGACCATCGATGCCGGTCGAATCGTGGCGATCGACCTCGACGAGAACACCGGCGGTTCGTCGGAGGACCCCGGCGTCGAGATCCTCGCCCCGGCGTTCGTCGATCTGCAGGTCAACGGAGTGGACGACGTCGACGTCTGGGCGACCGCCGCGGCCGGGGACGACGCGGCGTGGGATCGGATGAACGAGTCGTTGATCGCGCGAGGGGTCGGTACGTGGTGCCCGACGTTGGTGACTGCTTCGACCGACGACTATCGCGCGGCGGTCGAGTTCATATCGGGGCGCATGCTCCGCGACGAAGTTCCGCGGATCGCGGGAACACATCTCGAGGGTCCATTCCTCGGTTCGGCCACCGGCGCCCATCGTCGTGATCTGGTCACCGTTCCCGACATGACCCTTTTCGACGGCCTCGCGACTCTGCCGTCGATCGTCACGCTCGGTGCCGAGCACACGCTCGCTTCGTCGATCATCCGCGAACTCGTCGCCCGAGGTGTGACGGTCTCGATCGGTCACACGCGACCGGATCGACGGGGCTACGAAGAGGCCGTCGAATCCGGAGCGAGAATGGTGACCCACCTTCACAATGCCATGAGTGGCATGGCTTACCGTGATCCGGGACTGGCGACGTGGGCGTTGAACGACGATCGGATCGTCGCCGGTCTCATCGCCGACGGAGTCCACGTGCATCCCGACATCGTTCGCCTCTCGTTCCGCTGCAAACCCGAGGGGATCGCCCTCGTCACCGACTCCGTGGCGTGGCGTCGCGGGGCGGCGGGTCCCGTCGTCATGAAGGTGGTGGATGGCGCACCGAGATTGCCCGACGGAACGTTGGCCGGGAGCATCACCACCATGTCGGAGAGCTTGCGGGTGTGCCGAGGCGCGGGAGTCCCCGTGGAGACGGCCCTGCGGGCGGCTACCGCCACGCCGGCACGGGTGATCGGACGTTCGGACGTCGGCGTGATACGGGTCGGGGCCCGGGCCGACCTCGTCGCCTTGGACGCCGATCTGGACGTCGTCGGTGTGTGGCTCGCCGGCACCCGGCTTCGTTGAGCGAAGCACGGTCGCTACCCTGACCGCCATGCAGATCGTCGCGGCCCTCTTCGTGGAGAACTTCGAATTGCGACAGGCCCCGGGGCCGAGCACTCGCATCGACATCACCGGCGCCATGTTCTCGATGGCATCGCCCGGACCGGTGCCCGTGACCCTTGATCCTCACCTGATCGCCTTGATCCATTGTGCTCCCCATCAAAGCGGCGCCGGGGTATTCGAGGTGGTGTTCCGTCGTGGAATGAACGAGGAGGACGAGCAGATCGCCCGCAACGTGAGCCCGTTCACCGTCGAGCCCGGCAAGTTCACCTATCGTCTCGTCAAGGCCGAGTTGGAGTTCACCGACTACGGACAGATCTTCGCTCACTGTCGCGTCGACCGCGGACCGTGGCATCTGGTGCCTTTCACGCTCCTGCCACCGGCCTGAGCCCCGGCGATTCCCCGAGGGTCGTCGGGTCGTCGGGGCCCACGGATTACAGTCGGATCGTGCCGACTTCCTTGGATCCGACCACTGATCGTGCCGCCGTGAACATCGCTCGCGGCTTGGCCATGGATGCCCCGTTGGCGGTCAAGAGCGGTCATCAAGGCACCGCGATGTCGCTGGCGCCATTGGCGCACGTTCTGTACAGCCGGGTCATGAAGCACGATCCGTCCGATCCCCAGTGGCCGGACCGTGATCGCTTCGTCCTTTCGGCGGGTCATGCGTCGATCCTGCAGTACTCGATGCTCTTCCTCCAGGGTTACGGACTGACACTCGACGACCTGAAGGCTTTCCGGCAGTGGGGCTCGGCCACCCCGGGCCACCCCGAGGTCGGACACACCGCCGGCGTCGAGGTCACCACCGGACCGCTCGGTCAGGGAGTCGCCAATGCGGTGGGATTGGCCATGGCCGAACGTCACCTGCGGGCGCGGTTCGGATCCGATATCTGCGATCACCACACGTGGGTGATCGCGGGCGACGGTTGCCTGATGGAGGGCGTGAGCCACGAGGCCGCGTCGTTCGCCGGACATCAGAAGCTCTCGCGCCTCGTGGTGGTGTTCGACGACAACGGCATCACCATCGACGGAGGCACCGGCCTCACCTGCAGCGACGACGTCGCCCAGCGCTTCATGTCCTACGGATGGTCGGTACGCCCGATCGGTGAGATCGGTGAGGACCTCGACGCTCTGGAGAGTGCCCTTCGGGCGGCGCGGGACGATGGCGACGAACGGCCCAAACTTCTCGTGTTACGCACCAAGGTCGCCGTGCCCTCCCCCGACTGGGCGGGCAAGCACGAGGCGCACGGCAATCCGTTCACGGCCGAACACGTGACCCGCACCAAGGAGGTCATGGGGATTCCCGACGAGCCGTTCTGGGCTCCCGAGTCGGTGGTGACCGCCGTCCGTTCGGGCGCGCGGCGCGGCCGGGCCGAGCGAGAAGCGTGGGCGAAGCGAACGGCGTCGCACGTCGAATGGCAATCCCTGGTGCGCGGCCCCGGTTCGGCGTGGGCGGAATCACTCCCGGTCTTCCAAGCCGGCGAATCCATCGCCACGCGGGTGGCGATCCAGAAGGCGTTCGACGCGGTTCTCCCGAACGTGCCCGGACTCGTCTCGGGTTCGGCCGACCTCACGGGCAACACCGGAACGAAGTTGTCGGGACAAAGCGCCGCGTCCGCCGCGACTCCCGATGGTCGTCAGGTTTATTACGGCATACGTGAACATGCGATGGGTTCGATCATGGTCGGTATGGCGCTGCATGGCGGACTGCTGCCGGTGGGCGGAACGTTCTTCGTCTTCTTCGACTACATGAAGCCGCCGGTTCGCTTGGCGGCTTTGTCCCGGGCCAAATGCATCTTCGTGTTCAGTCACGATTCGGTGGGTGTCGGCGAGGACGGGCCGACCCACCAACCGATCGAACACTTGGCGGCCTTGCGCGCGATACCGGACCTTCAGGTGATTCGTCCCTGCGACGCAAACGAGACGTCCCGAGCGTTGCGGGCCGCGATCGAACATGATGGTCCGACCGCCTTGGTGTTGAGTCGTCAGAACCTGCCGGTGGTGTCCGACGGCGGTGCCGTGGCGCTGGGTGCCGGGGTGCTGCGCGAGGGATCGGACGTGTGCGTCGTCGCCACCGGAAGTGAGGTGGCCGTGGCCCTGGCCGCCGCCGACCGATTGGCGGAATCCGGCGTTTCGGCACGCGTGGTGTCGATGCCGTCGTGGGATCGATTCGAGTCCACCCGTCGCGTGGATCGGGCACGAGCCGAGGCCATCCTCCCGCCGTCCATGCCGACCGTGTCGATCGAAGCCGGAGCCACGATGGGTTGGCACAAGTACGCCGACGAGTGCATCGGCATCGATCGCTTCGGAGCCAGTGCACCGGGAGCCACGGCCCTCGTCAACCTGGGTATGGATCCGGCCAACGTGGTGCGGGTCGCGGAGTCCTTGCTGGGCCGAGGCTCCTCGAACTGATCGACATGTCGACCTCCGATCGTCTCCACCGATTGCACGCCGAGCAGGGTCAAAGTCCCTGGCTCGACAATTTGCGTCGTGATCTGATCCTTGGTGGTGGCTTGGCCGTCGTTCGTGATTCCGGAGTGCGTGGCCTCACCTCCAATCCGACCATTTTCCAGAAAGCCATCCAGGGCTCGGCGGATTATGACGTGCAGTTCGCCACCCTGCGTGCCGCCGGAGCGAGTGTCCTCGAGTGTTACTGGGAGATGGTGATGAGCGACATACACGGTGCGCTCGACGTCTTCGCTCCGCTGTATGACGACAGCGACGGCTCGGACGGATTCGTCAGTGTGGAGGTCGACCCGAACCTCGCTCACGACACCGACGGCACGTTGACCGCGGGTCGTGACCTGTGGGACCGCATTTCACGACCCAACCTGATGGTGAAGATCCCGGCCACCGTCGAGGGACTACCCGCGATCCGACGCATGATCGCCGAGGGGCGCAACGTGAACGTGACCTTGATCTTCGGTCTCGATCGTTACCGAAAGGTGATGGAGGCGTACGTCGAGGGTCTGGAGGACCGGGTCGCCGCCGGTCTCGACGTGTCGGATATCGCCAGTGTGGCGTCGTTCTTCATCTCCCGGGTCGACAGCGAGGTGGACAAGCGTCTGGAGGCGACGGGAACGCCCGCGGCCCTCGCCGAGCGCGGTAAGGCCGCCGTCGCCCAGGCCAAGTTGGCCTACGAAGCGTTCCAGGGAACCTTCGACGGCCCGCGGTGGTCGGCCTTGGCGTCACGGGGAGCACGCGTGCAACGCCCGCTCTGGGCGTCCACGAGCACGAAGAATCCGTCGTACCCCGACACTCTCTACGTGGACGAGCTCATCGGTCCGTTCACGGTGAACACTCTTCCCGATGCCACGATCGACGCTTTCACCGATCATGGAACCGTGGCACGACGGATCGACGTCGACATCGCCGAGAGTCACCGGGTGTGGTCGGCGTTGCCCGGTTTGGGGATCGACATGGACGACGTGGCCGAGCAACTCGAGCGTGAGGGCGTGGCCTCGTTCCGTCAGAGCTTCGACGAGTTGATCGAAGCTCTGAACGTCAAGGATCGCGGGGACTGACTCAGTCGTCCAGCAGACTGATCGCCTTCTCCAGGGCCCGTCGGGCCTGGGAGAGGGTCTTGTCGATGTTCGGTCGAGTCTGGCGACGAGCCGACGCCTCGCGCAGGACGTCGAATTGAAGATCGTCGAGTCGTGACACCAGATCGCGCAACTCGCCGACGATCTCGGCCAGGCGTTCACGTTGTCGCGAGTCCAGTCCGTCATCCATGTTCGGCCCCCGTTCGCGTCGGACCGTCGAAGACCGAGTCACGGACGATGTCGACCGGATGTCGCACCCGAAGTCCGGCCGCGGCGAGGAACATGGAGCAACCCGGATTGGCCGACGCCACCACCACCTCGCCTCGACCCGCCGCGCTCGATCTGATCGCTTCCACCTTGCGCGCTCGCACGACCTCGGCGAGGTCGGGATGCACGAGCGCGTAGGCGCCGCCGGCACCGCAACACAAGCCATCGTCGGCCAGTTCGAGAATGTCGGCCCGATCTCGCAGGACTCGACGGGTCGAACCGTGGACCTTCTGCACGTGCCGGTGGTGGCAGGGATCCTGGATGACGACGGTCGGCCGACACGAGGAGACCGGTGCCAGCGCTGCGGCGAGATCGGAACGGTCCATGAGTTCCGCGAGCCATTCCACCGCGTCGACGACGCGTGCCGAAAACAGTCGTGCCTCGACGGTGCCGAGGATGCTTCCGTACTCCTTCATGGCCGCGCCACAGCCGGCCGAATCGACGATGATCGGCGCATCACCGGGCATCGAACTCATGGTGAACTCGGCTCGGCGCACGCTCGATTCGTGAAGACCGGCGTGCGTGTGCAGTGCTCCGCAGCAGGAACCACGCCCATCGGGAACGCCGTACGACAGCCCGACCCGGCCGGCGAGGTCGGCGACCGCGCGGTGCGTTTCCCGTTGCCAGACGTCCATCACGCACCCGGTGAAGATCCACACGTCGGGATCGCCATCGACGCCACGTAGACGGGGCTCGTTCCGCCACGGAAGTGGGGCCAGGCCGAAGCGTCGGGGAACGAGGTGCAGACGTTGGCCGAGAGCGAGCAGGGGCCGCGTCGCTCGCAGCAGTGCCGGATGACCGAGCAGGCCCAAACCCACGCGAATCCAACGCGGTGTGACCACGTTGGCCCGGGCCAGGTCGGACTTCGCACTCTCGATCATTCGACCGTACGGGACTCCGCTCGGACACGCCGGCTCGCAGGCTCGGCACTGGATGCAGGTGTCGAGGAAACCCACCGAATCCCGATCGAGGATCAGCGCTCCGTCGTTCACCTCCTTCATGATCGCGACACGACCGCGCGGCGACAGCGCCTCCTCGCCCGTCGCTCGAAAGGTCGGGCAATGAGGCAGGCACAAGCCGCATCCCACACAGGTGGCGATGTCGTCGGGCGAGATGGATTCCAGCCGGGTCGGCATCACGTCACCACGGTACCCGCCGTCGGACCACTGCCGACGACCAAGTCGCTAGGGTTCCCTCATGTCATCGGCTCCCGATTTTCTCGCCGCCCTCCGGGAGAGCACCGAGGAACTTCGCCGTCTGGCGCGTTCCACGCACGACACGATCGTCCCGGACTGTCCGGGGTGGTTGGGTCGCGACGTCATCGTGCATCTCGGACGCGTGTACGCCAGCGTGACCGCCATCGTCGAATCGCGCGCGTCGGGTCCGGTCGATCCGGGCAAGACGGCGGAGGCACCGGAAGGTCCCGCCATCTTCGAATGGATCGACGAACGATGCGATTCCCTGCTCGCGGCCCTGTCGGGTATCGCTCCCGACGAGCACGTCTGGACCTGGTCCGATGACCGATCCGGCGGTTTCTATCATCGGCGGATGGCGCACGAGACGGCGGTGCACGTCTGCGACCTGCAGCGTTCGATCGCGGTCGCCCTGACGATGGATCGGGAGATGGCGTGCGACGGAATCGATGAAGCCTACGGAGTCATCCTGCCGTCGGGAATGAAGCGAAAAGGGCGGACGTTCCCGACGTCGACCTTGCACCTGCACTGCACCGATGGTCCCGGCGAATGGATGATCATTCCGCGGGGCGACGTCGTCGACGTGCGTCACGAACACTCCAAGGGCGACGTGGCCTGGAGGGGCCCCGCGGTGGGCTTGTTGCTGGCCGCGTGGGGTCGACGTCAGACCGGAGTGGTGGCGTTCGGCGATCCGAGAGCGTCCAACGAATGGAGCAGCCTCGGGATCTGATCAGACCGCGTTCCAGGAGCGCGTGTCGATACCGGACCAAAATCCGACTCTCTTGACGGCCTCCTCACGCGCGGTCGCATCGGTGATCGACGCGCGAAGTCGCATCACCGTGGCCACCAGCAATCGAAGTTCGGCGATTCCACGGGTCACGGGATCAGCGGAGAGGTTCTCGCCGTATCCGCTGGCGAATTCCTCGTAGGTGCCCGGTCGGCCACCCCAACGCTCCGTCCAACGCAGGAGCGGTCCGTGGTCCCAGCCCCTCGGCGACGATGCGAGGAGATCCCAGTCGAGAATGATCGTGCGGCTGGTTCGTCGCTCGACCACCACGTTCCCCGGATGCAGATCCCCGTGGACGACCACGTGATCCGGGTGGGGCGAGGTGAGGTGGCTCGTCACCCACCGCAGGCGCTCGTGTGCGTCGAACAACACGTGCGTCACCTCGAGTGGTTGCTCGGCCGATAGTTCGTCGATGGTCGTTTCCAGGTTCCACCACGGGAACTGCCCCGCCAGTGGGAGGGGATGCATCGCGGCCAGGTCGTCGAGGGGAACATCGTGGAGGGTGCGAACCATCCGACCGACCTCGGTCCAGTCCGGCTCGGCGTCGTGGTCGATGTCCACGAGGTGCCACGTGGTGCCCCACAGGTCCGGATCCAAGTCGACGTCGACGAACGAACGCGAGATGTACGGGCGAGCCACGTCGATGTCGCGCTCGGCGAGGAAGTGCGCGGCGTGAATCGCGACGACCGGATCGGTCGTCGGTCGACAGACTCGAATGGCGCATGGTCCGGCCACGTACACCGCGTTCATGCTCACACGTTCTCGTCGTGGTTCGGGAAGATCGAGTTGACGGGCGATGCGTGCGGCCAGTTCGTCGGCGCGGTGGAGGCGGTCGGTGTCGCCAGTCGCCACGGGTGTCGCCACGAGCGGCGAACTGCGGCTCATGGAGTCCTCATCGGATGAGTCCGTCGCCAGCGCCGGGATTCAGCCGGCGCTCGGGGTCGAAGGAGTCCGTGAGGCGCCGGTGGATGTCCTCAATTGCGGCGTCGGTTTTCCGCCGGGGCGGGACCTGGTCGCTGTGGACCACCCCGACACCGACTTCGGCGGTCACCCGACCCGAACGCTCCTCCACGTGGGCCACCACCGCCCGGGGGGCGATCGACCATCGATACGGCAACGCGGCGAGATCGGGACCGGACATCGACTCCTGGTTCGAGAAGCCGTGGTCACGCATTTCGGTTCGCGCGGCTTCGATGTCGGACGGATGGCCTTCCAGGCAAACCCATCCGACGAAACCGTTCCACAGAACCGCTGACGGACGATACAGATGGGCGACGAGGTCGGCGATTCGCGACCCGTCCACGTCGTCCACCGAGAGCCAGCAGGTCGCCCTCGGGAGCGGACGCGTGCGCAAGGTCACCTCGGCGATGGCACCGAGACGCCCGTGGGAGCCGACCATCAGTCGGCACAGATCGAACCCACTCACGTTCTTGACCGTCGGGCCGCCACCCTTGACGACGTCGCCCCGTCCGGTCACGACGTGCACCTCCAACACGGAGTCCCGTACGGGTCCGCGACCGAGACGCAAGTGATCATTCCAGCCGGTGGCCACGGCCCCGCCCACCGTTCCGTGCGGGTGTCGGAGTTGACCGAGGTTCACGTATTGGCCCCGTTCCGCCAGGACGTCATCGAGATCGGACAATCGGGTGCCCGCGCCACACTTCACCGTCATCTCGTCGGGTTCGAAGGAACGGATCCCGACCGGGGCGTCGATCGTGCGGACGTTGCCGGGCGATTCGACCCGGGTGCCCGCGCCACGGATCCACACCTCTCCCGTCGTGCCGATGCGGGCGGCGAACTCGGCGATCGGATTCACACCCACAGACCTTCGACGTGCGCGTGTGCATCGCCGCAACCTGACGGGCTCGGGAGCACCTTGAACGGGTTCGCGAGACCCAACGGGTCGAATGCCTCGCGGATCCAGGCTTGGGCCCGAAGATCCTGTTCGGAGAACATCAACGGCATGAAGTCGCGCTTTTCCAGTCCGATACCGTGTTCGCCGGAAAGAACGCCCCCGTGCGCGACGCTCACCTCGACGATCGCGGCCCCGGCCCGGTGCACCCGATCGAGAACGCCCGGCTCTCGTTTGTCGAAGACCAACAAGGGGTGCAGGTTCCCGTCTCCGGCGTGGAAGACGTTGAGAACCATGAGATCCTCCTCGGTCGCGATGCGGTAGACGTGATCGAGAACGTCCGAGAGGTGTCGACGTGGCACCACGGTGTCGTGGAGGTAGTAGTTCGGCTTGATCCGAGCGATGGCCCCGAAGGCGTTCTTGCGTCCCTTCCACAACAGCATTCGCTCGTCCTCGTCCCGAGCGATCCGCACCGTGCGGGCCCCGTGCTGCCGACCGATCCGCTCGATGGCCTCGGCGTCGGCGGCCACCGCCGAGGGAGCCCCGGCCACCTCGACCAGGAGAGCGGCGGCGGCGTCGGTGGGCAGGCCGGCGTGAATGTAGGCCTCGACCGCTTGGAGGCACAGACGGTCCATCATCTCGAGGGCGGCCGGAACCATTCCGGCGGCGATGATGGCACTGACCGTGTCGGTCCCGGCGCGCACGGTCTCGAAGTCGAGCAACATGGTGCGAACGTCCAGCGGGTCGGGAGTCAGGCGCACGCAAATCGCGGTGACGACGCCGAACATTCCCTCACTGCCGACGAAGGCTCCGCGAAGATCGAAACCCTCGGATTCGGGTTCCTCGCCGCCCAAGCGCACGAGCGATCCGTCACTGAGCACGACGTCGCAGGCGAGAACGTGGGCCGACGTCACTCCTTCGGCGAGACAGTGCGGACCACCGGAGTTGTTGGCCACGTTGCCCCCGATCGAGCAACTCTGCTGGCTGCTCGGATCCGGGGCGAAGTGCAGACCGAAGCGGCCCACGTGACGGGTGAGGTCGAGGTTCAAGACACCGGGCTCGACCCAGGCGAGGCGCGACGTGACGTCGACGTCCAGGATGCGGTTCATCTTGGTGGTGCAGATGACGACCGCTCCCCCGATCGGTGTGGCGCCCCCGGCGAGTCCGGTGCCGGCTCCGCGGGCCACGAAAGCGATGCCGAAGTGTCGACACACGTCGATGACCCGGCGTACGTCGTCGACGCTGCGGGGATAACACACCACTCCGGCCTCACCCACCAGATTGGACGCATCGTGCGCGAAGAGCCTCAACTCGGCGTCGTTGTGACGGACCCCATCGGAACCGATGGCGGACCGCAACGCCTCGAGGACCGCGTCGGTCATGGACGGTGACGTTTGGTGCGGCGATGGCGTCGGCTGACCGGCTCGTCGACCTGACGCACGACGATCACGCGACTGGGCGAGACCGGAGTTCCGTCGACGAGCACCGAGTCACCGGGATTGATGGGATTCAACGAGGAGCCGGAATCGAGATGGTCGACTCGCCCGTCGCGACGAGCGCGCAGTTCGGTCTCGCGAGCCCGCATGGCGTCACGTCCCTCTCGGAACGCTGCTTGCACGTCTCCGAGTCGCGAACGGGTCGCCTCGGCCGCGCGTCCGGCCACCTTGACGGGTCCCATCGCGCCGATGGTGCGCTTCACGCGCCGACCGGCGAACAACACGCCACCCACGCCGGCGACGATCCCCGAGACGAACCAGACGAGCCGCTTGATCATCCGCGCCTCCGCCGCGCGCGGCGGGTGTCGTCCACGACGACCAGGTGTTGACCACCCGTCGTGCGGCGTTCGATCGCGCGACCATCGCCACGACGCAGGCGCCGAGCGGCCCGCCCGGTGCCGGTGACCAGAGCCGTGGCCTTGATGATCGGAGCCGACAACGCCAAGCGGGTCACCCGTCCGGTGGAGGCCACCGCGTCCGAGATGGCCTCGGCCGAACCCAGGACCCGATCGAAACGGTCGAGATCGAGCCGGGCCTCTTCGACGGCCCCGCGAGCGTCGTCGGTGGAGGCGCGCAGTTCGGCCAACAGCGGTCGGGTCTCGTGTCGCAGATCGGTCAATTCCGTCCGGAGGATCCGCAACGTGTCGAGCACCCGCAACAGTACGACGACGAGCGCCGCGAATCCGATGCTCAGCAACACCGCGGCCAGGATGATGGCCAACTCTCCTGCGGTCATGTCGTTACTCCTCACCCGGTTCGGCCGGACGCCGTTCGTTCATTCTCCGCTCCACCTCGCGCTCGTGGCCGTGGTGACTCGGTTCGTACCAGACCCGATCGACCAGTGCATCAGGAAGATACTGCTGTTCGACCCAGCCGGATTCCTCGTCATGAGGGTATCGGTAGCCGACACCATGACCCAGTTCGGCGGCCCCTCGGTAATGGCCGTCGCGGAGATGGGCGGGAACCTCTCCCACCGTGCCGTTGCGGATGTCCGTACGGACGTTCCAGATGGCCAGGGCGGCCCGGTTGCTCTTGGGGGCAGTGGCCAGGTGGATGGCCGCCTGACCGAGGTTCAGCTGGGCCTCGGGAAGTCCGACGTGCTCGACCGCCTGGGCGGCGGCCACGGCCACCAGGAGCGCGGTCGGATCGGCCAGCCCCACATCCTCGCTGGCGAAAATGATCATGCGGCGGGCGATGAACCGCGCGTCGTCGCCGGCCTCCAGCATGCGCCCGAGGTAGAAGACCGCCGCCTGGGGGTCGCTCCCCCGCATGCTCTTGATGAAGGCGCTCACGACGTCGTAGTGGTCATCGCGACCGTATCGCAGGGCACTGGTCCCGAGAGCGGCCTCCACGTGTTCCAGACCGACCGGTCCCGGATGGGCGAGCGCACCGGCCACCTCGAGTGACGTGAGCACGTGTCGCCCGTCGCCGCCGGCTCGATCGATCAGCAAGTCGACGGCCGACTCGCTCGCCGTCGTGCCGAGGGCCGTCAGGCCCCGGTGCACCAGAGCCGTGACGGCGTCTCGGGACAATGGTTCCAGCCGGAACAGCGTGCTGCGCGAGCGCAACGGCGCGTTGACCTCGAAGAAAGGATTCTCGGTGGTCGCTCCGATCAAGGTCAAGGTGCCGTCCTCCACCGCCGGAAGGAGGGCGTCCTGTTGAGCTTTCGAGAAGCGGTGGATCTCGTCGAGGAACAAGATGGTTCCCTGGCCGTGCATGCCCAGGCGCTGGCGGGCTTCTTCGATCACCTCGCGGACGTCCTTCACGCCGGCCGTGACGGCGCTCAGCTGAGCGAAGTGTCGACGGGTGGTCCCGGCCACGGCCAAAGCCAGGGTGGTCTTGCCGGTTCCCGGTGGCCCCCAGAAGATGGCGCTGCTCAACTTGTCTTGTTCGACGAGCCGACGCAGGGGACGGCCGGTTCCGACCAGATGTTCCTGACCGACCACGTCGTCGATGGACGCGGGCCGTAGTCGCGCCGCGAGCGGAGCCTGCTCACGCAAGCGGTCCTCGGCCGCCGAGCTGAAGAGATCGCTCACGGGAGGATCCGGGAGAAGGCCCGCGCGTACGCGTCTCGTCGGAATTCGACGACGTGAGCCACCAAGTGTTGGGGATCGATCCAACGCCAGGCGCCGAACTCGTGCATGTCCGGACGGGGCTCCACGTCCTCGTCGAGAACGCCGAAGAGGAACCACTTCTGAATCTGTCCCCGACGCTTGTGCCCCTCGTGGGTGCGCTCGCGTATCTCGGGCGGCCACTCGTAGGCGATCCATTCGGGAAGCTCCGACACCAGTCGCACGTGCTCGATGGTCAGTCCCGTTTCTTCGCGTAACTCGCGCCACGCTGCGTCGACCGGTTCCTCGCCGGTGTCGAGACCACCTTGAGGCAGTTGCCACGCACCGGGGGTGTCGACGCGTTCGAACGCCATCACGTCCCCGTTCTCGCGCCGAACGATCAACGCGACACCGGCACGAAACTGCTGGGTGCCCATGACGCCGCGATCAGGCCTTGGGCGCAAGCGTCCGGATACCGAGTTCGTCCAATTGCTTGGCCTCGGCGCGCGTCGGGGCGTTCGTCATCGGGTCCTGTCCACTCTGGGTCTTCGGGAAAGCGATGACCTCGCGAATGTTCTCCTCACCCGCGAGGATCGCGACCAACCGATCGAGGCCGAAGGCGAAGCCACCATGGGGCGGCGCTCCGTAGGTGAACGGCTTCAGGAAGAAACCGAACTTTCGATTCGCCTCCTCCTCGCTGATGCCCAGCGCCGTGAACACTTGGCGTTGCATCTCGGGTTCGTGGATCCGGATGCTGCCCGAGCCGAGCTCCCAGCCATTGAGGACCAGGTCGTAGGCGAGTGCTCGCACCGACATGGGGTCGGTCTCGAACTTGTCCAGGTCGTCGGGGTGCGGTCGGCAGAACGGGTGATGTCCCGGCTTGGGACGACCGCTCTCCTTGTCGACACCGACGAACAACGGGAACTCCACGACCCACACGTAACGGTACGGACCCTGGTGCACGGGAGGACGTCCGAGGTCGTTTCGAAGTTGTCCGAGCACCTCGCAGGTGGTCATCCACTCGTCGGCGACGATCAGAATGAGATCGCCGGCCTCGGCGGCGAACGTCGTCGTCAACGCGTCCTGTTCACTCGGCGAAAGGAACTTGGCGACCGGAGAGTCGTAACCGTCGGCCGTCTTCTTCAGCCAGACGAGACCCTTGGCGCCCATCTTCTTGGCCTTGTCGGTCATCTGATCGAGCTTGTTGCGACCGAACTCCTCGGCGCGGCCACTGGCGTTGATGCCCTTGATCGACGCCGCACCGGCGAAAGCCTTGAATTCGGTCGCGGCGAAGATGTTCGTGAGTTCCTGCAATTCCATGCCGAATCGCAGATCGGGCTTGTCGACTCCGAAGCGCTCCATGGCGTCGCGCCAGGTGATGCGCTCGATCGGGGCGGGTCGTTCGCCGGTGACGGCCTCGGCGGCCGACAGCACGGCCTCGCTGATGGCGGCCAGGACGTCGTCCTGACTGACGAAGCTCATCTCGGCGTCGAGCTGCATGAATTCGTACTGGCGATCGGCTCGCAGGTCCTCGTCGCGCAGACAACGGGCGATCTGGTAGTAGCGATCGATTCCGGCCACCATGAGCAACTGCTTGAACAGTTGGGGACTCTGGGGAAGAGCGTAGAAGGAACCCGGCTCCTTGCGCGACGGAACGAGGAACTCGCGCGCGCCCTCGGGGGTCGAGGGAACCAGCATGGGGGTCTCGACCTCGACGAAGCCTTGGCGCTCCATCGCGTCGCGAACGGCCGAGTTGACCTTGGCACGCGTACGAATGTTGCGTTGCATGCGCTCGCGACGAATGTCGAGGTAGCGGTATTGAAGACGCACGTTCTCGTCGACCTCGTCGGCGCGTTGATCGACCGGGAACGGCGGTGGCTCGGCCGAACGCAACACCTCCACGACACAGTCGCCGATCTCCACGGTGCCAGTCGCGATGTTGGCGTTGACGGTTCCCTCCGGACGAGGTCGAACGACACCGGTGATGCGAACGACGTACTCGCTGCGAACGTCGACCGCGTTGTCGATGACGCACTGGACGATCCCGGTGTGGTCGCGCAGGTCCACGAACGCCAACTTGTCGCCGTGCTCGCGTCGCTTGGCCACCCAGCCACACACCGAAACGGTGATGCCGACGTGAACATCCGAGATCTCGCCGCACATGTGGGTGCGCATGGACGTCTGGCGATTCGATGTGGTCATGACAGAACTCTCTTCAATGTGTTGGTCAGGTCGGAGCGGGACACGCTCGATTGCTCTCCCCCGTCGCGCAGCGGTCGCACGACGACGGTGCCGGATTCGGCTTCGTCGGGTCCGATGATCACGGCGACGACGGCTCCACTGCGATCGGCGGCCTTCATCTGGCTCTTCATCGAGCGGTTCTCGTACGCCCGATCGGCTCGAATTCCGTTCTCTCGTAGTTGATCGGTGAGCAGCAGGGCGTTCAATCCGCCGGTGGTGTCGACGACGAACACGTCGACGCGCTCCGCATCGGCGGTGAAGACCTTCTCGTCGTCACAGGCCAGCAACGTGCGATCGAGCCCGATGGCGAATCCGACTCCCGGTGTGGCCGGTCCACCGAGGTCCTCGACCAATCCGTCGTAGCGACCGCCACCTCCGAGAGCGTTCTGCGCGGAGTCGAGCGTTCCCCCCACGAACTCGAACGTGGTGAGACGGTAGTAATCGAGCCCGCGGACCAGGCGATCGTTGACCACGAAGGGAATGTCGAGGGCGCGCAACCCGTCGCACACGGCGGAGAAACTGCGACGCGCCGTCTCGCCGAGGTAATCGGCGATGCGCGGTGCGGTGGCGATCACCGTGGCGTCCTCGGGTCTCTTGGAGTCGAGGACCCGCAGGGGGTTCTTGGCCAGCGTGACGCGACTCTCGGGGGTGAGGCGTTCGATGTTGGTCTCGAAGTGGGCGTGAAGGGCGGCGACGAAGCGGGCCCGGTCATCCGGTTCGCCGAGGCTGTTCACCATCAGCGTCACCTGCCGCAGTCCGAGTCGCTGGAAGAACCGCCAGCCGAGGGCGATCACCTCGACGTCGAGCAACGGATCATCCGGACCGAGAACCTCGATTCCGACCTGGTCGAACTGGCGGTAGCGCCCGCGCTGGGGCTTCTCGTAACGAAAATTCGGACCGGCGTACCAGACCTTCCACGGAGTGGCGGGGCGATGCTGGACGAAGGCGCGGCACACACTGGCCGTCTGTTCGGGCCGCAGGGCCACGTGGCGCTCGCCCTTGTCGACGAAGTCGTACATCTCCTTGGTGACCACGTCGGTGGCCTCTCCGACCCGATGGAAGACCCCGATGTCCTCCAAGAGTGGTGGAACGACCTGACCGTATCCGGCGGCCGAGACCGTCTCGTCGAAGGTGCGCACGAACCGTCGCCAACGGGCCGACTCGGGGGGCAAGACGTCCCGCATGCCGGGACTGGTTTGGAACTCGGGCACGATGTCAAGGCTACCGGCGACGATCGGGCCGGACGGTCCGGAATCCGTCGGGGCCGCGCACTAATCGATGCCGTCGGAACGTCCGGGTACTGAGCGGAAGGCGTCGTAGACCCCGTCGATTCGCTTGATGGTGCGCAGGACGGACTCCAGATGACCGGGATCGGCCAACTCGAATTCGAAATGCATCTTGGCCACCCGGTCACCACCGGTGTGCGTACTGCACGCGACGATGTTGACGTGTTGCTCGGACAAGGCGTTGGCGACGTCGCGCAACAACCTCGAGCGGTCGAGGGCCACCACTTCCACACCGGCCCGGAAAACCGTTCCGACCGACGATCCGTCCCACTCCACGTCGACGAGACGTGCCGACTGGTCGTCGGCGAAAGATCCGGCATTGGCACAGTCGGAACGGTGCACGCTGACCCCACGACCACGGGTGATGAAGCCCATGATCTCGTCACCGGGAACCGGTGTGCAGCACTTCGACAGCCGCACGAGGACGTCGTCGAAGCCTTCCACGTGGACGCCGACGTTGTTCCCTTTGCGGCGCAGATCCGACGGGTGGCGCACCGACGCCGGCAGACGTTCGTCGGAATCGTTCGATTGGAAACGTTGACCCAGACGCTGAGCGATGGCCCGGGCCCCGACGTGGCCTTCCCCGATCGCGGCGAGCAACGTGTCGATATCGGTGTAGTTGAGCGCGGCCATCTCGGCCTCGATCTGCGGACTCTCCATGACCCGGTTCACCGGAAGCCTCTCGCGACGAAGTTCTCGGGTCAACTCCTCGCGACCGGCCTCGATCAGGTCCTCACGACGCTCGCGAGAGAACCATTGCTTGATCTTGTTGCGGGCTTTCGGAGATGAGACGAAATCCAACCACTCGCGGGACGGACTGGCGGTCTCCACCTTCGACGTGAAGATCTCGCAGGTGTCCCCGCTCTTCAGTTGGTGCGTGAGCGGAACCAGACGACCGTTGACCCGAGCACCGATGCAGGCGTTGCCGATCTCGGTGTGCACCGAATAGGCGAAGTCGACGGGGCACGATCCCAATGGAAGGGCCACCACCCGCCCCTTGGGTGTGAACACGAAGATCTCGTCCTGATCGAGATCGGTCTTCAGGTTCTCCATGAACTGGGCCGGGTCGACGACGTCGCTCTGCCAATCGATGATCCGGTTCAGCCAGTCGATGTCGGGGGTCTCGGCCCCGTCCTTGTACGCCCAGTGGGCGGCGACTCCCCACTCGGCCCGCTGGTGCATCTCGCGACTGCGAATCTGGATCTCCAGCGGCTTGCCACCGGGCCCGATGACCGTGGTGTGGAGGCTCTGGTACAGGTTGAACTTGGGCATGGCCACGTAGTCCTTGAACCGACCGACGATGGGCTTCCACCGGCCGTGTATGCATCCGAGAGCCGCGTAGCAATCCTTCACCGAGTCGACGACCACGCGAATGGCCACGATGTCGAAGATCTCGTCGAATTCCTTGCCCTTCTGGATCATCTTCTCGTAGATGCTCCAGAGGTGCTTGCCGCGCCCGGTGACGTCGGCTTCGATGTTCAATTCCGTCAACTGTGCACGGACCTCGGCCATGGCCTTGGCGAGGTACACGTCTCGTTCGGGACTGCGCGTGCTGACGAGATGATCGAGCTCGCTGTACCGCTTCGGATACATCGAGGCGAACGCCAGATCCTCGAGCTGCTGCTTCAAGCCCTGCATGCCGAGGCGGTGGGCCAACGGAGCGTAAATGTCGAGGGTCTCCGATGCGATGCGCTGCTGCTTGTCCACCGGCATGGCGGCGATGGTGCGCATGTTGTGCAAACGATCGGCCAACTTGATGATGAGAACCCGAAGGTCCTTGGCCATGGCGACCAGCATCTTGCGCATGGTCGCCGCCTGTTGGGCCTCCTTGGAGTCGAACTGGATGCGCTCCAATTTCGTGACGCCATCCACGATGGCCGCCACCTCGGAGCCGAACTCCCGCTCGACGTCGGCGATCGTGATCTCGGTGTCCTCCACCGCGTCGTGCAGCAAGGCGGCGGCCACCGTGGTCTCGTCGAGTCCGATGTCGGCGACGATCTTGGCCACGGCCAGCGGGTGATTGATGTA